>JGI25911J50253_10000386_pt1 | contig 14647 bp, 19 predicted proteins | sample LauGreSBDMM110SD_3_FD_50253 | JGI IMG/M metagenome (IMG submission 50253) | reverse complement strand
CTAAAGCATGGTTCGCATTCAGGTGGACGTTCACTATGTAACACTTGCTGACGTATACGCCGCATGTTATCATTGTTCCATATTTCTTCTAATGTATTGTCTTGTATATTGCCTATAGGGTGACTACGACAGCATACTTGAATCGCGCCATCTTCTCTAGTAGCAAGCCCAGTAAACGGGTGCATACAAAATGTTCTACTTATTTTGTGCAATTGCCCATCCTCTTTCTTTGCACCAAAAGCATTCCCCGCATTCTGGTACATGTTGTCCTATCTCATATGTTTCATATGTAATATCCGGAAATTCACCTTCACAACTACGTGTAGTAAAGAACAGATCCATGATATTTAAGTCTTTATACTGTTTAACAACCCAATCTTTCTCAATAAATCTAAAGGGGTGAATTGCATCTCTATCCATATGTTTAGTATAACGCAAATGTTGATTATCGTCAGTAGGTTCAATATTTCTCTTATCCATACCACCTAAGTCTATGCCTCTAGGATTATGGGTGACTGCATTATAATATGCATGTACATCTTCATGGAAGCAAATGTATTCAGCGTAACTACGTATCTCCGTGATATCACCTGATACTAGTTTACCATATTCATCAGTTAATGTTGGGCCAGTGTTACCCCATTCTAAGTCAGGTGGAATGAAGTTTTCATATCGGGTAAAGTGTATGTTTTTAAATTTACGTATCAGATAACTGTAAACATCCAATCCATTATACTTTTGCCACGGGCGTGATTTCCACATACGTACATGACTTATTATAAACAAATCAATGTCAAGTTTATTCTCTGTTATATGCTTACATAATAGATATGCAAGCAAAGCACTATCAGCTCCGCCACTAAGACTAATAGCAAGCCGCCGGTAGTCGTTACTAAATGGTATCTCCACCCCATCAACTGTAAAATCATTCATTCAAAAACCTTATTAAGGGACTTAGTCCAACTGGTTGACCGTCACGTAATGCAAGATGTATTGACTTGGTTGGTGTTAGATTAAAGTCAGTACAGATTTTATAATAGCTACTACTATACTTGTTCCAAAGATAGTCTGGGGGCAAGTTTCTTAGAAAATATAGTCCTATCATTGATAACGCACGGTTGTTCATGTGGAAGTCATTCATGATTGTAACACTGTTTGGTGCATCATTCCTACTATAACGGATACCAATTCTATTCCAACCTAGACCCAAACCCTTGCTTAGACTTATACCTACACTATGTATTGCAGTATGGTTAAAATCAAACTCTATATCTCTACAGCAAGTTATCCATGCACCATCTATATGTACAGGTATGTTCTTTTCTAAGCATTCATTGAGTATAGTTTCCATTTGCTCATGCACTTGACCTACTCTAGGGAATGGCAACGCTATGATTAGTGGGACGTTGGGGGCAAGTGATCCAATAACAGAACAGGGTTTGTTTAATCGTTGATGATATCTATAATCACCTTCAATTGTTTGAGCAGGGCCGTCAATGTATATGTTGTCAATGTATTGAGTACAACCGTTGATGATATCTATACGTTGAAAGTGTTCCAGACCAGTGAAGCTATTAAGTGTTGACATACTTAGCCAAGTATGCATTTCCGTTTTAAAGTCAGTGTAGACTTGATCGGTTATGTCTGTAAAAACTCCACCTTTAATTACTTTGGCTATTAGACTTTCAATATGGTTATCTACTAAGGGCTGCGGGCGTTCAATTTCTAACCATTTTGCATCATATGTGGGTGCTATACGAATACGTTCCATAACTTATTTAACGATAGAAGTAGGTGTTCATAAATATTTCATGCTTTCACCAACTAATTTTACTGTGAGTACTAATTTATTTCAGGCGTTATATGACATAACCGACGATCAAGTTATGAAAACTGTTATCAATGAACCAACCGGGGATTTCTTTTATGACCCCTGGGTAATTAAAGCAGAATATGTAGGTACTGTTTGGGAAGAGTTACTTAAGCCATTGACAAACATCGGAGAAGCTAGAAAAATAGTATTAGAACCCGTACAGTGTTATCACGCCCATGCCGACATAGACGATAGATACCATCTTACTATACAAGCTGAAGAATGTTATTTGATAGATTTAGATTTTGGTAAAACACATAAATTAAATGCTGATGGGATCTGGTATGAGATGGATGCAGGTAGATTACATACTGCGGCAAACTTTGGTAGATATCCTAGAATACAATTAGTAGTGCGAAAACTAATGTCGAGACCAGTGTTAAACAACCCCATAAACATAAGATTAACATCATCAATTTCAAGCATCAATGACCGAAGATTTAAATTTGACAATACGATCAGTCCTTTATTAAATTCATTTAACAAACTAGGAGTAATTGACAATTTTTCATTTGGCAATGTTGTTTTGATGACATTGGAAAATGATGTGATACCTAAATTACAACAGAAATTGCCAATTGGATTTGATTTGGAGATAGTATGATTGACACTAGCAAATGGGAATATTTTTATAAGATAGACTATACAGGTGGCCATGAAGTTACTACTAATATGATGTATACTCCCAAAGTCAACTCTGAGAAAACAATGATGTGTATGATCTGGGATGAAAATGAACCATATCAAAACGAAAACACAAAAATGACCAAAGAACTTATCGACTTTTTCTTTGAAAGAGAAATACGATATTTAACCTATTTTCAAAAATTTGATTGGGCGGCTAAACTAATTGAGATTGATAATATTAAGAGAAGTATCTTTATCGAATTTCCCGGAGAAACGTTGAATAACATAGTAACAAATCCCAACAGAAGTTTAGATATAGAATGTCCTGATTGGAAAGATCAAATTTTTAATATATTAAAAGACATCAAAGAATGTGGCTATTATAAAATGGCATTATATCCTCACTGTTTCTTCATAAATAATAATAAGATAACTACGTTTGATTTTTATGGTTGTATAGAGATGTCATATCCATATATAGAAAGAAATAAAATAGAGGGCTTGATCGGTCCTGATAGTAGTAGTAGATTTGATTCTGCTACTACCAAAGATGTAGTTGATTTCTCAGTTTTTTTTAAAAATACAATGATAAGCCACTTGCATAATACTTGGTCTCAAAACCCATTCCCTGAATTTTATAGAAAGTTATTTGATGAAAAATTGTAAATTGTTGCCGTTATATAATGAAATAGATTGGAACGCTTTGATCGAATCATTGGGGTTACCGGAGGAAGTACATCAACCAGATACTAACTGGCTTCTGTGGGAAGCAATGGAAAAAGACGGTAATGAAATGAAAGTTGTTTTCAAAAATTGGAAAGAAGCTAATTTCAATCTTCTTGCTATTAAATGGAGTAATTACTATCCAGGTACTGGTTTTCCGTTAGAGATTACTGAAAAAATAGTAGATCATTTGGGATTAAATGGTATGCATCGTGCATGGATTAGTAGATTAGACCCTGGAAATATGGCACCTTGGCATTTTGACGGTGATGATAATGTTGATGAATATCTTAAAAAAGGCGTTCCTAGAAGGTTTGTTTGTTGCATTTCTAAGCCTACACATGGTCATATTTTTTACTTAGGAAAAGAAGAACAAGATTATTTTGTTTCCAGTCCTCAAGGTACTTTATTTGAATGGAATAACTTTAGAGACTGGCATTCAGGGATCAATGCCGGTTTAACTCCAAAATATCAATTTCATATTATTGGATATTAAAAACTGTACTTGAAGATTTCAATGTCACGCTGTGACAATTTTTCAACAATTGTTCTAGTATTGTGACTATAGTAATCTTTATATGAGCTATGGTTAGTCACGTATAATTTAGGCAGCGTGTCAAAACATCCATAGAACTGTTGTATCTGTGAAAAGTTTTCTGCTAAATTTTCAAATCTTAAAACTAAATTTACAGGACAATCTAACCATTCAATTTGTTCTGTCTCTGGTCTAAACCAATAAGCTACTGGGTTGTCAAAGTTTGATAAATTTTCAATCCATTCCTTGAAGGTGGGGAAATTTTCTTCGGTAATGTTGTTTAGTTTCAACCAACGACTTCCCTCAAGTAACGAAATGTTTTTTAAATAATGATATGCACTAACCATCCTATCCCACGGATTTCTTACCACGGTAAAAGAATAATTTCCTTGTGGTAATTCTGAATGCTTAGGATGGGATCCCCATTCATTTATTGTGCTATTACCCTTATTAATACGTAACCACTCAAGCATACTAGTACCTGCTGTTTTAGGTATATGTAAAAACGTCAAATTCTTTTCACCTGTAATACATGCAGACATATTAATCGTATGTTGTAATTTGCAATGTATACCTAGTTTCATGGCCAATATTTACAACTCCATGATACATCATAGGATCATTCCACTTGAACATATCTCCTGCTTTATAACTAGATATATAATTGTCATCCCATACAAATATATGTCCCGGTTTCCAATCTTCTAAAAACATAGTGTATCTTAGTGGATTGGGTATTGAGATTAGGTGCGGATCAAAATGCATCGGTTGCATTTGTCCAGGAAATAACTTAACTATCCACCAAAAACTTTTTCTATCGTCATTGGGTATGTGCGGCAATGTTAGATTAAATTTAATCATGTCAGGTGATTGTGAATTAAATTGTTGGAAATCATGATTACGATGTGCATATCCCCAACGAGTTTTTTCTCTTGCGGCATCTAAAAGAGGATGACCTTTCCATTTATCCGGTTGCCATACTGGCATAGTATCACCGTCATTTGTTTTAATAAACTCCATAAATTCCGGAGTGATCCAAGATGAATAATTATTAACTAATTCCATTTATAAAAATATCCAAGTTAGGATTCCATACATTTAGATTAAGAATAATTCTAGATGAGTACCCTATATTGCTAGCACCATGCCATTCATTATTATCTTCAAATTGGTAAATATCGCCTTTTTTCCATCCTGTAATTAATGTATCACCCCACACAAACACATGTCCACTTTGATAATCTTGCAACGGCATCCAATATTTTTTAGAAGTAAAATCTGGAATATCACTATCTAAATGCATAGGCATAACATCTCCGGGTAATAGTTTAACAAATCTCCACTCCACATCATCTTCGTTATCTGTAAATTTTAATTTCAATGGGGAAGTTGATTTGTTGTACACGTGATACTTAACTTGGCTGAAATCATATCCTGCGGACAATGTTCGTTCGCAAGCGTTCATGCCACATAATCTAATCATACCCTCGACACGACTTTTTTGATCAGTACCCCAGTCTCTTGGCAACCCCCACCCATCGTTGTTTAATATATGATCAATCCACTCCTGCTTGATCCAATGTGCGTAATTTCCTATAAGTTTCATTTTAATAATTCTCCAAATGGTCTATTCTCAATTTTTTACGGAACGCTTCCGTAAACTTGCCATCAACCCGCAAGCTATAACTTTGTTCCATAATACGTTCACCGCCGTGCCAATCATTATCATTCCACCATGCCGCTCTTGTATTTAGATATGTTTTATTCTTTGATTCAGGGTCCCACAAGTAAAATGCTTTCTTTGTATTAGGACGTATATGTATGAATTCATTACGATGATCAAATGTGACATTCATTCCGTTCTTAGCATCTAAGTCTCTGTGTTCAAAGGGTATGCCGTCTGCTTCACAGTGAAAGAATATAACACGACCAATGTCTTGAAACACAGTGCCTACTAAACTCTCAACCCACTTAACTGTGTGCGGAAAGTATTCTGCTTCAGGAGTTAGTTTACGTGGTGCTGTTCTATCATCCCAACTTCCTTCTTCCCAGAGATAGTAATAGATATAAGGATCATATGCACCCATAGCCATTTTTAAAAAACGTGTAAACTTATTACGTTCTTTAAAGTCTTTGAAGTCGGCCGGCATTAGTTTCATTCCGGCTTGCTTAATGAGATTGTCTTCAGGTAGTGCCATAAACTCATTCATTGCTTCATAGATGGGTTTCCAGTTAATACGATAACTCATGTTTTCAAATGTAAACCCAGGAGCCATCCAAGTACCTTCTTTGGCAAATTCTCTTGCTGCTGCAAACCCTGTAATGATTTCAGGTTGTAGTCTTTCAAATTCAGACATATCTAAATATTGTTCCATATTATAGTATGGATTGTTGTTTATACCAATCATCATTTCTTTTCCATGTTATTTTTTAACAGTAATACTACTGTTGTATAAACCAATGCCAACACTAGCCAGTACCATTCAATACTGAACAGTGCCAACACTCCACCAAGTAACATTATTGATGTAATAAGGGATCTCATGCTGGTAACTTAAAGTCCTTAATGCCTGCTAGATCAATATAATATTTGATTTCGTCTTCGTATTTTTTAGCAGTTGGTTCATGCAAATATGGTTGCCAAAATCCTTCTTGTAAATTACTGTAATCGTGTTGAATACGATAACATAATCTGTCTTTGATATCTCCAAGTCTACGATGCAAGGTAATGCTGTTATCAAACAAGCAAAAATCGTTGTTGCTCTTATACCAATGATCGTATGTGTATTTGTCTACAAATAGTTCTTTATTAATTTCTTCAAATACACTATTGCTTTCTTCAGGAGTCATTCCTTTAATGCTGTAGATAGTATTGGCACTATAATGCAGTCCTATAATGCCGCCTGGACTACGCATGACAATAGGAATTTCCATATCATCTTCAGGACACATGTTGGCATGCATAACTTCGTCTTGTTCCATCCGCAGTCCGGGATTAATGCGTCCTGGGGTAAAACGATGCAACAGAATCATTTCATCTAATTCGCTACGAAATGCATTGCTTACATTTTCATAATAGTCAGGAGTAGTTAAAAATCCTGTGCTGGAACCAATCATATTCTCAGCTCCCAACAATGCCACGCCCGGTGTAAATGTTAATGTGCCGCTTTCGTTGCTGTGCCACAATAACTCACCTTCCGCAAACATGCCCAAGGCATTACCTTTCTCGTCACGTTTGCCGGTAACCCGCATAACATGCTTCCCGTCGGATGTTATTTCTTGCATGTTGACAATACTTTTTAATCTAATGCGATCAATCTCATCGACACTTGGATCATCTTGCATAGCTAATCTTGCTATCTGAGTAAATGTCTTTCCTGGATATTTCTTAAGTATTAGATAACGAACACCGTATCTGGTATCACCAAACTGTGTGCAAAAATCAGTTTGCTTGTCCCATGTTAATTTACAATCACGTACAATAGTGACTAAATTTTGTAAATGCAGTTTTCCAATTTCCAGCCACTCCTCGTTAGTAATGGTAGTAAAATCTACATCATCGATAAAGATTCCAAATCTTCCTAGTCCTGGTATTTTGCTAATTTTCATAAATATTGTCTTCCTATATCAAATCTCTTTTGTAATTTCAAATACCTAAAATGGTATATATGTTTATAGTTGAATGTAAATCCAAATACAAACTTATCGTGTGTGAACGAAATCATCTACTGAACTCCTTGCTTACTGTATCATATAACATTAAATTATTATTAATAAGAGCATCCCTCAATATAACCTGATGTATCAGTGGACTTATTGGTTTGCCGGGTAAAAGATCAGCCCATGCTTCTGTTTGCATTTCGTTTAAATCAACTGTGGTTACGTCTGGCCATTGTATTAATTTAATATAAATGCCATTCACTATTACTGGATAATGAGCACGAATTCCGCTTTCTTCGTCTGTTGCAAAAGACCATTGATTTTTATCAGCAATGACTTTCACTCCGGAAACTAATTGGCTTAGGTATATCTGTGGTTCGTCTGGGTTTCTACCTATATCTGCACCAACTCTTATTCTAAACCTATCACATTTACTTGGATAGAATTCTTGTATCTCTTGCAAGCAATACTCTAACTGATCTAAACCTTCTAAGGTGTAACTTATATTTTTAATAGTCAATCCTAATTTCAGACAATTCTCAATGCCTTGCATTTGTTTATCTCTAACACGATGTCCTTGATAATCTGGATGATTGAGGCCGATAGTCCAACTTATATTATCAAATTTAACAAATTTTTCTGCATATTCAATTTTAGCTAGATTTACACCATTAGTCAGTATTACGATATGCCTAGGTTTGCCGGGTATTGATTGAATTGCTTCAATCAACTTGTCCAAATCTTTTCTGACTGTTGGTTCAGCGCCTGCTAAAGTAATCCTATATCCATCATCTTCCCATGAAGATATTTGACTCACTATATAATCAATCGGCAGATCATTGCTTTTGTTATTTGGAATTTGATAGCAATGTGGGCATGTTAAATTACATCTATTAGTTACTTCAATGAAATAAGTAGAAAGAGGAAACTTTGTGTAATTGTAATTAATATAAAACTCAGCGTTTGGTTCAACTAATCTTTCTACATATCCATGCTTAGAACATGTTTTACCCAACCAAACGGATCCGTCTCTTTCAAATTTAATAGCAGGAATGTGNCTGTAACAGTACTCACACAAAGAAACGGTATCATTAATTTTATGCATCGAATTATTTATGATAAATTCTTGTATGGAAGAAAAATTCGCATACTACTACAATAATGTCCCAAACATAGGACCATGCCGAAATAATTTAATTTATACAAGTTTGATAAGTGAGGATAAGAGAACGTTCTGCCTATGGTATTATAATGATGGGGTATATCATAAAGGACAGAATCAAGTTGTCGATCCATCCAAGATGGAAGAAAAATGGTTACGGGAAATAAAGTATAATACTCTAATGAATGAGATGTATCCTGACTTAGTTCCACAAATAAAGAACATTGATTACGAGAAAAGAAAGTTATACTTAGAGATAGACGGACCAGACTTCTGGGAACTTGCAGGATGCGACCATAATAACTTTGATAGCGTACTATCTGATTGGCAAGATCAAATGCTGAACATTATTGTAGCGCATAAAAGTTTGAATTTACACAAATATAGTATGCACCCGTCGAGTTACTTTATTGTCGATGGAAAATTAAAGAGCATTAACTATTTCTTTACATATCATAAAGAGGAATTAAATATCAGTATAAAAGATGTTGAGAGCCATATATACATCACACGTCAGGATGAAATGCGTAAGCATTTATCGTCATTAGGAATTGAATGGGATATTCCACAGTCTTGGGCAACATTAGATAAATTATGCTGGGAAAGTTTCAGGACTAACTACCCAGCTGAGTTCATTGAGAAAGTAAGATGTATACTATAAAACCATGGACTCCTGAGTTAGATTTAACTGAGTTTTATATTGAAGCAACTAAGCGTGGGTTCACTAATAATTCATCTGAACGAATGCTTGTGAGTTCGTTTGCTAATGAAAGAGAGAAACAAGTTTGGATATTGTATTATAAAGAGATTGCTTTGGGTAGCGTGGCCGCACATAGTTTCCCTGAGATGGGTGAGAATGCATATAGAATAGCCGCAAGAACTTGTGTCTTTACTGATTTATTACCCGGAGTTTACGGTACCTCATTAAGAACTATCAGTGTAATTACTAAATTACAAAATCCAACAGCACAATTCTTAATTCCTGCATGTATTGATTGGGCACCAAAAGGATCTGAATTGTATATAACAAGTAATCAAAGTAACATAGGAACACAAAGAGGAGTTCATAATGTGTTTGGTCCTGCTATGGAAAGAAAAGAATTAATGAAAAGAATAAAGGATATAGGATATAGAGGTCATACTCAAACAATATGGCAACTGTATCCTGACAGATTTTTAGAAGAATTGAGAAAGCATAAAAAATGGTAAAATTTAATCAAATAAAAAAGAAGTCAATCGTATGTTGTATTATGGACAACAGGCATACCTATTCTAGCGGGTGGGCTACAGAAATTTCTAATAATGTTTCTGATTTTTTAGTACACAGATTCATTCAAAAAGAATTTGATGTATTTATTGGATCAAATGAAGATATGTTATTGAGAGAATCATCAACCGACGATTACGAATATGCTGTTGTAATTGCCGGTGGAACAAGTTTTGGATTAAGTGATAGAATATTTGGTGCGATTGAACAAATATGCACTAAAGAATTTTTCATTGCTGGGCATATACTTGACAGGAATGATCATTATCATTACCAAGATGGCTACTACGAATTGCATCATCAGTTTTATATAGTAAACTTAAAGGAATACAAAGAGTTAAACTATCCTGTTATTGGTATACCTGACAATAGTTTACATATTCAAATAGAACCTATACGTAGTGAAAACTGTTTGTATGATGACAATAAAATTGCTGAATGGATTAAACCGGGTACAGTTGAAAAGACCTATAATCAAAAACTACATGGATGGAATGTAATTTCAATTGCACTTGCTAATAACAAAACTCTGATTGATCTGGGTCCGGAGATAAGAGATAATAAGAAATATTTTTATTATGAGTATGATCATGTGTTTTTAAGACAAGTTTCTGAACTGTATTGGTACCAGTTCTTCTGTAATAACTTTTATGCTAGTTGGAACAGTGACGGACTCAGAGAAAACTTTGAGTTTACTGGGCCAGTAGAACAATATATTACTGTGGGTATAGGAGTATATTGGATAAGCAATCTAATAAAACTAGGGGTTACTCCAAATACTAGAGTAGTGTTTACTGATATAAATTACAATTGTCTACAGTTTATGGAGGCAATGGTAAATGAATGGGACGGAAAAGATTACCATGAATTTTATCGTAAACATTTACCAAAATTACCTAATAATACTAACAGAGATATCAATGCTTATTTTGAATATACAAAAGTTCAATGGGAAGAATTTGTAAAGAAATACGAAAATTGGGATGAGATGTGGGCTACTGTCAAGAGTTTAAAATTTGATTATATTCTCATTGACTACATGAGTAGTTATAATCTAGATTGGATCAATGCAGGACAAAAAACATTAATTAATTTAAGTGATGTATTCACGCATAGTCCATATATTGGTACTCAAAGTTTGAAATTTAGAATCAGTTGTGAGAATAAACTGTTGAATAATATAAAGGAAATAGATCCAAACATTAACATATTAATGACTTCCAGAGCAGCCGATAGTTTTCATCCTATAGAGCAACGTTTACAATTTGGTACTGCTGATGCATTTGATTTAACTGACATAAATCAGCTTAAAAAACCACCATGGCATTTGATGGATTGGTCAAGTCCTAGAATGTTGGGGGTAGGTTAACTTGCTATTTCATGTGACAAGTAAGACCAACTTATATTATCTTTTTTAGAGGCCTTTTCTATTAGTGCTTTCCATTCGTCAGTAGAGTCGTGCCTTGCTATTATCAAATGAAATCTATCCTCATTGCTGTTATTAAATACTGCATGTGTATAGCTAATATTCATAGCATAAGGCACACCCGGTTCCATATATAAAGTTTCCCCGTCATCTGTCCAATGCCAAAGACATTCTTTTGGATTGTTTAATGGTATATTGATATTTTCTAATATTCTATGTTTAGTATCTGAATGCGGACCTATTGAGCCACCTGCTTCAACTAACATTAGTCTAACTCTACCATATCTTTTACACGGAAATTCATTCAATAAGAAATTCATTATAGTAGGACATTCATGTGCTGCCGGAGTCCATATAAAATTAGTAGCGGCATCTTCAGCATTTTTATACCCATAATCTTGCCAACTTTCATGTAGATTTTCTCCTAGGCCATACAATGCTAAACCCTTCCAACCACCGTGGCCCTCATCGCCGCGATGTGCTGAAAATCTATGCTTTAGTGCTTGCGCTTCAATAAGCATGGCTTCATGCGGGACAGGAATATCCAATTTAAGGAACTTAGCATCTGATACAAAATAGTCTTTCATCCAATATTTATTCCTCTTTATGTTATCTCTAAGATAAATACTAGTAGTTATTTTGGAGAATTACATGAGTTTATTACAAACAATCAAGAAATTAGTTTATCTGGCGCCAGTACGTTGCGGAAGAACTTATTATGAAGTCGCTATTTTAAAAAATACTGACAACATCACTATAAATTTTACACCAACTGATGAGTTTTTAATGTTAGATCCTCGCCGTGAGAATGAAGTTTTTATGCCGGATCATATACATCTATTTGAAAAATGGCAACATATTGGATTAGCTGTTGGTAGCATACGTTATTTCTTAAATGAAAATCTTATTTCACATGTATGTAAGAATACCGAACTTGGTGCTGAAATTGTCGTTTTAGAAACGATTGACCAAGACTCTTATATAGGTGAAGAAAAGCAAGAAAAACTAAAACATGCTCACCGTACATTTAATTCTGATGTTGCAGTTGACGATATTACTTCAAGTATTCTTAATGATTTAATTGAAGAATTCTTAATGACTCACGAAGGATATAATATTACAGTAACTGATCCTGCAGTACGTAAGAAATTAGCAGCCTTATCTGTGTATTGGGGAAGCGCAGGAGATATCAATGGACATATTCGTCCACCACAAATGGTTACAACTCCTATGATGATAAGCGTTCCACCAGAAAAATTTGATGTTCATTATTGGTTTGATATGGGTCAATTATATGCTACTATCGGGTTAACTGCTATTTCCCGAGATTATCAAGTTGCTTATTGTAATGCATTCAATCTATTCGATCCAAGAACAGCAAGGGTAGAAGATATATTACACGTAAAATATGGTACATACACTAAAGAAGATGTTATTCCTAGACCGTGGATTTGCATTGGTAAGGCACTTGACCCGAGTAAACCACATAATTGGGTAGGGATTGAGAATATATACAATGATGATATGATGATTTCTTGTATATTGACCACAAAAGATTACGTCAACGTTACTGAGAATGTATAAAGTAAATATTACCTCTGTTCGACCTGACAATAATATTGAGTTTTTTAGATATGATTCTGATATGTATGATTATATTGAAGAAAAGTATGTTCAGACTGGAGACTTAGTATCTTTAAAGATTACTCTATCTGAAGATAAATTTACTGAAGATTGTGAAATGATATTTGACAGTAAGCAAATATTTCGAGAGTATATCAAAGATCCTATACTTACATATCAAGAACCTATTAAAGTTCGTTATAATCAACACAATAGAATTGCTGTTTCCATTAATACAAAGCAAATAGAAGTTTATAAAGATTTATATAATGTTTATTTACGGTAGCGTTCTATTAATTCATCACTAACATGATCCACGTACATTAATGGTACGTGGTTTTGATTTTCTAACACCCATTGAATGGTTTCAGCAATTCTATCAGTATGTATTCTCAATGGATCATCATTGCATGATTGTAATCCACCCACAATTAGATGAGTTGTTTTAAAATGTTCACTACTTAAACTTAGACTCAAATCACGCAATTGCCGTTTTTCTTCTGCCNCTGTAGGTTCTATCCATTCCCATTGATTAAATTCTATAACACTTCCAATATTTATTACATGCCCCGTGGTCCATACTTGTTTAGTATAATTTAATAACTGGCGTTGATGGTCACTTTCTAGTTGAGAATGGTTGATGAATACCTCATATTCTAATACTAGTTTTTTAAATTTATTTACCCCCTCCTCTGTTGTTAAATCATATCCATTAGACCTAGATATGAATGTTGTGTCGGGGTATATTTTTTGCAATGACTGAGCTATACCAAAGCTAGGATTGCCGGTGCATAATATTTTCATCATGCTAATACTTATATAAATATTTAATGATGGAATTTAAAATACAACGGTTAGATAATGTCGAATTCAATTTTGATGAGTTAGTAGACTACTACCATGACCTTAAAAACCACCATCAAGATATGAAATGGGAACCTCCTCCGGGAGAATTTGCTGACTTAATTTGTAGTTGGGCAATACAAACTAAAATGAAAAATCCTGATTTACCATGTGATCCTTATCATTTGCCTGATACCGTTACTGAAGATTATAATAGTGATTTTAATTCTCCTACTAAATTGGTATTTGGATTTGCTAAAAAAATTATAGAAACTTTTTCGGATATTAAACAAACTGTTATCACCGTTCATTATCCTAATACAATATTACCATGGCATATTGATACAGAAGAATATTTGAAGACCATTATAAAATTCATATACCTATCGAAACTAATACTCAAAGTTATTTTAGGTATCGTGACGAACAGTTTGTCCTACAAACAGGACATGTATATTTAGTTAATACCGGAATAGAGCATTCAACTGAGAATCGTGGATTAACAGAACGTGCTCACTTAATTTTTAAAGTCCCTGTCAGGTATATATCAGAATTACTGAATACCAAATACGTATTATGACTGAATATCATCTGATTGAACTAACCACCCAAGATTGAATAAATCCTCACAAATCTCGTCAGTTACTTCACCCTCACCCACATACCCAGTACTAATGTTATCCTCAACAGACCCGCCCATATCAATTGAAGTACTTGATATTCCAGAACAATACCAATCCAAATAATCCCCGCGTTGAAGAATATCAGCAATAATACCACCGGCATAGCGCCAAGAACAATGCCAAGTTTCTCCCTTAAGAATAGGCCACATCTCATTTCTCATAAATTCGTTGTTACATAATGCGGCATAAAGATTTTGAGCATACACTTCATTCTTGCATTTTTCA
>JGI25911J50253_10000383_pt1 | contig 14728 bp, 6 predicted proteins | sample LauGreSBDMM110SD_3_FD_50253 | JGI IMG/M metagenome (IMG submission 50253) | reverse complement strand
ACTATTTAGCATTAAAACTATACCCGGTGTACTACGCCCAACTATTGGGGCCTACATCCCTAGAGAAGATGGAAAGTTAGGTTTATTAGTAGATGTTGGGCTTAATGCCGATAGCAAACCCGAAAACCTAAACCAATTTGCGGTACTAGGTAGTCTTTTTAGCAAATATATTTTAGGGTTCCAAAATCCGCAGGTAGGGTTAGTAAACCTTGGCGAGGAAGAAGGCAAGGGCAATTTATTAGCACAAGCCACCTACCCACTTTTAAAAGAAAATACGCAATTAAATTTTAAGGGTAATATAGAAGGCAGAGATATTTTAACCGCAAAAGCCGAGGTAATGGTATGCGATGGCTTTACTGGAAATGTGGTGTTAAAATTAGCCGAAAGCATTTACGATATTGCCAAACGTAGAGGCTTAAATGATGAACATTTTAACCGTTTTAACTTTGAAATTTATGGTGGGGTACCCATACTTGGTGTAGCCAAACCAGTAATTATTGGCCACGGTATAAGTTGCGCAACAGCTTTTAAAAATATGTTAGTAACAGCACAGCGTATGCTACAAAGTGGTTTAATGGAAAAGATGAAAGAGAGTTTTGTAAAGTAATTTTTTAGATAGCTAGTTGTGGAAAAAAACTATTCAACAGTTGGACATAAACGCTGAAGATAAGTTGGATTAGGACCACGAACGCACAACATTGGGTTTTGTACAAGCAGGGCTTCACGTTCAAACTTCGGCTGTTTGCATCCCTGTACTTTGGTTCGGGCTGCACAAACAACGATGTGGTGGATGCAAACATGGCTGGAAAATATTATAGTATCGGCTTCATAAATTGTGCTATAAAATTCTTAAATTGAAATAATTATCTGTAAAATCTCCACCAAAAAAGAGTACAGATTAAAATCTAAGTTTCAATTTCATTCATTTATATCATGGAAATGTTTTTGATTTGAAATAAACGAATCAAATGAATGAAAAGAAAAACCTACTTTTAAATCGGGTTTATTAAATAAAATTATATAAAATAAGATTATGATAAAAACAACGTTTTCTTACAAATTAATTTTTGAAGTATTAGCTGCAATAAGTATTTTGTTTAGTATAATATGGTCTGTTCAGACGCAAAAACATCAAGATGAATGGCAAAAAAAAGTTGAAACCCTTCATTCACTAGAAGCAAGAGACAAAAGCCACATAAGTGCGATTAATAAAAGAATTAAATACATCAACGATAGTGATAGTTTAATAAATATCATTATTTCTGATACCGCTTTACATAACGAGGTTAAAAAACAGCTTAATTATTTTGAGGGTTTAAGTATCGGTTACAACATTGGAGTTTATGACAAGTATGTAATCAAAAGGTTTATGGGTACTTCATTTATAAAGTTTAATAAAAAAATGCAACCATACATACTCTACACAAGAGAAAAGAACCAAAATCCTGATTTGTTAATTGAGTATGACAATTGTGTTAAGGCATTAATAGAGGGCGTAAAATAAATAAATTTCAAAAGGAAACAAATGCAAAACTATATCTTCCTTTAATTGTTATTAATGAAAAGATACACACATGAAAGTTATATCCTTGCTTTTGCCGCTATTTATGCTTACTTCCGATAAACCTTATAAAATAGATTTTGGCACTTCTACAAACAGAACTACCAATTGGGTAATACTAAGCGATAATGTAATGGGTGGGTTATCGGAGGCTCAACTTAAATATGAGACCACTTCAATTATTGTTAAAGGGTTTGTTTCATTAGAAAACCGTGGTGGTTTTGTTTCAATAAAATCAACTTTCGGTAAAGTTGATTTATCGCAATATAAAACTGTAAAAATAAAATTTAGATCTACCAGTCAAAAATATTCGTTTACGCTAGAGAATAGTCGTAGATGGTATGAGGCTGCATACAAGCATGACTTTAAGGCTAAAGAAATAAATAAATGGGAAACAGTTTCCTTAAACCTTACTGATTTTATAGAAGAAGTAATTGGTGAACCAACCGGCAATAAAACTAACAATAAAATTTTAGAGGGTATAGTAAGAATTGGAATTTCTACCAATGAAAAAAGGGAAGGCCCTTTTGAACTAGAAATAGAAAGTATAGAATTTATTTAACTTAACTCATCTGTAGCATACGTTAAATTATTCATCTCTATCATTTGCCCAATAACTTTATTTAAAATTTTTGTGCAAGAGGCGATTCTAGAGATATGGCTATTACTATAACCCCATCTATATTTATTTTGCCTAAAGAAGTACAACTAAAAAAATTGAAGTTTTAAAATCAACTAAAAGTGGGGTTCAGGAATACTATCAATATGGATTTTCGCTCCTTAGTAACATAAGTTACTATTACCAGACTTCAAACATTGAAAACAAACATNGAATACTTGGTTTGATATGCCCTGAAAAACTGGTGTTTGATAAAAAAACTTTTCAAACCACGAAACCGAGTGAGATGCTGAGCCTACTTTTCAATGGGAGCAAGGGTTTCGGCGATAGGAAAAAAATAAAGAGCAGCAAAAATGCTGCTCAGTCCTGTGTGGTGACCTCGTTAGGATTCAAACCTAAGACCTTCTCATCCGTAGTGAGACGCTCTATTCAGCTGAGCTACGAAGCCAATTTTTGGATTGCAAATATACGTCTTTATACAATTTATCCAAAATAAACATACGGAGTGTTTATACCTANACTTTTACAATTGTAACGTTTATGAAAATAGATGCCAGCTGNAGTGCCTAAATTTTCAATAAAAAAGGAGTAAGATTTTAGTCTTACTCCTTATATAAAATTAAATTTTAAATTTTACTCTTCGTCATCAAAACTCATTGCTTCTTTAGTTGTTTGAAGCAATTCGTATTCTTCCTTACTACCTACAATCATATTTTCAAACTCACGTAAGCCTGTACCTGCTGGTATATGATGGCCTGTAATAACGTTTTCTTTTAAGCCTAACATTAAATCGGTTTTACCTTGTATTGCAGCACTGCTTAATACCTTGGTTGTTTCCTGGAACGATGCCGCAGAAATCCAACTTTGTGTACCTAACGATGCCTTAGTAATTCCTAATAGTAATGGGCTACTTGTTGCTGGCGAAGCATCTCTGTATTCTACTAATTTCTTATCCGCTCTTCGTAGTATAGAATTTTCTTCTCTAATATCTCTAAGCGTTACAATTTGACCAGTTTTTAGCTTAGTACTTTCTCCATGCTCCGTTACTACTTTTTTGTCAAAAATAGCATCGTTCTCTGTGTTAAAGTCTAATTTATCTTCTGTATCTCCTTCTAAGAATATAGTATCTCCAGCATCTTCAATAGTTACCTTACGCATCATTTGACGAACAATAACTTCTACATGCTTGTCATTAATTTTTACCCCTTGCAAACGATAAACCTCTTGTATTTCGTTTACCACATACTCTTGTACTGCAAATGGACCTTTAATAGCTAAAATATCTGCAGGAGCTGTTTGACCATCACTTAATGGAGCACCAGCTTTTACAAAGTCGCCATCTTGTACCAAAATTTGGCGACTTAATGGTACTAAATATTTACGTACTACACCATCTTTTGCTTCTACAATTATTTCTCTGTTTCCTCTTTTAATAACACCAAAAGTGGTAACACCATCAATTTCACAAACCACCGCAGGGTTACTTGGGTTTCTTGCCTCAAATAATTCCGTTACTCTTGGTAAACCTCCAGTAATATCTTTCAATTTACTTAGTACTCTAGGAATTTTTACAAGCACTTGACCACTTCTTACATCATCGCCTTCTTCTACAACAATATGAGAGCCTACTGGTAAGTTATAGGTTTTCTTTTCTTTACCTTCTAAAAGGATAGAAGCCAATTTAGTTTTATCTTTTGTTTCGATAACTACTTTTTCTCTATGGCCAGTTTGTTCATCTGCTTCATCACGGTAAGTAATACCTTCAATTAACGCATCAAACTTAATAGCTCCAGCAGTTTCTGCAACAATTACATTGTTAAATGGATCCCAAGTACAAATGACATCACCTTTAGTAACTTTTTGTCCGTCTTTTACATTTAAAGTAGCACCGTAAGGAACATTATTGGTTATTAATAAACGATCGTTTTTAACATCCATAATTCTTACCTCACCAGTACGACCAATTACTATTTGTACTTTTTTACCTTCATTATCTTCAGTATTTACGGTACGTAAACCATCAAATTGAATAGTACCATCAAATTTAGCAGGCATTGTACTCTCTACCGATGCAGAACCAGCCACACCACCCACATGGAAAGTACGTAAGGTTAACTGTGTACCAGGCTCACCAATACTTTGTGCAGCAATAATACCAACAGCATCGCCTCGTTGTGCTAAAATACCACTAGCTAAGTTTTTACCATAACATTTAACACATACTCCACGTTTGCTTTCGCAAGTTAGTACGCTACGTATTTCAACAGTTTCAATGCCACTCTCTTCAATTTCTTTTGCCATATCTGCACTTATCTCTTCTCCACCCTTAATCATTAACGCTTCAGTTAATGGGTGATAAACATCATGCAAGGACATACGCCCCTCAATTCTATCCGATAATTGTTCTATTACATCTTCATTATCTTTTAATGCCGAAGTTGCAATACCACGTAATGTGCCACAATCTTCATCATTAATTACTACATCTTGCGCAACGTCAACCAACCTACGAGTTAAGTAACCAGCATCAGCTGTTTTTAAAGCCGTATCCGCCAAACCTTTACGAGCACCATGCGTAGAAATGAAATATTCCAATACACTTAAACCGTCTTTAAAGTTTGCCAAAATTGGGTTTTCAATAATCTCACTTCCAGATGAACCAGATTTTCTTGGCTTAGCCATCAAACCTCTTAAACCTGCAAGCTGCTTAATTTGTTGCTTACTACCCCTTGCTCCACTATCTAGCATCATATAAACCGAGTTAAAGCCTTGTTTATCGTTTGCTAATTCTGTAATTAATGTTTCGGTTACTTTAGTATCTACCCTACTCCAAATATCAATAATTTGATTGTAACGTTCGTTATTCGTAATAAGTCCCATGTTGTAGTTATCCCACACTTCACTTACTTCTCCCTGTGCATTGTCAATCAATAATTGCTTAACATCAGGAATAATTAAGTCGTTAATATTAAAGGATAATCCACCACGGAATGCCATACGGTATCCAAGGGTTTTAATATCATCCAAAAATTTAGCGGTAACTGGTACACTAGTCCATTTTAAAATATTCCCAATAATTTCTCTTAANGCTTTTTTAGTTAATAGTGCATTTACAAAACCTACTTCTTTTGGCACATGTTGGTTAAAGATTACTCTACCAACAGTTGTTTCAATAAGTTTAAAGGTTAAAGTACCATCAACATTACGGAAATTTACTTTTACTCTAATATTTGCATGAAGATCTAATTGCTTTTCGTTGTGAGCAATGATAACTTCATCTGCACTATAATATGCTTTTCCTTCGCCTTTTACTTTTTCTGTTGGCGTAGATTTTTTGCCCTTAGTAATGTAATACAACCCTAATACCATGTCCTGAGATGGAAGGGTAATTGGCGTACCATTCTGTGGGTTCAAAATATTGTGACTAGAGAGCATTAATAACTGAGCTTCCAAAATTGCTGCACTACTTAAAGGTACATGCACCGCCATTTGGTCACCATCAAAATCGGCGTTAAAGGCCGTAGTTACTAATGGATGTAATTGAATTGCTTTTCCTTCAATTAATTTTGGCTGAAAGGCTTGAATAGATAATCTATGAAGGGTTGGGGCTCTGTTCAACATTACCGGATGACCTTTCAAAATATTCTCTAAAATATCCCAAATAATAGCTTCTTTTTTATCAACTAATTTTCGTGCACTCTTAACCGTTTTTACTATCCCTCTTTCAATTAGTTTACGAATAATAAATGGCTTAAATAATTCGGCAGCCATATCTTTTGGTAAACCACACTCATGCATTTTTAATTCTGGTCCTACTACAATTACCGAACGACCAGAGTAATCCACACGTTTACCCAACAAGTTTTGACGGAAACGTCCTTGCTTACCTTTTAATACATCACTCAATGATTTTAACGGTCTGCCACCTTCTGCTTTTACAGCATTTGATTTACGACTGTTATCAAACAACGAGTCAATAGCCTCCTGAAGCATACGTTTTTCATTACGTAAAATTACTTCTGGTGCTTTAATTTCTAATAAACGCTTTAAACGATTATTACGAATAATTACCCTACGGTATAAATCATTTAAATCGCTTGATGCAAAACGTCCGCCATCTAATGGAACTAATGGACGCAACTCTGGTGGTATTACCGGTATGTATCGCATTACCATCCACTCTGGTCTGTTATTTATTCTTGTATTAGCATCACGGAAACTTTCTACTACGCTTAAACGCTTTAAGGCATCTGCTTTACGTTGTTGAGATGTTTCGTTAGCTGCTGCGTTACGTAAATCAAAACTTAATTGATCTAAATCTAAACGTTGTAACATATCATGCACTGCTTCGGCACCCATTTTAGCTATAAACTTATTTGGGTCTTCGTCAGGCAAATGTTGATTATCTTTTGGAAGGGTATCTAAAATATCTAAATACTCTTCTTCAGTTAATAAATCGCTATAATTTTGTCCTTTATCGGCACGAATACCACTTTGTATTACTACAAAACGTTCGTAATAAACAATGGTTTCTAACTTCTTAGAACTCATGCCTAATAAGTAGCCAATTTTATTTGGTAACGATTTAAAATACCAAATATGTACTACGGGAACTACTAATTTAATGTGCCCCATTCTTTCTCTACGAACTTTCTTTTCGGTTACTTCTACTCCACATCTATCACACACAATACCCTTATAACGTATACGCTTATACTTTCCGCAAGCACATTCGTAATCTTTTACAGGGCCAAAAATTCTTTCGCAAAACAAACCATCTCTTTCTGGCTTGTAAGTACGGTAGTTAATGGTTTCTGGCTTTAAAACTTCGCCATAGCTTTTTTCTAAAATACTATCCGGAGATGCTAACCCAATGGTGATTTGAGAAAAGCTTGGTCTTGGACGGTTTTCTTTTTTGAATGCCATATGATAATTAAAATTTACCCCAAACCCCTAAAGGGGCTTAAGAAGTTTTTAAATTTAAATAGACTATTGTTTTATTACAATTTGAATAAAATGAACCCAGTTCTCCCTTCAGAGGGCAGAGGGGGTTTTATTCAAATTTAAGATCTAATCCTAATCCTCTTAATTCATGTACTAATACATTGAATGATTCAGGAATACCTGCTTTTGGAATATTATCGCCTTTTACAATTGCTTCGTATGTTTTTGCTCTACCAATAATATCATCGGATTTAAGCGTTAACAACTCTTGCAAAATGTTACTAGCTCCATAAGCCTCTAATGCCCATACCTCCATCTCTCCAAAACGCTGACCACCAAATTGTGCTTTACCGCCCAATGGTTGTTGTGTAATTAAAGAGTATGGCCCAATACTACGAGCATGCATCTTATCATCCACCATATGGTGAAGTTTAATTACATAGATAATACCAACGGTTGCTTTTTGATCGAAGCGTTCGCCAGTTTCTCCATCGTATAAATAAGTGTGACCAAACTTTGGTAAACCTGCTTTAGTAATTTGCTCTTCAATTTCGGCAACAGATGCACCATCAAAAATTGGTGTTGCAAACTTCATCCCTAATTTTTCGCCAGCCCAACCTAATACGGTTTCGTAAATTTGTCCAAGGTTCATACGACTAGGTACACCCAATGGATTCAATACAATATCAACTGGTGTTCCATCTTCTAAGAAAGGCATATCCTCNGCACGTACAATTTTTGCTACAATACCTTTGTTACCATGGCGACCGGCCATTTTATCACCCACCTTCAACTTACGTTTAACGGCTAAGTATACTTTAGCTAATTTTAATACGCCTGTTGGCAATTCATCTCCAATTGAAATATTAAATTTCTCTCTTTTATATCTACCTAACTCTTCGTTAAATTTAATACTGTAGTTATGCAATAAAACGTTGATTAATTCATCAATTTTTGCATCACCTGTCCATCCTAATGGATTAACATTTAAGTAATCGATATTGCCTAAATTTTTTGGATTGAACTTAGCTCCTTTACCAANTAATATTTCACCAAAATTATTGCTAACACCTGCGCTAATCTTATCTTTCAATAAGGTTTGTAGTTTGCTAATTAATAATTCTAATAAATCTATTTCATTTTTTTCATGAACTTTTTCAATCTTTTCTAATTGTGCTTTTTCTCTTACTTTAGTGTTCTTATCTTTTTTAGCACGTTGGAATAATTTTTTATCAATTACCACACCTTCTGTACCACTTGATGCTTTTAAAGATGCATCTTTAGCATCCCCAGCTTTATCCCCAAAAATAGCACGTAATAATTTCTCTTCTGGNGTAGGATCACTCTCGCCTTTTGGAGTTATTTTACCAATAATAATATCCCCTTCTTTAATGTGGGCACCAATACGAATTATACCATTTTGATCTAAATCTTTAGTAGCCTCTTCACTTACGTTAGGAATGTCGGCTGTTAATTCCTCTTCTCCTAATTTAGTATCTCTAACCTCTACNTCATACTCACCAATATGAATACTTGTAAATAAATCTTCTTTTACTACTTTCTCACTTATTACAATCGCATCTTCAAAGTTGTATCCTTTCCAAGGCATAAAGGCAACTTTCATGTTTCTACCTAAAGCTAATTCTCCAGCCTTTGTTGCGTAACCTTCGGTTAAGAAATCGCCTTCGGCAACTTTTTGACCTTTGATAACTGCAGGGCGTAAGTTGATGGTAGTTTCTTGGTTCGTACGAACAAATTTGGTTAATTTATAAATAACTAAATCTTCTTCNAAACTTACCAATTGNTGTATTTCGTTACGCTTGTAACGAACATGTATTTCGTTNGCATCTACATATTCTACCACACCATCACCATCAGCATGTACTTGAATCCTTGCATCTCTTGCTGCTTTTCCTTCTAAACCAGTACCTACAATTGGGCTTTCTGGCTTAATTAANGGAACAGCTTGACGTTGCATNTTAGATCCCATCAAGGCTCTATTAGCATCATCATGCTCAAGGAACGGAATTAATGAAGCACTTAAACCAACAATTTGGTTTGGTGCAACATCCATATATTCCACTTCTTCTTTATCTAAAATAGGGAAATCACCTGTTTGACGACTCTTAATTCTNTCATCAACAAAGTTTCCTTTTTCNTCNATATCAATATTTGCCTGGGCAATTTTTGCGGTATCTTCTTCTTCGGCACTTAGGAAAGTAATTTTTTTCATNTCTACTTTACCNTCGGTTACCTTACGATATGGGGTTTCTATAAAGCCCATATCATTTATCTTAGCATGCACACACAAGGTAGATATCAAACCAATGTTTGGACCCTCTGGTGTTTCGATGGTACATAAACGACCGTAATGAGAATAGTGAACGTCACGAACTTCAAAACCAGCTCTCTCTCTACTTAAACCTCCGGGCCCAAGGGCAGATATACGACGCTTATGCGTTATTTCTGATAATGGATTAGTTTGATCTAAGAATTGAGATAACTGAGATGTACCAAAGAAGGAGTTGATAACAGAAGATAATGTTCTTGCATTAATCAAATCTACTGGGGTAAATACTTCATTGTCTCTTACGTTCATTCTTTCACGAATGGTACGGGCCATACGGGCTAAACCAACACCAAATTGAGCATATAATTGCTCCCCTACTGTACGTACTCTTCTATTACTTAAATGATCAATATCATCAACCTCGCTTTTACCATTGGTTAATTGTACCAATGTTTTAATGATGGCAATAATATCATCTTTAGTTAATACTTTTTTGGTAATAGGAAAATTCAACCCTAAGCGGCGGTTAATTTTATAACGACCAACCTCACCCAAATCATAACGCTTATCGCTAAAGAATAATTTATCAATAATACCTCTTGCCGTTTCATCATCTGGGGCATCTGAACCTCTTAATTGCTTATAGATGTGTTGTACCGCTTCTAATTCACTGTTACTCGTATCTTTATTTAAGGTGTTATAGATGATTGCATAATCGCCACTCACCTCTTCTTTTTGAATGAATACACTTTTAATTTCAAGNTCTAAAATAGTGGCAATATTATCTTCATCTAAAACAGTATCTCTTTCTAATACAATTTCATTTCGTTCTATAGAAACAACCTCTCCTGTATCTTCATCCACAAAATCTTCTACCCATGTACGTAATACCCTTGCAGCTAAACGCTTGCCTACGCAATCTTTTAGCGATTTTTTATCGGCTTTAACTTCGTTAGCCATTCCAAATAATTCAAGAATGTCTTTATCGGTTTCAAAACCTATTGAACGTAACAAGGTTGTTACAGGGAATTTCTTTTTACGATCGATGTATGCAAACATTACATTNTTAATGTCGGTTGCAAACTCCATCCAAGCNCCTTTAAAAGGAATTACCCTTGCGCTATAAATTTTTGTACCGTTAGGATGTACCGATTGACCAAAGAATACTCCTGGGCTACGATGTAATTGAGAAACAACTACACGTTCTGCTCCGTTAATTACAAAAGTACCTCTAGGCGTCATGTAAGGAATATTTCCTAAAAACACATCTTGTACAATGGTTTGGAAATCCACATGCTCCTCATCGTTACAACTTAAACGCAATTTTGCTTTAAGTGGTACGGCGTAGGTTAAACCTCTTTCAATACACTCATCAATTGAGTAACGTGGAGGATCAACGAAGTAATCTAAAAATTCCAATACGAAAATGTTACGGGTATCGGTAATAGGGAAATTCTCCTTAAATACACGAAATAAACCCTCAACATTACGCTTATCTGGCGTAGTTTCTAACTGAAAATAATCTTTAAAAGATTGAATTTGAATTCCTAGCAAATCGGGTTGCTCNGCTACGAGTTCAACTTTTCCAAAATTGTGACGCTCAGCAGGTGCTTTTTTTGTTGCAGACATATTTGTAATAAAACGTTTTAATGTGCAGAAGACCCCTATTTTTCAGGCATTTAGCAACTNTAGCCACTAACCCTAAATTATAAGGACGGCAAAGGTAAGTATTTTATTTGAGATTTATGNGTAGTTTTTACACAACTTTAGCTTTTTGGAAAGGTTTTTGATACTCACCCAAAACATATTAATATTATTTNATAANTGAGGAGGCAAATACNTAGTTATTTTACTAGCACTTCTTTGGTATTTTTATTTTAATGCCAAATTNCAACATTTGCCAATATACATAAGAATGTTGCAAAGGNTATCGCTGCCCAATTATATGTGCTCTCTCACAATGCCTCCAGCATTCTTGTAACTTCCNTTCTTTNAAAAGTATTTTGGCTTTTTTTAACTCTACTTTAAAAAAGGGTGTTAAGTTTTAGGAACATTAAAATACAGTTTCATCTTTTTAATTTTAGGTAAAAGCGAAGGTCAATTATATTGATTTTACTAAAATTAGTACAATTTTATTTTTATTCCCCCATTCCAAACAAACCCTTCTGTATGATTCCAAATTTCATCAAAAGTTGGGTTGTTATATGGAGGGTTTACTACTCCTTTGTACTTACTTTGTCGTTGGTCGGTAAAGTTTTCGAAATTAATGTAAAACGAAAATTTACCAACTGTTTTTTGTGCCATAAAACCAAACTCCCAAAACGATGGTGTTTTTATACCATTAGTTAAAAACTGCCTATCGGTTAAATAGCCCTCCAATCCTAACTTAAAATTATCTTCCTTTTCATACATTAAAGTAAGATTAAGTTTATTTTTTGGTAAAAGTGTTAGTGCTTGATTNGTTGCTAAATAAGTTGCTTTTGCATTAGTATAAGTATAACCTACAAATAATTTTAGATCTTTTTTATAAATAAATTTTAAATTAGTTTCAAAACCTGATGTAGTAAAAGGTTTTAATTGATTAGAAAAAGAATAGGTATTTGTAAAAGCATCATAATTTAACACTAATGGCTTATTAATTTGTGTAGCAAAAAACAGTTGATTTATNCTAAATATAAAATCATTAGTTATTGATGTTTTGTAGTTTACATCTGCTGTTCCACCTATACTTTTTTCAGCAGTAACATTTTTTAACTCTTTTACATACTTATATTGTATAGCCTCGGTTTGTTCGGTAAAAATGGTTGGTAGTTTATATCCTAAGCCTCCGCCAATACGGCTAGTAACTTTATCTGTAATTTTAAACAAGGCTGATACTCTTGGTAAAAAAAAGGTTTGATTTTTTGAAAAATTTACATTGTTAAAATTGGCATTATCTATTCGTAATCCACTTTCAATTTTTATTTTTTCTGAAGCATCCCAAGTATCTTGTATGTAAACGCCAGTTGTGAACGATTGTGTAGTTTGATTAATGGAAACCAAATTTGCTTTTTGTTTAAATTTATCATAGACAATATTTAAGCCCGAAATTAAAGTGTGCTTTTTGTTATTAACAGCATAACTAATATCTGTAAAGCTATTTGTATTTAAACCGCCNAAAACAAACATTAATACATTTATTTTACGTTCAAAAAAACTAATACTTTGCTTTATTTTTATACTTTTANTAGCAGATATTTTTTTATCAAGTTCCAACGTAGTTGTATTTCTGGTAGTGTTGTTGGTTTCAAAATACACATTACTAGCCGATGGGTTTCCCTTTATGACATTCACATCCCCTCCATTATTTTCCCCTTTTGTAAAACTATTGCCTAACACAAACGTAGTATTTTTATTAGGGTAAAAAAATAATTTGGGATTGATTGTAAAATTATTACTCTTTGGTATTTCGGTAAAATTATCTTTATCTACATCGTATAATTTTGTAAAATTTACAGCAGCTAAAAAAGTGTAGCCAAATTTGTTTTTTTGTTGAGAAATGTAACCTCCAATATTTGTTTGACCTATGTTGGATTGATTTATAATAAAATCGCCTTCAAATTTTTGTTTGGGCGTTTTGCTAATAAAGTTTACAACACCTGCTATAGCGCCACCTCCGTAGAGTGTAGAGGCTGGTCCTTTAATAATTTCTACCTGCTTTAAATCTAACGGTGGTATTTCTAATATACTTAATCCGCTGGCAAAGTTGCCAAAGTTGGCATACCCATCTTTTAGCAGTTGTGTATAACGTCCGTCTAAGCCTTGTACCCTTATGCTAGCATTGCCTGTTGTGGCACTTGTTTGCTGCACTTGTAAGCCAGTACTTTCATGCAAAAGCATACTTACATTTGCAGGACGCATATTATTTTTTTCATCTAACTCTTCTCCATCAATTGTTTCTACCCTTGTTGGTGTATTTTTTATTGTACGGCTAGTACGTGTGCTTTGTATGATTACTTCTTCTTCCTCCTCCTCTTCTTTTTCCAAATAAACAAATAGAGTATCGTTTGTAGTTAGTGGAAAATATAGCGTATCTAGCTTAGTAGCATACCCAACGCTACTATACAAAACAATTTGTTTACCATTTGAAATATTTATTAGTGTAGCTACTCCAGCACTGTTTGTGGCTTTCCCAAAATTATTATTTTGTATAGTAACACTTGCAGAACCTATTGGCAGTTGATTAGTGTTATCTTTTANAACGATTGTAATACTATTTTGTGCTTTACTATANCCTATACAAAACAGTAGAGTAAGCAATAAAATTATTTTTTGCATTTTTAATGTTTAAGTAAATGAATAGTGCATTCGAATTGAATACATATAAGATAGGTTAAACATTATTTTTTGGCGGCTGCCAAATAGTTGAGGAAAAATTAGTGTTAAAAGTTTGTTTGTAGTAACTATATTTTTTAGAATCGCTTGCAAAAATTTGTTGCTTTGGTAGTGATGTGTAGCTTACGGAATTAGTAAAGCCTACGGTACAGCTGCCACAATTAAAAAATGGAGAGCAAGTACCACAGCCATCATCCTCACTGCTTTCATGTTCCGTGGTTAGATATGTTGTCTCTATTTGATCTTCTGGACAATTATCAAATACACAACAAGGTATTGTTGATAAGGCTAAAATATAAAAAGCAAATATGGTGGTTAATAATTTCAAGATTACAAAGTTAGCTATCCTTATAAAATATCAATACTATTTTAATGTAGTGGTGTTGCAAAAAGTTATGTGCTGAGTAAAATATTAGCCAAACCAAAAAAGCCAACCTGCTTTCGCAAATTGGCTTTTAAAGCTATGTTAAAAACTGCGTTTAATTAAGCAATCTCAACCTCAGCACCAGCTTCAGTTAATTTTGTTTTAATTTCTTCTGCAGTTGCTTTATCAACACCTTCTTTAACTGGTTTTGGAGCACCATCCACTAAATCTTTAGCTTCTTTAAGTCCTAAACCTGTTAATTCTTTAACGATTTTTACAATCGCTAATTTGTTAGCCCCTGCCGATTTCAATATTACATTGAACGAGGTTTTTTCTTCTGNTGCTGCAGCACCATCGCCACCGCCTGCACTTACTACAACTGCTGCTGCAGCTGGTTCAATACCGTACTCAGATTTTAAAAATTCTGCTAACTCTTGTACTTGTTTTACTGTTAAGCCTACTAGGCTTTCAGCTAATGCTTTAATTTCTGCCATGTTGTTTAAATTTTTTCCGCCTTCATTGTTTTTGACTCCGGCGGATATGTTATTAAAAAAAATTACCTTTTTACTACGTTAA
>JGI25911J50253_10000382_pt1 | contig 14734 bp, 13 predicted proteins | sample LauGreSBDMM110SD_3_FD_50253 | JGI IMG/M metagenome (IMG submission 50253) | reverse complement strand
CTGGTCATTGATGCGTAAATCGGGCAAGGGGTGAGGGACCTGTGTCATGGTGCGTTGCTTTCCAAATGTCGATGAATGATGGGCGCNGTGGTCGCAGGTCAAAAAGCCGCCAAGGCCAAGGCCCACAAGANGACTGCGAGGTCTTCACCTTGCCCCAAGCTATCCACCCCGACCCGGCCTGAGCACGGNCACAGACCCACGGGGCTTTAAGCCAGCGCGGCATGGATGCGCTCGGCCAAGCGCACCAAGCTGCGGTCACTGCCCACCGGCCCGACCAATGAAATGCCCAGAGGCGCCCCCAGGCGTTGGGCCAAGGGCAGGCTCAACTGCGGCAAGCCCGCCAAACCCGCACCGCACAGCATGCGGGTGGCGCGGTTGCGGTAATCGTTCAATTCGACTTCCGATGAACTGATCAGCGGCGCCACATCGGGCATGGTGGGCATGAGCAACACGCCGTCGCTGCCCAAGATGCGCCCAATGTGCGCGCGCCAGCGTTGGCGAAACACCTGGGCCGCCGCCACTTTTTGGTCGCTGAGTTCAGACGCCCACTGAAACCGTTCGGCCACACCCGGGCCCAGCACAGGCGCAAAGCGTTGGATGAAGCCACCATCCACATCCCAGGCCTCGCGCCCTTGGATGGCACGGAAGTGCCAAAACATGGTGTCAAAGTCATCCAGCGCGATGTTGACTGCGCGGGCTTTGCCCAGGCATGCTTCTATCTGCCCGCGCACCGGCTTCAAGGCCTTGACCGCCGCAGGCGCGGCCAAACCCCAAATGTCGTTGGGCACCAGCAAGCGCACGCTGTCGGGCAAGGCTTGAACATCCTCACCGAACAACACATCGGCCACCCGGGCAAAGGTGGGCACGTCGCGGGTGAACCAACCGCAAGTGTCCAAACTGGGCGACAAGGCCAAGGTGTCATCCAAGGGGATGCGGCCGTGGCTGGGCCGCATGCCAACCAAGCCGCAGTGGTTGGCCGGTGCCCGCACCGAGCCGCCCGTGTCCGAGCCCAGGGCAAAGTCACACATGCGGTTGGACACCGCCGAGGCCGAGCCCGACGACGAACCGCCGCTGATGCGCAAAGGGTCAGCGCCATTGATGGGCGAGCCAAAGTGGGCGTTTTGCCCGTTCATGGAGTAGGCCAACTCGTCGGTGATGGTTTTGCCGGCAAAGCGCGCACCGGCATCGAGCAGTTGTTGCACCACCGGGGCGGTGCGCTGTTGGATGCCCGACAGCGCCAGCATGAAGGGCTGGCCGCCACTGGTGGGATAGCCTTTGACGTGGTAGAGGTCTTTGACCCCAAAACTCAGGCCCGCCAAGGGTCCGGTGGGCGCGTTGGGCACCGGGGCCGTGGGATAGGGCATGAAGGCGTGGGCGGTGTCCCACAAGGCGTCGGTGTGGTGGTTCATGGTGGGGAGGATGAAGAAAAAATCAAACGGTCTGGGGTTCTAGGGCGCGCAAGCAGCGCACGCTGTGGTTGTCGGCCAACCAGCTCACCTCGGGTTGCGTGGCTTCGCACGCGGGCTGGGCCAGCTTGCAGCGGCTGGCAAAAGCACAACCCGGGGGCAAAGCCGCCAAATCGGGCGGGGCACCGGCAATGGTCTCCAGGCGCTGGCCCTTGGCCAAGGCCCCGTCGGCGCGGCTTTGCAACAAGGCCCGTGTGTAGGGGTGGCGGGGCTGGCGCAGCAGGGTGCGGGCGGGCCCCTCTTCCACAATCCGCCCGGCATACATCACCGCGATGCGGTCGGCCACCTCGACGGCGGCACCGATGTCGTGGGTCACAAACACCACGGCCAGGCCCAGGTCTTTTTGCAGCTCGCGCAGCAACAGCAAAATTTGAATTTGCACCGTGGCGTCCAGCGCCGTGGTGGGCTCGTCGGCCAGCAGCAATTGGGGCTTGCACGCCAGGGCCAGGGCGATCATGGCGCGCTGGCGCATGCCCCCCGACATTTCGTGCGGATAGGCTTGCAGCCGCCGCTCGGGGCTGGGGATGCGCACCCGCTCAAACAAAGCCAAAGCGCGCTGCTGGGCCNCTTGGGCNGTGACGTTTTCGTGGCGGCGAATGGTCTCGGTGATTTGTTGGCCCAGGCTGTACACCGGGTCCAAGGCGAGCAATGGCTCTTGAAAAATCATCGACGCCACGCGGCCCCGGTAGCGGCTGAGGTCGCTGGGCGAAAGCTTCAACACGGATTGGTCGCCCACGCGAATGTCACCCGTGATGCGGGTGGTTTTTTCGGCATGCAAGCGAAGCAAGCTGCGCAAGGTCACGCTTTTGCCCGACCCCGACTCGCCAATCAAGGCCACCACCTCACCGCGCTGCACCCGCAGGTCCACGCCGCTGACGGCATGCACGGGTTTTTTACCCCCGGTGAAAGTCACGTGGAGTTGCTTGATCTCTAGAAAACAATCGCTGACGGGGACCGTGCTCATGCCACCTCCTGAGCGGCTGCGGCAGACGAAGCCGGTGCCAGGCCGTGGGCGCTGCCCGCCACATGCATCCAACACGCCACCTGTTGGCCATGGGCGGTGTCGGCCAACACCGGCATGCTTTGGCTGCACACGGCTTGGGCATGGACACAGCGCGGGTGAAAGCGGCAACCCGAGGGCGGGTTGATCGGGTTGGGTGGATCACCGGCCAAGGGCGGTTTGTCGGTGCGCCGGTCCGGGTCCAAGGTGGGGATGGACGACAGCAAAGCTTGGGTATAGGGGTGGGCTGGGTGCTTGAACAGGGTTTCGCTGTCGCCAATTTCCACCACTTGGCCCAGGTACATCACCAACACCCGGTCGCTCATATAGCGCACCACGTTCAGGTCGTGGCTGATGAACACATAGGTCAGGCCAAAGTCTTCTTTCAAATCCAGCAACAAATTGAGCACCTGGGCCTCGACCGACTTGTCCAAGGCCGACACCGCTTCGTCCAAGATGATCAAGCGCGATTGCAAAGCCAAAGCGCGGGCGATGTTGACCCGCTGGCGTTGACCGCCCGAGAGTTCGTGCGGATAGCGCTCAGCAAAGCGCTCGGGGGCCAAGCCCACCCGGGCCAGCAAATCGCGCGCGCGGGCCACCGCCTCGCGCTGGGACACGCCATGCACCGTGGGTGCAAAAGCAATCGAGTCCTCAATGGTCAGGCGCGGGTTCAAAGAGGCATAGCTGTCTTGAAACACCATTTGGGTTTGCCGCCGGTAGGCCTTCAAAGGCAAAGACGATCCGCCCACGGTTTGGCCATCGAAAACCAATTCACCGCGGTCTTGGGTGATCAATTGCATGAGCAAGCGCGCGGTGGTGGATTTGCCGCAACCGGACTCGCCCACCACGCCCAGGGTCTCGCCTTTGAAGACTTCAAAGTCCACCCCGTCAACGGCACGCACCACGCCGCCGCCCTTGCCAAACACGTCTTTTTTCAGCGGAAAGTGTTTGACCAAGCCGCGCACGCTGAGCATGGGCTGGGCGGGGCCGCCCACATCAATCGGTATCAGGGGCATGGCGCGCTCACTGTTTGATCTCCATGGCCGAGCGCAAACCGTCGGCCAACAAATTAAAGGTGATGGAGGTGATGAAAATCATGGCGCCTGGCAAAGCCGCGATCCACGGCTGGGTGTAAATGGCGGTGCGCAAGGTGTTGAGCATCAGGCCCCACTCGGGCTCGGGCGGCTTCACGCCCAGGCCCAAAAAGCTCAGGCCCGAGGCCAAGATCATGCACACCGCGATCAAGCTGGTGGCGTACACAAACACCGGCCCGAGCACATTGCCCAACACATGCACGCGCACGATGGTGAAGGCACCCGCCCCCGACGCGCGGGCGGCATCGACAAAGTCGCGCCCGCGAATTTGGGTGGTCACGCTCTCGGCCACCCGGGCAATCGGCGGGATGAACACAATGGTCAATGAAATCAGCGAATTGGTGATGCCCGCACCCAAGGCACCTGACAAGGCAATGGCCAACAACACCGACGGAAACGCATAAAACACATCGATGGTGCGCATCATCACGCTGTTGACCCAGCCGCCGGTGTAGCCCGCTGTGATGCCAATCACCGAGCCGATGACAAACGCACAGATCACCGGCGTGATGCCCATGAACAAGGACAAGCGGGTGCCCACGATCAAGCGGGTCAGCATGTCGCGCCCCAACTCATCGGTGCCCAGCGGGTGTCCGGCAAACCCAATGGGTTTGAGCCGCTTGAGCATGGACGATTGGTACGGATCCAGCGGCGCCAACCAGGGCCCAAAAACAGCCAGCACCAACAACACCAAGACGACCAAGGCCGCTGCCACGGCCACTTTGTCTTGCAGGAAACGCCGCCCCACGGTTTGCCAGTAACCCGCCGAGCGCTGCATGACCGGCTCTGGCACCTTGCGGGGATCTACGGTGATGTGCATCATGAATCTGGTCTGGGTTTCAGCTGCGCGAAATGCGCGGATCGAGCAGGGTTTGCACCACATCCACGATCAGGTTCAAGAACACGAAAAACATGGCCAAGACCAAAATGGTGCCCTGCAACAAAGGCAGGTCGCGCTGAAAAATGGCGGCGTTCAACAAAAAGCCGGTGCCGGGCCACGAAAAAACGGTCTCGATCAAGATCGATCCACCCAGCAAATAACCCAGCTGCAAACCCATCACCGCCAAAGCGGTGGGCGCAGCGTTTTTCACCACATGCTTGAAGACGCCCACATCGGTCAAGCCTTTGGCACGCAAACCCACAATGAACTCTTGGGCCAAGATGTCGGCCACCAAGGCGCGCACNGTGCGCGANATGATGCCCATGGGAATCACGCTCATGGTGATGGCCGGCAGCAGCATGTGTTTGAAATGCTCCCAATCCCAGGCCCAGTCGCCCGAACCNCCAGGGCCCGCCCCACCGGGGGGCANCCACATCAAGATGGATGAAAACACAATCACCAGCACCATNCCCAACCAATAGTGCGGCACGCTGACCCCGAGCACCGAGGTCAAAGAGGCCAATTTATCCANCCAAGAGTTTTGAAAATACCCGGCCACAAAACCAAACAAGCAACCCAGCACAAAACCAATCAAGGTGGCCAACATGGCCAAACGCAAGGTGTTGCCCACGGCTTTCATCACCTCGCTGTACACCGGTCGGTTGCTGGCGATCGAGGTGCCCAAATCACCCTGCAAGGCGCGCCACACCCAAGACACAAACTGCTCTGGGTAAGAGCGGTTGAATCCGTAAAGTTCTTTTAACTTGGCTTGCAACTCAGCCGAAGCGTCGGGGGGCAGGATGGACACCAAGGGGTCGCCCGGCGCCAGATGCACCAAGGCAAAACACACCAAGGCCACACCCAACATGATGGGCAAGGTGTAGACCAAGCGCCGCCACAAAAAACCAAGCATCCCATTGCTCCAGAAGAAACCAAATCCAGGGCTGCATNGCCCTGGCCGTCAAAAAAGCTGACGGNCATGGGCACACCATGCCCATGCCGTCAGCCCATGGGAGCCTTTAGTTGATCGAAATGGGGGCCAAATCGATAAACCAGCTGCGTGGCTGCACCAAGCCCTTGATCTTGCTGCTGACGGCGCGGGGGCCCACGTCATGCGCAATCCAGACAAAGGGCGCCTCTTCCACAATGCGGGCGTGCAATTTGGACAAAGCCACATCGCGNTTTTTGTCGTCAAACTGGGTGCGCGCCTCGGCGATCAGCTTGTCAAACTCTGGGTTGCCAAANTANCCCCAGTTGTTGGACACCGGCGGGAAGGCCCCGGTGCTGGTGAAGCGCACCATGCCAAAGAAGGGNTCCATCGCGGCATAGCTCACATTGATGGCATTGGCGCCATTNGCCGATGGGTCCTTGGCACCCTTGCGCCAGTTGGTGAACAAGGTGTTCCATTCGATCACGTCAAACTCAACGTCAAAGAAGCACTGCTTGAGCGACTGCTGCACAAACTCGTTCATCGGCAAAGGCTGCATCTGGCCCGAACCTGAGGCAGAAATTTGCACCTTGACCTTGAGCGGCTTGGACGCGCTGTGGCCGGCTTGGGTCATCAAAGTCTTGGCCGCGTTCACGTCGTACTTGATGTCGAACTTGGGGTTGCCCCACCAGGGGTGGCCCGGGGGCACGGTGCCTTTGGGCACGGCCATCATGCCGCCCAGCAAGGTTTTGATGCCTTCGCGATCCACACACAAGTTGGCGGCTTGGCGCACCCGCTTGTCCAACCAGGGCGAGCCCTCGGCAAACGACAACTGCCAAGGCCACACATGGGGCTGGGCATTGCTTTCAATCTTGAAGCCGCGCTGGGTGATTTGCGCCATGGCGTCGGGCGCTGGGGCCTCGATCCAATCCACCTGGCCACCGAGCAATGCGGCGGTGCGGGCGTTGGCCTCGGGCATGGGCAGCATCACGATGCGGTCAAGCTTGGGCACGCGCTTGGCGTCCCAATAGGTTTTGTTGGCCACCACCTCCAAGCGCTCACGCGGCACAAAGCGCGCCATCTTGAACGGGCCAGAACCAGACGCATCAGCGGCAAACGCTGTCCATGCGGCTTTGGATTTGTCGGCAGGGGTGTCGCCAGTGGCGGCGTCAAACTTTTTCTTCCAATGGGCGGGTGAGGCCATGAACAAATTGGTCAGGTTCAGGGGCAAGAAAGCATCGGGTTCGCTGGTGGTGAGCTCCACCGTTAACTCATCAATTTTGCGCGCGCTGCGCAAAGTGGGCATGCGAGAGGCGGTNACACCNACCTGGCTGGCGTCGAAATGCACCGCGTCTTTGTCCAACACTTTTTGCACGTTCCAGACAATCGCNTCGGCGTTGACTGCAGAACCGTCATGGAACTTGACGCCGGGGCGCAGTTTGAAGGTCCACTTGGTTTTGTCGCTGGCATTCACCGCCCAAGAGGTGGCCAAGCCGGGGATCAGCACGCTGGGGGCATTGGCCTTGGACAAGTCCCATTGCGTCAAGGCGTCATACATCGGAATGCCGGTGAAGCGGTTGCCCTCAAAACCTTGGTCGGGCTGACCCAAGGTGCGGGGGATATCGGCGGCGGTCATGGCAATGCGCAAGACTTTTTCTTGCGCTTGCACGGCCAAGGACATGGCGCTCAGACCCAAGCCAATGGCCAGAGTCATGGCCGAAGGCGCAGAGGCGCTAAAAATGGGGAGGCTGAACCGTTTCATTGAAACTCCATTCGTGGTGATTAAAAATTTGAGCAACAAACCTGTACGGATCAAACCACCCAACGTGCCAGCGGAATGCCCAAGTACCTGTCCACCCGTTGGTATGCAATCAATATGCCACCAACGAAAGCCATGGACGCACCAATACTAGGCAATTTGAAAGCCATGGCGCACCATTACAGATCAAAGCACGAACATTTATAGGGTCTTTTGCACCAAATTGGTTCATTTGGGCATGTCAACACCCGGGCATGAGCCGATTCAACAAAATTGAATAATTCGACAATAAAATCTTTTTGAGGCCATGTAAATGGCGATTCATAAGGATGGTCTATGAACCCTGTGAGCCTGACCCGTTGGTGCATTTTGATGGCCTTGCTCCCCCCCACATGGTTGTGCGCACAGGCACCACCCCCCGACACGCCATCTGCTGCGGTGAGTGCGGCAGAGACCGCGCCCAGCATGGGGCAGCGCCCCACCAGTGACACAACGCCTGCGCCGCCCAAGGGNGACGCGGTTTTCCGTTTCGAGCGCGAAAAAGACCGNTGGATTTTGATTGACGTCAATGTGCGCGTTTTTTTGGATGGCAAGCAAGTTTGCGCTTTGGCCAACGGGGGCAACTGCGAAGTCAAGGCCACGCCCGGGGCCAGGCGCATCAAAATCGATCAGCGCTTCACCACGGGCGAGTTTTCGCGTCTTTTTAATGCGGAGGCGGGCAAGCGATACACCCTGGGCATCACCACAAAAGAATCCAAAGCGTGGATTGAAGCTTTCGCGCCCATTGTGGGCGGGGCCGCTTATTATTTCGGCAACCGCAGCGGTGAGGATTCGGACAACTCCGATTGGACCGCCAAGCTCATTGCGCAGGAATAAAGCACTGCCGCATCAGTGCATGTGCCCCAGTTGGGTGACCCCCGTAACCAGGGCAATGCCAGCGAACAACCAGCCAATTTGCGCCACGGTGGCATTGGCGCTCAAGCGCTTTTGCAACTGCGGAATCAAATCGGCCAAGGCCACATATATATAGCTGCTGCTGGCCAGGGTGAGCCAAAAGGGCAGCCATTCCTCATGGCCCGCGATCAGGCTGTAGCCGACCAAACCGCCCAGCACCGTGACCCCACCGGCCATGCACAACTTGATGAGGGCGCTGCGGGGTTGGCCCATGCCCTGTTGCAGCACCACCAAGTCGCCCATGTGGTGCGGCACCTCGTGGGCCAATACCGCCACGGTCGCGGCCACGCCCAGTTGCACATCGGCCAAAAAGGCCGCCGCCACCAGCAAACCGTCGCCAAAGGCATGGATGCTGTCGCCCATCAGCACCGACCAAGAACCGGCCATCCCCGACGGGGGGTCATCCTGGGCGTGGTCATGGCCATGCGCATGCCCGTGGGCGTGCCCATGCTCATGGCCGTGGTGCCACAGTTCGGCCTTGTCGAGCAAAAAGAAAAACACCAAACCCACCAACAAGGTAATGAACAACTGGTGGGGAGAAGCCCCCGACTCAAAGGCTTCGGGCAACAAATGCATGAAGGCCGTGGCCAGCAGTGCGCCGGCCGCCAAACTGAGCAAATGCTGGGTATACGCCGAGAGCAAAGCGCGGGCGCACAAGGCGGCCACCAGCACACTGCCCACGCCTGCGGCCAAGGTGCCCAACACGATATATATGAGGTTCACCACCGAGCCCTTGTGGGGGCCGCCGCCGCAGGGGCGGCATCAAAGCAGGGGGCGACACGCCCCCACGAAAACAGCTTCAAGCCACGCCGTGTTGTTTGAGCCAAGCCAGCAAGCGCTGCCAGCCGTCTTGCGCNGCCGGGGCNCGGTAGCTGGGCCGGTAATCGGCATGGAAGGCGTGGGGCATCTCTGGGTAAACCATGAACTGGGAGTTTTTGGCGCCAGCGGGTGCGGTTTGCAAAGCGGCCTTCATTTGATCCACCGTGGTGACCGGAATNCCGGTGTCGGCCGCGCCGTACAAGCCCAGCACTGGCGCTTGCATGCTGCCCACCAANTCGACGGGGTGCTTGGGTGTGGTGGCGGTGGACTGACCCACCAATCGGCCATACCAAGCCACGCCCGCTTTGAGCTTGGGGTTGTGCGCGTTGTACAACCACACAATGCGACCGCCCCAACAAAAGCCGGTGATGGCCAGTTTGTCCACGTTGCCGCCTTGACCAGCGGCCCAACGCACGCAGGCGTCCAAGTCGCCCATCACCTGTGCATCGGGCACTTTAGAGATCAGCTCGCTTTGCAGTTTGGCAATTTCACCAAAGCTGGTGGGGTCGCCTTGGCGGACGAACAACTCGGGGGCAATCGCCATATAACCCTCACGCGCCAAACGGCGGGTGACGTCGGCAATGTATTCGTGCACACCAAAAATCTCTGAAATCACCAAAACCACGGGCAAACCGGTTTTGCCAGCGGGGGCGCTGCGGTAGGCAGGCATTTTGAAACCATTGACATCAATGGTGACCTCACCGGCGACCAACCCATCGGTTGGGGTTTTGATGGCGGTTTGGGCCATCAAAGGCATGGCCGCAGCCGCATAACCCACGCCCAGCGCGGTTTGCAAAGCCAAGCGCCGGTTGGGCAACGCGGCATCGGCGCGGGTGTTCATCAGCGATTGGGTGTCGAGCAACAGATCAGGGGTCATGGGTCTGCCTTATCAGGTGAGGGGGGTTGAATGGGCCTGGGTTTTAACTGCGGCCTGGGATGGGGAGAGATGGCAATTTTAGTCATGCCCAGTGGCCTGGTTTTTTCAAGGCCAAGCGCCACACCCACATCGGTCACAATTTGGCGATCGCATGCGTCAGATTGGTCAAGGCCACGGGCACATCAGCCCATTTCGGCGAGCGCCGGCGCCACGCGGCAATGACCGCGATGACCGCCTTCAGCAGACCTTTTACGGAGTTCACCAACATGGCAGAAATACTGGGCTTGGGCTTGTCGCACTACCCGCCCTTGTCCACCCCCGACGCCATGATGTCGGGCATCTTGCGCACCACCCTCAAAGACCCGGGCATCCCCGACAGCGCCAAAGACCCCGCCAACTGGCCTGAGGTGATGCGCACTGAGTGGGCCAACGACATGGGCACCGCTGCGGCGGGCCAGCACCGCGCGGCCATGGTCGCGCAATTCAGGCGCGTGCGCGAAGAGCTCGACCGCTTCAACCCCGACTTGGTGTTGATCTGGGGAGACGACCAATACGAAAACTTCAAAGAAGACATCATCCCGCCCTTCACCGTGTGTGCCTACGATGACGTGGATGTCTACCCCTGGCGCCATGCGCAAGGCTCGTCCATGATGGACGGCGGCAAACCCAATGCCTGGGGCGAAGGCCCCGATGTGCACTACCGTTTGCGCGGACGCCGCGATGTGGGCAAGCACCTGACCACCGGCTTGATCGAGGCTGGCTTTGATGTGGCCTACGCCTACAAGCCCCTGCACCACGCCAGCTTGGCCCACGCCTTCACCAATGCCATTCTTTATTTGGACTACGACCGCAAAGGCTGGGACTACCCCACCTTGACCGTGCCCATCAACTGCTATGGCCGCAAAGTCATTTCCGCACGCGGGTTTTTGACCAACATCAACGACCCGCTGGACTTTGACCCGCCTTCGCCTTCGCCCAAGCGCTGCATGGACTTGGGTGCGGCCACTGCGCGCATCTTGCGCGACTCGCCTTGGCGCGTGGCGGTGATGGCCTCGTCGAGTTGGTCGCACGCTTTTTTGTGCGACCACACCCACCGCTTGCGCCCCGACACGGTGAGCGACCGCGCTCTGTACCAAGCCTTGGTCGATGGCGACTTCGCCTACTGGCATGGCCGCAGCACGGCACAGTTTGACCACGCCGGGCAACAAGAAATCTTGAACTGGTCGCCCCTGATGGGCGCGATGAACGCCCTGGGTGCCACGCTCAAGTGGAGTGAGTTTGTCGAGACCCACATCTTCAACTCCAACAAAGTGTTTGCCGTGTACCACCCGGTTTAAGCCGAAATGCAGGGATACTCCCACCCCATGAGCACCCCACAAACCTTTGACATCGAATCCGACTGGGTTCACATCCAATACCCCGAGACATCGGCCTTTCGCGACGTGTATGGCTTTGCCAGCCAGTCTGGCATGGTCAACATCGAGGGCATCCGTTTGCGCCCCAAAGGCAAGCCCTCCAAGACCTTGCTGTTTTACATGCACCCCGCGTCCACCTTGCAAATNTTGCCGGTGCCCAAAAGCATGGCCGCTGGTGGNGCGCACGTGTTGTGTGCGGGCAGNCGCTANGCGCGCAACGACACGCCGCTGATCNTGGAAAAGGTGTTGATGGACATCGCCGCCTATTTCCGCCACGCCAAAGAGGTCTGGGGCTACGAAAAAATCGTCCTGGTGGGCTGGTCGGGCGGCGCATCGCTGTCCATGACCTACCAATCCCAAGCCGAACACACCACCATCCAAGCCACACCCGCCGGCGAACCGATTGCGCTCAAAGCCATGAACCCCATCGCNGCCGACGGGGTCATCTGGCAGGCCGGCCACTTGGCCCGGGCCGTGGTGTTGCTTGACTTNATCGACCCGTCTGTCATTGACGAAGACAACCCCGACCGGCGCGACCCCCGCTTGGACCTGTACCACCCCGGCAACCAAGGGCCTTACACGGCCGACTTTGTCACCGAATTCCGCGCCGCGCAGTTGGCGCGCATGCGCCGGCGCACCGCATGGGTCAAACAACAATTAGAAGACTTGCGCAAGCGCGGCGGCAAAGAGGTCGAGCGCGGCTTCATCACCCACCGCACCTTGGCCGACCCGCGTTGGCTTGACGGCAGCATCGACCCCAACGACCGCGTGGTGGGCACCTGCTGGCTGGGCGACCCCGAAACCGTCAACTCCGGGCCCATTTCGCTGGGCCGGTTTTCCACCCTGCGCTCGTGGTTGTCGCAATGGTCCATCGAAGACACCCAGTGCAATTCGCTCGACCACGCGCCCCACATCAGCGTGCCCTTTTTGGCGATTGAAAACTCCGCCGACGACTCGGTGCCCCAGCCCCACACCCAACGCATTCATGACCTGGTCGCGTCCAAAGACAAAACCATGCAGGTCATCAAAGGCGCCAACCACTACTACGTGGGCCAGCCCGAACACCTGCGCCAAACCGTGGACCTGTGCTTTCAGTGGCTGCGCCAACGCGGCTTGTCGGACTGATGCCCATGCTCAAACCCGTTTGCGACTGCGGCCTGATCGACACCCACACCCACTGGGTGCCGTCCTCGTTTCCCGCTTATGTGGGTGGGCGCAAAGGCGTGGCCTGGCCGTCCATCGCACCGGCCGAGTCCAGCTGCCAGCGCCATGTGATGATCCAAGACAAGGTCTACCGCACCATCCCCACCAGCTGCTTTGACTTTGACGAGCGCGCGCGCAACATGGCCCAAACCGGCGTCACCCGCCAAGTGATCTCGCCCATGCCCGAGTTGCTGTCGTACTGGTTGGAGCCTGAGGACGGCCAGTCCTTGATTCGCTACCTCAACGACAGCTTGGCCGCACAAGTGGGTGGGCAACCCGATCAATTCATTGCCTTGGGTGCCGTGCCCCTGCAAGACGTGGACATGGCCATCCAAGAGCTAGAACGCGTGGTGGGCGAGCTGGGGATGGCCGGTGTAGAAATTGGCAGCAACATCAACGGCAAGCCCATTGGCCACCCCGACTTCGCACCGTTTTTTGAAGCCGCGCAAAGTATGGGGGCAGCGATTTTTGTGCACGCCCTGCGCCCAGCGGGCATGGACCGCTTGGTCGGCCCGCCCGCCTTGGAGCAAGCCCTGGCCTTCCCCGGCGAAATTGGTTTGTCCGCCGCCTCCATGATCACCTCGGGCCGGCTGGCCGCCTTGCCCAACTTGCGCATCGCCTTCAGCCACGGCGGTGGTTCGCTGCCGGTGTTGGTGGCGCGCCTGGAGCATGCCTGGACCTGCATGCCACCGATCCAAAACGCCTTGAAACATTCCCCCCGCGCTGTGGCCCGGCAAATGTTTGTCGACGACTTGGTCTACGACGAAGCCAGCATCCACCACTTGATTTACACCTATGGTGTGGGCCAGGTGATGGTGGGCACCGACGACCCCTTTGTCATCATGGACCGCGACCCCGCCCAACGGGTCGAGCGCTTGCAACTCAGCGCCGAACACCGCCAAGCCCTGCGCCAAGACAACGCTTTGCGCTGGCTGGCATTGGCTTAAACCCGCATGGTTTTTTGGCGGGGCAGGCGCTAAAGTGGACCGTCAACGGTGGCGGCCTGCCTCAGGCACCGCCCACCGCCCACCAAGGAGTTCCCTATGAAGATGTTTTCTCGCTGGCTGGCTGTGTGCAGCTTGGCCCTGGCCGCCACAGGCGCAACCGCCCAAGACAGCGGCACCATCCGCGTGGTCTTGCCCTTTGGCCCTGGCAGCGGCACCGACAACGTGGCGCGCCCACTCTTTGAGGAGGTAGGGCGCGAGCTGAACCAAACCGCCGTCATCGACAACCGCCCCGGCGCCAATGGCTTTTTGGCCGCCGAGTTTGTGGCCCGCGCACCGGCCGACGGCAAAACCCTGCTGTTCACCTCCAACACCACCCACGCCATCAACCCGGTGCTGTTCAAAAAGCTGCCCTACGACCCGGTGAAAGACTTCAAACCCATCGCCATGGTGCTGACCGCACCCTATGTGCTCATCGTGCGAAAAGACATGCCGGTGCGCAGCGTCAACGAGCTGGCCGCATGGATCAAAGCCAACGCTGACAAAGCCGCCTACGGCTGGGGGGCATCGGTGAGCCAAATTGCTGGGGCGGTGTTTCTCAAGCGCCTGAACCTCACCAGCGTGGGCGTTCCCTACAAAAGCAGCCCCTTGGCGGTGACCGACCTGATGGGCGGACAACTGAGCTTCATGTTCTTGGACTACGCCGCCGCCCTGCCCTTTGTGCAAGGCGACCGGGTCAAGGCCATTGCCGTCACCTCACCCAAACGCATCGACATCTTGCCCGACCTGCCCACGATGGCCGAGAGCGGTATGCCCAACTTTGAGGTGCGCTCGTGGAACGGCATGTATGCCCCCGCCGGCACGCCCGACGCGGTGATCCAGCGCTACAGCAACGCCGTCAAACGCGCCATGAGCAACCCAGCGCTGCTCAAAAAGTTGGAGCAATGCTGCGTACCCACCTTGCTGATGGCCGACGACTTTGCCGAGTTTGTGCGCAAAGACCGCGCCCTGTGGNCCGAACGCGCCGCCTTTGCGGGCCTCAACCCCGAGTAAAGATCAGGCCGCTATAGCCACCCGCCGCCAGATACCGCATATTTACCGCAGCCGATACATCCAGTGGTGGCGGTCTTGGATGCGGCCGTATTGAATGCCGGTGAGTTCTTCACGCAGGCTGAGGGTCAGTGGGCCGGGTTCGGTGCCAGTCACGTTGAGGCTTTCGGTCGTGCTTTTGAACCCACCAATGGGGGTGATCACCGCGGCGGTGCCGCAGGCAAACACCTCGCTGATTTGGCCGCTGGTGATGCCAGACCTCACCTCTTCGATGCTGATTTTTCGCTCTTGGACAGCGATGCCACGGTCTTGCATCAATTGGATGAGCGACTTGCGGGTGATGCC
>JGI25911J50253_10000380_pt1 | contig 14760 bp, 10 predicted proteins | sample LauGreSBDMM110SD_3_FD_50253 | JGI IMG/M metagenome (IMG submission 50253) | reverse complement strand
TACGCGGTCCGCATTGGTGAAGATTGCCATGGGCATCTCAATTTGCGCCAGCGTGTGCTGCAGGCGCGCATCGTGGCGCAGCAGTTGGGCATGCGGTACGGCGTGCACAAACTGCAGATACGCATCCGCATCCAGTGCCGGGTTGGCGTGCAGCAATCCACTGAGCGTGGTGCCAAATTTTTTGTGATAGCTGCGGCGCAATGCCGGTACGCGCTCCAGCGGCACGTGCGCGTGCTCCACCAGATAGCGGTCAATGCGGCTGCTGATGGCCGCCCACAGGCCGCACTCCGGCGCATACAGCGTGTCATCCAAATCAAACACCGCAAAGCACGGCGCGCTGCCAAGTCGGTTCACTAGCGGCGGCTGCATCTTGCTAATGGATGTTAATGGTGGCGAGCAGCAGCCGGTCGCCGGGCAGCGCAGCGGCTGCTGATACCGGCAGGCGCTGCCCGGTAGCGGCGTCGTATAANCCNAGCAGCAACTCATAACGGCCCGCGGGCANGTTGGCCGGCAGCGCAACGCCCTGGCGGTCCACAACTTCCACGCCAGCCTGCCACGCACTGGTGGGGTCAAGCCCGCCGCCGGGCTCAGAGTCGTGTTGCGCCACCGGCGGCGCGTCCCGGCTGGCAGCCACGTGCACAAAGACTTTGTAGCGCTGCGCAATTGCATCAAGCGCATGCCAGCGCAGCGTTAACAGCAGCGGGTCGCCCGCATGCAGCTCTGCGGCCGGCAGCGCAAACGCATCAAGCACAATCCCGCTGCCAAATTGCGCATCTACATTTACTGTTGCGCCTTCCGCGGCAGCACCGGCGTATTCCGCCACGCGCACATCCCCCATCCAGCGCTCAGTCAGTTTGAAGGTGTGGCTGTTGAGCCAGCGTTCCACAACCTGCTGCGGGTCAGCCTGCGCCTCACCGTAATAAATTACAAATACGCGCCGCGCCCACGCATCAATGCCTTCCAGCTGCGCGCGCTGCAGCGCTGCGTCCAGCGGGCGCGTAACCGCCACCGGGATAACATGCGCTGCTGCGGGATGGTAGTACGCGAAGACCTCAGCCTGATTTGGCGCATCCAGCAGAATTGCATCGCCGGGCTGGTAGCGCGCCTGCAGCTCCGCAGCCAGCGCGCGATAGTCCGCGCGCTGAAAACGGGCATCGAAGTACAGCGCTTGCAGCGCAGCCTGCGTGTTCCACAAACCTGCCGCCAACAGGGCGGCGGCCAACGCCCGCACAGGCCAGCGCCAGCGCACCACCAGTGGCGCACCACCGCCAAACCACAGCAGCGCCGCGCCGTCAGCCACCAGGATTGCAACAGCCGGCGCAGCCAGTGCCAGAAATTTTGCGAACGCCGGCGTAAACAAACCCAATAACAAGGTTAATCCGGCGGGCACCAGCAGCCACGCTCCGGCCAGCACTGCGCTGCTGCCGGCAAGCCCCGCCGCAGCCAGCAGCGCCCATGCCCACTGCGCGCCAGAATTAATTCCGGCGGTGGGGCCAAATGCCAGCCAGCGCCAAACCGCTGGCAGCGCCTCGAGCAGCGCGGCCTGGCTGCGGGCTGCCGGCCAGCTGGTGAGGTGCTGAAATGCAGTTGGCAGCCAAGGCAGATACAACAACAGCACCACGCACTGCAAGCCCGTCCAGCGCACGAGTGCAGAGCGCATGTTCGGCCAGTCCCGCTGCGCCGCAAGCATCGTAACCACCGCCGCCACATTCGCTGCAGCAATCAAAACTGCAAACAGATAGTGCGTATACAAGCCGGCCGCTGCCAGCAGGCAGTACGCTGCACTTGTGCGCCAGCCGCGCGCGCGCCACGCATGCACGCCAGCCAGCAGCAGGCCAGCGCCCAGCGCTGCCGCCGGCATGTACATGCGCGCCTCTTGCGAGTAGTACACCAGTGCCGGATGCAGCGCCGCCAGCAGCGCTGCCAGCGGCAGCGCGCGCCGCCCGGCGATGCGCTGCACGCATGCCAGCAGCAGCACTCCGCTTAAAGCGGAGAGTGAGCGCAAAGCAAACTCGCTGCGCCCCGCCAGGCGCACCCAGCCCGCCAGCGCAAGGAAGTAACCCGGCGGATGAATATCGTTGCGCACCGCTGCCACAATCTCTGCCGCGCTGCGCCCGGTCATGTGCACGCTGTTGCCTTCGTCATACCAAAGTGACTGCACGCCCAGGCGGTGAAAGCGCAGCGCGCAGCCCAGCAACAGCACCAGCACAACCAACCCGCGGCGCAAAGTGGAACTCAATGCCGGCTGCGGCGCAGGCCGCGCCTCACTGCGGCTGCTGGCGGATGTACGCCTGCAGTGCAGCGTAGACCGGCATCAATGTAAAGTCCGGCTCGGCCATGCGGAAGTAGTACCAGCTCTGGTTCTGCTCCGCATCTGTGGCGCGCTTGAAGAACCAAAAATTCAGCGCGCCAATCCACGGCCACTCAGCGCGCGCGCGCGCAAACGCCTGCGGCGCGTACGCTGCCTGCTGCGCCAGTGTCACACGCCCGTATGCGGCAGCCAGCCCGCTCTCGGGCGGCACCGCGTTCCAGTTCATCTCGCTGATCCAAATCGCCTTGCGCGCATCGCCGTTGGCCACCATCAAGTCCCGCATGAATTGATTGCGCGCAAAGTTGATCACCACCGGCCGCATGCGCCGGTCCGCCGGGCCGGACCACAAGCCATAGCCCTGCATCGAGAGCACATCAAAGCACGCCCCGGCACCGGCGCGATACATGCGCTCTAAAAAAATAAAGTCGTTCAGGTCACGGCCACTGAGCTCTGCAGTGGGTGCCAGTGCGCCGGCCAGCACCACTGCCTGCGGGTTGGCTGCCTTAATGGCGGCGTAGGCCCGGCACAGCAGCGCCGTGTACGCTTCAGGGTTCACCGGCTGTTCGCCCCACTCCGGGTAGATGTTGGGCTCATTCCAAACTTGAAAGTGCGCCACGCGCCCGGCGTAGCGCGCCGCAACCGCACCGGCAAAGTCAGCAAAGTCCGCCGTGTTGGCTGGCGGCGCAAAGTCGCCGGCATCCGCAGCGCGCGCCCACGCCGGCGGCGCAGACAGGCGCACAATCAACTCCATCCCGTGCGCTTCTGCCAGTGCCACAATCTCGTCATACTTTTCCCACGCACTGCGCACCGGTACATGGCGCCGGTCCGCAAAGTCATTCTTGCCGTGCACTTCAATGTCGTACCACGGAAACTCCTGGCGCAGCCAGTGAAAGCCGGCATCCGCAATCAACTGCACCTGCTGCGCGCGCCGTGCCGGCTCCACTTCCTGCTCCAAAAATGTATTGATGCCGTACGGGTTTACATGCGCGTGCGCAATCTCAGCATCCGGCTGCAGGTTCAGGCGCGGGCGCAGCTGGTCCACGGCCAGCTGCCACACGCCGCGCAACTGCGGAGTGAGCTGCTCTTCTCCGGTCAAGCCGTACAACCAGCCGGTGCCGGGCGCCGCTGCAGCCGGCGCGCAAGCCGCAGCCAGCAGCGCTGCCAATGCCAGCATCCGCCCCATGCGTGTCAACCGCGCTGCTCTATCGCATGCCATGCATCAATTGTAACTGTGCCTGCAGCCCGCGCTTGTGCATTGCCCGGTGCCGCTTCGTCTCAATCCGTGCCGGTTGTCCGGCACGCCTTATACTTGCGCCACAGCCTGCACCCAAAGTATTTATGAAAGTTCGCGCCGTAATTCTTGCCGGTGGTGAAGGCTCGCGCCTCGGCGTACTGACGGCCAAGCGCACCAAGCCGGCTGCGCCGTTCGCGGGCAAGTACCGCATCATTGATTTTGCGCTGAGCAACTGCGTCAACTCCGGCCTGTACGACATCATGGTGCTGGCCCAGTACCGGCCGCACTCGCTGCTCGAGCACATTGGCGCAGGCCGCCCGTGGGACCTGGACCGCAGCCTCGGTCCCGGCGTGCAGGTTTATCAACCGTACACGGCGCGCCGCGCCGGCGGCTGGTATCGCGGCACAGCCGACGCCGTGCAGCAAAACTTCGGCTTCCTGAAGCGCGGCAACCCGGAACTGGTGCTGCTGCTTTCCGGCGACCATATTTACCGCATGGACTTTGAGCCGATGATCACCTTTCATCAGGAACATCAGGCGGATCTGACGATTGCCACATTGCGGGTGGCAGCGCAGGACGCGCGGCGCTTTGGCATCCTGCAGGTCGATGCGGATTATGCGGTGACTGCCTTTGAAGAAAAGCCCCGCCGGCCAAAGGGCCGCATTGCCTCGATGGGCATCTACATCTTCCGGCTGGAAGTGCTGGACCGCGTGCTGCGCAGCGATCTGCGCCGGCGCAGCTCCAGCCACGACTTTGGCAAAGACATAATCCCGCGCATGATCCGTGAAGGCGCGCGCGTGATGGCATTCCCGTACAGCGGCTATTGGAAGGATGTGGGAACGCTGCGCACATACTGGCAGGCGCACATGGACTTGCTGCGCACGCCGCCCACGCTGGACCTGAACGACCGTTCGTGGGTAATTCATACAAAGTCGGAAGAGCGGCCACCGGTGCACGTGGCCGCTGGCGCGCAAGTGCGCGACAGTTTGGTGACGGATGGCTCGGTGATCAGCGCCGGCGCGGTGGTGGAACGCTCGGTGCTCTCGCCGGGCGTGCGCGTGGGCGCCAACGCAATTGTGCGCAACGCCGTGCTGCTCACGGATGCGAGCATCGGCGCGGGCGCCCGCGTGGAGAACGCCATCATTGACAAGAATGTGCGCGTGGAAGCGGGTGCGCGCGTGGGCAGCGGCACGCGCGGCGCGGAGCTGACAATGGTTGGAAAAGATTCGGTTGTGCCCGCGCGCGCGCAGGTGGGTGCAGGCTGCGTTATCGGGCCGGATGTGCGGGCGGAGGACTACACCACGCTGCGGCTGCGCGCCGGCAGCAAGCTCACCCGCTAGGCAGCAGCCGCGCCCGCCGGCCGGCTTTGCACCAGCATCACCCAGCGCCCGTGCTGCACGGTTACGGCGCGCTGGTTCACCACTTCCACCGCCAGCGTCACTGCCCCGCCGCTTAAGCGCGGCAGCGCTTTAACTTCCAGAACCTCCAGCCGCACATGGATGGTGTCGCCAAACAGTATCGGCTGCGAAAACTTCCACGCTTGAATCTCGCGGAAGGCCAGCACGGTGCCCTCCACAAAACCGGTTTGCACCGCGAGCCCGGATGCAATGGAGAAACCAAGCATGCCGTGCGCCACGCGCGTGCCAAACGGACCAGATGCCGCAAACTCGGCGTCCATATGAATCTGGTTGTAGTCACCGGAGAGGCCCGCGAAGCCAGCCACGTCCGCCTCCGTGATGGTGCGGCCGCCACTGACGATGGTGCGCCCGGGCGCAAACTCCTCAAAGTACAAGCCGCGGGCAGTGGGTGGATGTGACATGCAAAACTCCGGGCAGACGCGCTGCCAATTAGGAAGTGATTGTAATGAAAGCGCGCAGTGCTGCAAAGGTGGAGGGGCCGATGCCCTTCACGTTCATGAGTGCCTCCAGCGTGGCAAACGGCCCGTGCTGCGTGCGGTACTCAATAATCCGCAGCGCAATCGCCGGCCCGATTTTGGGCAGCGCTTCAAGCTGGGTCGCAGTCGCTGTGTTGATGTTTACAAGCGCGCCAGTGCTGCCCGTAGCTGCGGGCACACCCACTACCGAGCTTTTGGCATCTGCGGTCGGGCTGCTTGTCGTTGCCGCCGTGCCCGGTACCACAGCCACTACAACCGCACCTGCCGCAGCAACTGATGCGGTGGCAATGCTTGCAGGCGGTGCCCGCAGCGCAATCTGCAGCTGTGCGCCGTCGGCTAGCAGGCCCGCCAAATTTATTTCATCAAGCGCGGCACCGCGCAGCGCACCACCAGCCGCCTGCAGCGCATCTTGCACAATTGCACCGGGCGCCAGCGCATACACGCCCGGACGCTGCACCGCGCCGCTCACATGCACGCGCCACGCTTGCGCGGTGGCAGTCGGTTGTGGCTGCGGGCTGGGCGCAATTGTGGGCGGCGGTATCAGCACCACCGGCGTGCCGCGCTCGGCGCGGTTCACCACCAAAATCACCGCCGCAGCCAGCAGGCCCATCAGCAGGCCAAACAAATACGGCCGCCACGCTGCCCACATCTTGGCATTATAGGATGGCCACCCGGTGCCAATGGTAGACTGTGCCGCGCGGCGCGCAGTTTGTGCGTTCGCCCCCAACTAGCATGACCGGCATCGGAACATTACTCAACATCATTGCTGTGCTGCTGGGCACGGCCGTGGGAACGCGCGCGGGTGCGGCGCTGCCGCCGCATATGCGCGCCACCATCTTCAACGGCCTGGGGCTTTTCACAATTGCGCTCGGGCTGCAAATGTTTTTGAAGACCGCCAACCCGCTAGTGGTGCTGTGCAGCCTGTTGTTGGGCGGCCTGCTGGGCGAAGCCGCCGGCATTGACAGCGGCCTGCACCGCGCCGGCGCCTGGCTGGAAGCGCGCTTCAGCAACAGCACGGGCGACACCGCGCGCACGGCGCGCTTTGTAAAGGGCTTTGTGACGGCGTCGTTGTTGTTTTGCGTGGGCCCCATGGCCGTGCTGGGCAGCCTGCAAGATGGCTTGCGCGGCGACTACACGCTGCTAGCCATCAAGTCCGTGCTCGACGGATTTGCTGCACTGGCATTCGCGTCAACACTTGGCGTTGGCGTGGCCTTCTCTGTCGTCACAATCTTCATATATCAGGGCGCACTCACGCTCGGCGCTGCGCAGATTCAGTTTTTGCTGACAGAGCCAATGATTAATGAAATGACTGCGGTGGGCGGCCTGATGGTAATGGCAATTGGTGTGGGCGGCTTGCTGGAGCTGCGCCCCATGCGAACTGGCAGCCTGATCCCGGCCATCCTGCTGGCCCCGCTGCTGGTGGCGCTGCTGGCGTATTTAAATCCGCTGCTGCTTGCGCTGCTCGCCCTCGCCGGCTGGCGTTAGCGCGCAGTATTAAATCACTGGGCGGGCTGCTTGCGCCACATTCGCGGCTGCACCACCGCCCAGCTGCACAGCGGCACGCGCTCGCCAAGCTGCAGCTTGGCCCGCAAGTCCGGCTTCTCGCCGCCGCCCGCAAAAATTCCCACCGCGGTGCCCGGCTCAGTCAGTGCCAGCTCCACCACCGCCTGGCCGGTCAGAAAGCCATCGCTGTCCAGCGCGCAGCTGGTAACGGTGCCGGCCACGCGTCCGCGCTTGTCCACCACCGGGTCGCCGGGATGCGCCATGCGCACGCCCTTCTCCGCAAAGCGGAAGCGCAGCACCTCGCGCGTGCGCACTGCCTCGCGCTGCTTGAATGCGGCGCGCCCGATGAACCACGGCTTGTGCAGCTTGATGTAAGCGCCGAAGCCGCTCTCGCCCACGCCCAGCGCCAGCGCACCGGCAAACTCGTGGCCATACAAAGGCAGCCCGGCTTCGGTGCGCAAGCTGTCGCGCGCTGCCAAGCCGCACGGCTTTACACCCAGCGGCGCACCCGCTGCCAGCAGCGCCAGCCACAACGCCTCGGCGCGCGCGGGATGCACAAACAGTTCGTAGCCCAGCAGCTCGCCGCTATACCCGGTGCGCGAAACAATCAGATCAAACCCGCCCAGCGTGGCGCTGCAAAGCTGCGTGCGCTTCAAGGCGCGCACGCGCGCCACATCNGCGGCCGCGCCGCCCAGCGCCAGCAGCGTTGGCTGGCTGGCCGGCCCCTGCAGCGCCAGATCCACGCGCTGCTCGGCAGCGCTGCCCGCGGCGCGCAAGTCGCGCAGCTGCACAGCCGCGCCGCCCGCCACGCGTGCCGCCGGCCGCTGCGTGTCTACGCGCACGGTGCCGGCCTGCACTGCATTCACCCACGCCCAATCNTTGCTGTCGTTNCCNGCATTCACCACCACCAAAAAGCGCTCCGCCTGCAGCCGGTAAATCAGCAGGTCATCCAGCACATCCGCAGCNGGCGTGAGCAGGTGCGTATACAGGGACTCGCCGACGCCCAACGCGCGCACATCATTGCCCACCAGCTGATCCAGAAAGCCGGCGGCAGCCGGCCCGCTGGCATCCCACACGCCCATGTGCGCCACATCAAACAAGCCCGCCGCATTGCGCACAGCTGCGTGCTCTTCCACCACGGAGCTGTACCACAGCGGCATCTCCCAGCCGGCAAATGCAGCCAGCCGCCCGCCCAACGCAACATGCTGCGCATGCAGCGCCGTGCGCTGCAGCGCTGCCNCTGATGGTTCGTTCCACACAAAATCCGGCAGCGCCGTGCCCNGCGCCGCGGTTGCAGCCTGCCCAATGTAATACGGCTTATNNCCCAAGCCGGCNGCGGGCGTAGCGGCTGGCAGCTGCTGAACGCCGCCGGTCACCTGCACTTGCACGGGTCCCGGCAGCTTGCCCTGCACATCCGCCGCGTCAATGCTCACATAGCCGTCAGAAACATCGCGCAGCCAGGCGGCCACCGTGTTCGCGTCGGCACTCGGCACCACCAGCTCAAAGCTGCCGGCTGCGGCAGCGCGTGCCAGCGTACCCGCCACCGTCACAAAAGCACCATGCTCGAGGCGCGCAACGCTGGTGGCCTGTGCGCCCTTGGCGGGCAGCGCGCCCACATCGCTTGCGAGCGCCAGCTCCAGAAAGTGCGCAGCATGCGCGCCGCTGATAACAATGGTTGTAAATGGCGCAGCCGGGGCCGCACTGTCGCTGTAATAGAAATGCGGGTAGCCATGCACGCTGGCTTGGTAGTCGATCCCCATGCGCTGCGCCAGGTCGCGCAGTGCGTTCTTGCTCTCGTTGAGAATTTTGAAGTCCACGCGCGTGCGATGCAACGGCTTGCCGCGGCCGGCTGCATACGCAAACGGCACACAGGCGCGCAGCACGGCAGCCATGTGGCCCGCCAGCTCGTCCACCTCCTTTTCCATAAAGCCGCGCTGCGTGATCCACGGCGTTGCCAGGCGCAAACCCGACGGGTAAAACGCACCGCGATCGCCGGGGATGGTATTGCGGTTTACAACCACACCCGCCAAATCCAAAATGCGCGCTGCCATCTCGCCCATTAATGGCGCACCGGCCGCGCCAACCACAGACTTGCAGTCCAGATTGAAAAGATGAATCTCTGTGCCGCCAAACGGCACGCGAAAGCCGTGTGCCTGCAGCTGCTGCGCAAAGCGCACCGCATTGGCACGGATCTGCTTCTGCAGCGCCTTGAACTGCGGGCGCTGATTGAGCTTGAACACAACGGCCAAGCCGGCAATTGTGTTGATGTGCGGGCCACCCTGCTCGCCCGGGAACACCGCGCGATCAAGCTTGCGCGCCAGCGCCGCATCCGTTGTTAGCAGGCACGCACCGCGCGGACCGCACAAAGACTTGTGCGTTGTAAAGCTGATGACATGCGCATGCCCCAGCGGCGAAGCCACCTCGCCCGCAGCCACCAGCCCGGCAATGTGCGCAATGTCCGCCAGCAGCACCGCACCGCACTCGTCTGCGATGCGCCGGAACTCCGCCCAGTCCGGCACCCACGGGTAAGAGGAGTAGCCGGCAATCAGCAGCTTGGGCCGGTGCTGCATTGCCAGGGCGCGCACCGCGCTGTAATCCAGCCGCTCGGTGGCCGGGTCCAATCCGTACGGCACGCTGTTGTAGAAGGCACCGCTGCGGTTGGCTTTGGCGCCGTGGCTCAAGTGCCCACCCTGCACCAGGTCCAGCCCCATCACCGTTTCGCCGGGCTTTAGCAGCGCATTGTAGACGGCATTGTTGGCCGGCGCGCCGGAGAGCGCCTGCACATTCACAAAGATTTTTCCAGCCGGCACCTGCGCAGTGGCAAACAACTCCGCACAGCGCCGGCGCGCCAGTGCCTCAATCGCATCCGCATACTCCACGCCCTTGTAGTAGCGCGGGTCCGAGTAGCGCCGATAGTGCGCCAGCCGCGGGCCATAGTCGAGAATTTCATCCTCAGACATTTGGCGCGTCTCTTCATCCGGATAGCCTTCCGCGTAAATGTTGGTGAAGGCCGAGGTGGTGGCCTCCATTGCAGCATGCGGCGCGCTTGATTCCGAGGCAATCAGAATAATCTTGCGGTACTGGCGCTCAGCCTCCAGCTGGGTCAGCTGGTGCACAGCCGGATCAAGCTCAGCCAAAGTGCCGCGAATTAAATAATCAGACATTTACTTCCTCGCTGGAATGCTTCGATGTAATTAACTATTGCGAATTTGCAGATGAAGATCAAGTTTAGCATGTACGCTGATAACAGCTAAAATTGCATCGGGTACATGCGGTGACAACGAATTATCTTGGGAAGCGTCCCGGCTCCGGCTGGCATGCAGCCGGAATTGCTGCGGCTCTGCTGCTGGCATTCGCTGCGCTGCTGCTTGCGCAGCCGCCCGCCCGCGCAGATTCTCTGCCCGGCGCCTATTCCACGCGCATCATGCTAACCAGCACGGCGCACTCCGCCACCAAGCGGGCGTACATGCGCATTACCACCACCGCCCAAGAAGCCACGGCGCGCGTGGCGCATGCCAGCATGACCGCCTACAAAATGCGCAGCACCAGCGCCGCGAAAACTGCCACCGGCATTTACTTCACGCGCATCGGCACCATCTTCCCCACTACTCCGCCCACGCCGCGCCCCATGCGCACGCAGCGCGGCCCCACCGCCACCGCCACCGCAGCCATTAACCCGACGCCCGCGCAGCCAGCCACCAGCACCGGCAGCGCGCCGGCTACTCCGGAACCAAATGCAACCGCCACGCCCGCCACCGCCGCACCGACCGCCACGCCGTAACACCAACTTTTCAGTTCCACATAGTACAATGCCATCTATCAGTTACAGTTGCGCCATGCACAAATGCATGGCAGCTCTGCGCCCCGGAATTTACGTGCAGCAATTTACGATCGGCCGCACAAGCTGCAAGCCGCTGCTGCAAACCCGCCCGCTGCAACGCGGGCTGCCACAGCCGGCCCGCAAGACAAGGAACCAACGATGACGAACCACCCGCCGCGCTACACACCCGAACAGATTGAGCAGCGCTGGCAGGAGCGCTGGGAGCGCGATGGCCTCTACCGCGCAAAGGTGGACCGGGCGCGCCCCAAGTTTTACGCGCTCACCATGCTGCCCTACCCCAGCGGCGACCTGCACATTGGCCACTGGTATGCAATGACGCCTTCCGATGCGCGCGCCCGCTACCTGCGCATGCGCGGCTACAACGTCATGTACCCGATTGGCTTCGACGCCTTTGGCCTGCCCGCCGAGAATGCCGCCATCCAGCGCGGCATCCATCCCAAGCAATGGACCTACAGCAACATTGCCAACATGCGCAAGCAACTGCGCTCCATGGGCGCCATGTGGGACTGGGACCGCGAAGCCGTGAGCTGCGACCCCGAGTACTACCGCTGGACCCAGTGGATTTTTACGCAGTTGTTCAAGCACGGGCTGGCTTATAAAAAACTGTCGCCGGTGGACTGGTGCCCAAACTGCAACACCACGCTGGCGCGCGAGCAAGTGTGGGGCGACGACCGGCATTGCGAGCGCTGCAAGACGCCGGTCATCAAGAAGAATTTGAACCAGTGGTACTTCCGCATTACCAAGTACGCCGACGAGCTGCTGAACTTTGAAGGCATCGACTGGCCGGAGCGCGTGCGCACGCTGCAGACAAACTGGATCGGCCGCAGCGCCGGCGCACAGGTCACGTTTCTTTCCGCACAATCAGATCCGATTGAGGTGTTCACCACCCGCCCAGACACGCTTTGGGGCGCCACATTTATGGTGCTGGCGCCGGAACATCCGCTGGTTGCCAAGCTGACCACGCCCGCGCAAAAAGCCGCCGTGGACGCTTATGTTGCGGAAGTGACGCGGCGCACAGACATCGAACGCGAAGCAACCGGCAAAGACAAGACCGGCGTGTTCATTGGCGCATTTGCAACCAACCCCGTGAACGGCGCGCCAATCCCAATTTGGATTGCTGACTACGTACTGGTCACGTACGGCACGGGCGCAATCATGGCGGTGCCCGCGCATGACGAGCGCGACTTTGAATTTGCACTGAAGTTCGGCCTGTCGATTCTGCCGGTCATAGACCGGCCGGACGGCCTCACAAAATCGTGCGCACCCGCCGGCACAATGCAGGCCGGCTTTGCAGCCGCCCTGCGCGCTGCAAACATTGCTTACGAGGAACTGGATGGCGCGCTGTGCTGCACCATCCCGCAGCCGTTGGTGGCGCGCTACGTGGAGATCGCGCAGCGCTTTGTAGAGCCGGGCAAGTGGAACGCGGTAATTGGCACGCGCTGGGAGTTCATCTTTGGGCCGCAGGACAGCGCCAGCTGGAACTCCGAGTCCGCCGGGCAGGCCATCCTGGCGCGCTGCCAGCAGCTGGATGCGCACGCCCGCAGCCAGCGCACACTGATGGAGATGCTGTGGGCCGTCGATTTCTATCGCGATGCGCTCTATCACCCGGAGTACGGCGCACTGATTAATTCTGGCGAGTTTTCCGGAACGCCGGGCGCAAGCGCCAAGACTAAAGTGACTGATTGGCTGCAACAGCAGGGCTGCGGCAGTGCCGCGGTCACTTATCGCCTGCGTGACTGGCTGATCTCGCGCCAGCGCTACTGGGGCACGCCCATTCCGATTGTGTACTGCGCGGACTGCGGGCAGGTGCCGGTGCCAGACGACCAGCTGCCGGTGCAACTGCCCGAGGATGTGGAGTGGAAGCCAACCGGTGAGAGTCCGCTCAAGCTGCACCCAAACTGGTCCAGTACCACCTGCCCCAAATGCAGCCAGCCCGCACAACGCGACACTGACACGATGGACACCTTCATGTGTTCGTCGTGGTATCACCTGCGCTACCTGAGCCCAAAATTTGCAGATGGCCCGTTCGACCCCGGCGAGTTTGCCTACTGGATGCCGGTGGACAGCTACACCGGCGGCGCCGAACATGCCACGATGCATTTGATCTATACGCGCTTCTTTCACAAAGTGCTGCGCGACATGGGCATCGCCAGCGGCGCCGAGCCCATGGCCCAGCTGCGCAATCAGGGCCAAATCCTGGGTCCAGACGGGCAGCGCATGAGCAAGAGCCGCGGCAATGTGATTGATCCCGACGCACAGGTGCGCAAGTATGGCGCAGACACTGTGCGTGCCTTCCTAATGTTTGGCTACCGCTGGGTGGATGGCGGCCCGTGGGGCACAGACAATATTGAGGGCGTCAGCCGCTGGCTGAACCGCGTGTGGGCGCTTGCCACCGAAGCAGCACAGGCGCCCGCTGCAAAACCAAATGCAGAAGATGCGCGCGCGCTGCAGCGCATCACACACCAGACTATAAAAAAGGTGTCAGATGATTACGAGTCGTACGAGTTCAATACAACTGTATCTGCCTTGATGGTGTTTACCAATGCACTGCACAAATTGCGCGACACTGCCGGCGCCACCGCGCTGTGGCAGGCTGCAGTCAACACCTTGCTGAAATTGATGGCGCCAGCAACGCCGCACATCACCGAGGAGTTGTGGGCGCAGCGCGGCCTGCCGTACTCCATTCACACGCAGGCATGGCCGGAATACGACGCGGCTTTGGCTGCCGAGGATGTGCTGACGCTGGTGGTACAGATAAACGGCAAAGTGCGCGCGCGCATTACGGTGCCCGCCGGCATCAGTGAAAGCGATGCCAAGCAGGCAGCGCTGGCGCACGCCGCGGTGCAGCGCCAATTGGACGGCAAGCTGCCGCAGCAGGTGGTTTACGTAGCGGGCCGCCTCGTCAATATCGTGCTCTAAACAAAACGGCCGGCCTTTCCGGGCCGGCCGCAATTGACTGCCAAACAACAACCGGTGCTTTCAGGCGCGCGCACCGTTGCGCGGCTGGCGCAACACCAGCACTACGCGCCCCTGCACTTCCACATTTTTCGCCTGCGCATAAATCGGCTTCATGGTGGGATTCGCCGGCTGCAGACGGACACGCCCGTTGGGCTCCACAAAGAAATGCTTCAGCGTTGTTTCTTCCTCGCGCCGCAGCCACACTGCCACCAGATCTCCGTTGCGCGCAATCTGCGTGCGCTTCATCACCACGATGTCGCCATTGCTGACCATTGCGTCAATCATAGAGTCGCCGCGCACCTGCAGTGCAAACAGATCTTCCGCATCACCCACCATGCTGCGCGGCAGATCAATGGTTTCGTCCGGCGCAAAAGACGCATCTGCGGCCGGCATGGGCACAGGCACCCCGGCAAAAATGCGCCCCGCCAGCGGCACTGTTACCAGCGCCCCGCGCGCCGGAATGCGCCGCACCGGTTTATTCACCAGCTGCAACCCGCGCGACACGCGGCCATCCCGGTTAATCCAGCCGGCATCGCGCAGCTTGTCAAGGTTGTAGTTCACAACTGAAGTAGACGCGACTCCAATTCCCCGCCCAATNTCCCGAATAGTCGGCGGGTACATGTTTGCAGCATGAAAGACGCGAATNAANTCCAGTATCAATTGCTGGCGCTTGGTCAATTCACCTTTGTTCACTCGGCAANCGCTCCATTTACCAATTTACCCATCACGGGTGAAGAATAACAGAACGCCTGTTCCGCGTCAAGGCTTGCGCGACTGCCGGGACGCGCTGCACTCTGCAACCATCACTGGCTTTACTTAGCGCCAGCCTGCCGGCTGTGCTGCGCTGCGCATAACTACAGCAACAGTTCAAATTCCGACAGTAGCGCGCGGTTTTCAACCACAACGCCATGCCCGGCTTCGCCTATAGCGCGCATCTCGATCACCGGCGCGTACATTCCCATCCAGACTGCGTAGCTGCCCGCTTGCAGTTTTGCAGCGCTAATATGCACAGTTTCCTG
>JGI25911J50253_10000373_pt1 | contig 14900 bp, 15 predicted proteins | sample LauGreSBDMM110SD_3_FD_50253 | JGI IMG/M metagenome (IMG submission 50253) | reverse complement strand
CACTTGGCCTCTAATGCTTTGAAAAAGCCTTCAGATGTTTTCAGCGCCACCCAGTTGTTTAGAAAAGTAGTCCAAGTGGGGTCGTTTTGTGCAATAGGGTAGGCAAACGGGCGCTTGTTGCGCGGCTCTGCACCTGCCACGGTGGTCAGCGTGGGATATGTGGCCATCAAGGTAGCGGCTTCGATGTTGCTGGTAATGGTGGCCATGGCACGACCGGCCAAAACTTCCTGGTAACCGTTGGCTGGCTTTTCAATGCTTTTGACCGTTGCCAGTGGGAACACGGCTTTGGCTTGCTCTTCAAACACCGTACCCAGCAACACCGCAACAGTGGTACCTTTTTTGTTCAGGTCGGCCCAGGTTTTGACTTTGGCCGCATTGGTTTTAAGCACCAGTGGGACCGTGCCTGCTTCAATGTAAGGCACGGTGAAGGCCACTGTTTTGGCGCGCGCCATGGTGAGCGACGAGCCGCCCGCAAAAATATCATAGCGGTCTGATGTCAGGCCGGCAACCAGCGTAGCCCATTCAGTAGGAACAAACTCAAGCTTGACACCCATATCTTTGGCCAGTTGCTCCATGGCATCAATATCAAAACCTTTGTAGCTGTTGGTGGCGGTGTCTTTGACCGACATGGGGTTGAAGTCGCCGGTAGTGCCAACGCGNAGCGTGCCGCGCTCCAGTACCGATTGCAAATGCGACTTGGTTTGCGCGGCAGCAGGCATGGCGAACATAAATCCGCAGATGGCCAAGTTGATGGCCAGGTACTTGAAAAGCTTCATGTTGATTCCTTCGTGAATGAGTTGATAAAGATTGTTGTTGTGAATGAGCTGATATTAGCCGAAAGGTTAGCAAGTTTAAGAGTTTGAGACAGCCCGGTTGCCCACAGGCGCCGCTGATCATCAGACAGCGGCAGTTTCGGGACGCGAGCAAACTTTAGGATAGGGAGACAAGCCGCTCATTTAGGCTGCTTGCTCTTTTGCAAGCGCTAGATAGTCCCGCCAAAGCGGCTTAAAGCGTGATCCGCTTGGGCACCCATGCTCAAAGAGAATCGCAGCCTGCTTCATTGCATTCGGATAGCCGCGACGAGCCAGTGTGACAAGCTGATTGGCTGCGAACTCGTATTCCTCAAAGCCGCTTCCCGGGCGTGGTGGACGAACAGTGGCGGCAAGCTGTGCAAGCTGCGTTGCCCGGGAAAAGTCAGGTGCGTGTGGCGCAGTGCTAGAAACGAGACTCCGAGCCTCAATGGCGTCTTGCAGACTTATGGAGAAGAACTCTCGATCAGATGGCATCCTCCCGCCATTTTTTGGAATAGTCCATGGACCTGTGCCTCCGACTTAGAGCTATCTTCAACGGCTACATAGTGCTCAAGTACGAATGGGTGTGGAACCCCGGTGGTGCGAAGCTCACGAGCGCGTTGCTCGGGTTGCCGATCAGTGCGCCTGATTTTCAGCAATCCTGGCATCGCAGCGTTGCTAAGAATGTAAATGTAGCCGGATGACAACGGAATCTCCCTATGCGTGCTGGCGCCGACGCTGATTTGACCAGTTGTGCCGAAAATCACATCTGAACTTCTGCCGTGTCTCGGGAGCGGTCGTTTCAGGGCAGGAATTCATAACTTTGTAAGAATCGACACCAATTCCCCTTTGGGCCGGTGCTGGCGGGCCTGCTTGACAGCCCGGTCCTTGGCCACGAGGATCAAGGCTCATTCACTTGGCAAATTAAAAACATGTCCGCATACGATTTTGAAGCTTTGCAGATCAATGGTCAGTCTGTGCCCTTGGCGCAGTTCAGGGGCCGGCCGATGTTGATCGTCAACACCGCCAGCGCCTGCGGCTTCACGCCGCAGTTCGCCGGCCTGGAGACGCTGCACCAGCAATATGGCGGCCAGGGCCTCGCAGTGCTGGGCTTTCCGTGCAATCAGTTTGGTGCCCAGGACAAGGGCAGCAACAGCGAGATTGCCGAGTTCTGCCAAAAGAACTACGGCGTGAGTTTTGCCATGATGGCCAAGGTCGAGGTCAATGGCGCCGGCGCACACCCGCTTTACCAATGGTTGTGCAAAGAAGCGCCCGGCCTGCTCGGCACCCAGAGCATCAAATGGAATTTCACCAAGTTTTTGGTGGCCAAAGACGGCGCGGTACTCAAGCGCTATGCGCCCACCGACACGCCCCAGAGTCTGGCAAAAGACATACAGGCGGCACTGGCATAACATGCTTGTTTCACACAACGACCAAAGAGCACTAAGTGGCAGATCTTCATATCGTCAGTGAACACACCCTGGGCATGGCTGCAGCGCGTCAACTCGCCTTGGACTGGGCCGAGGAGATGGAGACTGATTTCCGCATGCGCTGCACTTACCAGGAAGGACCGTTGCAAGACGTGGTCACATTTGAAGGCACAGGCGCTAAAGGCACGCTTCAAGTCAACAGTGCAAGCTTTGAGCTCGACGTCAAACTGGGTTTTATGCTGAGCAACTTCAAAGACAAAATTGAAGCTGTAATTCGCAAAAAACTGGACGCTTGCGGCTGAGCCGGCTTAACCCAGTTTTAAACATGAGTGACGTATTGGCCCCCGCAGGACGTTTGCGGACCGAGATCAATCTGGGTAATCCCAACCTGGCCAGGCTTGATTCGGCGGGTCAGCCTGCGGGCGCGTCGGTGGCGCCTGCGGCGCAGTGCGACGGCCAATAAACCAGCTGACTCTGGCCGTCCTGGGCCAAATCTTTGAGCGCCTTGGTGATGATTCCGGTGGCAACCCAGGCAAAGTAGCGGGCGCCCCATTAGGCGTAGATTTCTTCGTCCTCGGGTGCCAGGGCCAATATGCCCGCGCAGTGACCGGATGCTGACACCGCCATGGACGGCAGACGTCTGCTACATCATGCCGCTACAGCCGCCATTGGCGTAGCAAGCACAGCCAATGGCTTGCAGGGCAGGGCGTAATGCGTCATACCTTGCCCAACGCCCGCAACAACTTCTCAGGGGTGAAGGGCTGTGACAATACCTGTGCATTTAAGGGGGCCAGCGCATCGTTGATGGCATTCATTACGGCCGCCGGTGCGCCGGCCGTGCCGGCTTCGCCCGCTCCCTTGGCACCGAGTTGGCTGCTCTTGGTGGGGGTTTGAATGTGGGCGACTTCAATGTCAGGCATTTCAGCGCACATGGGCACCAGGTAGTCGGCCATGTTGGCGTTGAGCATCAGGCCCTGGCTGTCGTACAGGCACTCTTCGAGCATCGCGCCGCCTATGCCTTGCACGATGGCGCCGCGAATCTGTTCATCCACCAGCCGCGGGTTGATGACACGGCCGCAGTCTTCCACCGCCCAGTGCTTAAGCAGTTTCACAAAGCCGGTGTCGGGATCGACTTCTACGTAAGAGGCTTGCACACCATTGGTGAAGATAAACGGGTAGTCGCGCTGCGCATAGTGGCGAGTGACGCTGAGTTCGGGCGTGAAATTCCGGGGCAGCAGGTCAGAGCGGAAGTACGCAATGCGGCCCACTTCGGCAAGCGGCGTCAACACCGCGCGGGTGGCTGCATCAATGATGTCGCCGCGGTAAAGTTCGATCTCGGCCGCCTCACGTTGCAGGATCACGGCCGCCACGCGCAGGATATTGGCTCGCAAGGCCTGACCGGCCAGCAGCACGGCTTCGCCGCCAACGCCGGCGCCACGCGAGGCCCAGGTGCCGCCGCCATAGGGCGTGACTTCGGTGTCGCCGGTGACCACGCGCACCTGCGCCATGTCAACGCCGACAGCGTCTGCGGCGATCTGCGTGAAGATGGCATCATTGCCCTGGCCTTGCTCGCCCACGCTGACCATGACGGTGACGCCGCCGTTCGGGTCAAGCCGGGCGGTGGCGCCGTCTTGCGAGGCAATGCGCGCGCCGCCCACACCGTAAAAAGCGGCACTGGGATTGGTCAGCTCAATCAAGGCCGCGATACCGATGCCGCGGTAGATACCTTTTACACGCAGCGCGGCCTGTTCGGCGCGCAAGGCCTTGTAGTCCATCAGTTCTTCAAGCCGGGCCAGGCAAGCCTCGTGCGAGAGGCCTTCGAACTTGATGCCGCTGATGCCCGAGCAGGGGTAAGCGTCATCGGGGATCACGTTGCGGCGGCGAATCTCCAGCGGGTCCATCTGGATGGCGCGCGCGGCCAGGTCCACCAGACCTTCGGTGACAGCGCAGGCGATCGGATGCCCGACGCCGCGGTACTGNCAGGTGGGGGTCTTGTTTTGAAAAACCACCTCCAGCTTGGCGCGGTAATGCTGGTGCTTGTAAGGTCCGCCCACCAGATTCACCACTTGGTTACCCTCAATAGCGCTGGTGCGCGGAAACATCGAGAACGGGCCGATCCCGGTGAGGTCGTTCATCTCGAAGGCCAGGATTTCACCATCGTTGCGTACGGCAATACGCGCCTTCACCAGGTGATGCCGCGCATGAATGTCACTGGTGAAAGACTCGAGCCGGTCGGCCACAAATTTCACCGGCCGGCCCAGCATCATTGAAAGCGCCACGGTGGCAAAGTCGTCCGGGTAGGCATGCACCTTGATGCCGAAGGAGCCGCCAACATCCTTGCAAATCACACGCACCGCAGTTTCGGCGATGCTGAACTGACGTGCGTACAAGTCCTGCATCATGTGCGGTGCTTGCTGCGAGTGGTAAACCGTCAGGCGCTGCTCGGCGCTGCTCCAGTCGGCAATCTGGCAGCGCGGCTCCAGCGTCACACCAGTGTGACGGCCGAACTCGAAGGTGGCAGCCAGCACATGGTCGGCGCCGGCAAATGCAGCGTCCACCTGGCCCACGTCCAGGCTGCGCGTGAAGCACAGGTTGTCGCCGAGNTCGGGGTGGATCACCGGGGTGTCCGGGTCCAGCGCCGTTTCCATATCGACCGCTGCCGGCAGCAGCGTCCATTCGACTTGCAGATATTGCAGCGCGTCTTCGGCTTGCGCGCGCGTCTCGGCCACGATGGCCACCACCGGCTCACCCTGCCAGCAAGCCCGTTTGATCGCCAGCGGGTATTGCGGCGCAGACTTCATGCCGGCCAGATGCCCTAGCGTGGCCACCCAGGGTTTGCAGATTTTGGCCAGATCCGGGCCATCGGCCACCAGCAGGACGCCCGGCATAAGTCTGGAAAATTCTGCGTTGATACCGGTGATGCGGCAGTGGGCTACCGGGCTGCGCCAGAACACCACATGCGCCATGCGCGGCAGCACGATGTCATCCACGTAGCAACCCTGGCCTTGCACCAGGCGCCGCGCGCTTGGGCGCTCTGGGCTCTGACCGATGTAACGCGGGTCTTGCGTCAGATCGTGCAGTGCGGCGTGAGGCTTGTCTGTGATGATGGTGCTCATGCTGCCGACTCCAGGTTGCGCTGCGCCAGGACCTCGCACACCGCATCAACGATGGCGTGGTAGCCGGTGCAGCGGCAAAAGTTACCGCTCATCCATTCGCGCACTTCCTCGCGCGTGGCATCGGGCTTGTGCTGAACCAGTTCACGGGCGGCCATCAGCATGCCGGGCGTGCAAAAGCCACATTGCAGTGCGTTGTGCCGGATGAACGATTGCTGCAGGGCCCGCGCATCGGGCAGGTCTTTCATGCCCTCGACAGTGCGGACCTGCCGGCCGTCGGCTTGCACCGCCAGCGTCAGACAACCGCGCACCACACGACCATCAACCTCGACTGTGCAAGCACCACAGACGCCGTGCTCGCAGCCCAGATGGGAGCCTTTGAGGCCGAGTTCGTCGCGCAGCAGATCGACCAGGTGCAATCGCGCAGGAACGGCGCAGCTGTGGGGCTGTCCGTTGACGTGGAGTCGAATGGTTTGCAGGTCTGACATGGGTTTGCCTTTGGGTTTTATGCAGCCACGCTTTGGCGCGTGGCATTGGCCTGCGTCAGCAGGCGGCGGGCCAGCACGGTGGCCAGATGCTTTTTGGTNGCGCCGGTGTTGGTGAGGTCGGCGATCGGTTCGAGCTCTTCNTTGAGAGAGGCCGTAACCATCTCAAGGGTGGTGGCGTCCAGCGGTTTGCCGGCCAGCAGTGCTTCCGTCTTACGGCTGCGCAGNGGCGTGCTGTTCAGGCCCAGCCAGCTCAGGCGCGCCGACTGCACCACGGGACCAGCGAAGCGCAGGTGCATGGCCAGACCCGCTATGGCGTAGTCGCCATGGCGGCGGGCGAGTTCCTGAAAGCCGAACCAGTCATCACGATCGGCCAGCGGCAGTTCGCAGCCCAGCAAAATTTCGTCATCGGCCATCGCCGTCTCATACAGGCCGGTGAAAAAATTTGCGGCGGCAATGCGTCGCTCGCCGCCAGGCCCCTGCACGATCACCGTGCCATCGAGTACCAGCAGGCAGCAGGGCCATTCGGCGGCCGGGTCGGCGTTGGCGATCGAGCCGCCCCAGGTGCCGGCATTGCGAATAGCGCGGTGGGCGATGTGGCCAACTGCCAGTTTGAGCAGCGGCGCGTGCTGCGCCACCAGCGCCGAATTTTCAATGTCAGTGTGCGTGGTTAACGCGCCTATGCGCAGCGATGCCCGCATGAGCTGGATGCCGCGCAGCGCGTCGATGCCGCCGATGTCAATCAGCAGCGAGGGTTCAGAAAGGCGCATGTTCAGTGCCGGCAACAGGCTTTGGCCGCCGGCCAGAATGCGGGCCTCGTCGCCATACTCAGTCAGCAGTGACAGCGCTTGCGCAACGGAGCGTNCCTTGACGTAATCAAATTCTGGAGCTTTCATGCCGGTTCCTCAGTGCAGCAGCTTGGCCAGCGCAAAACCAAAGCCGGTNGCCAGACAACCCAGTACAAACCACAGGACCCGGACGCCTTCTCCAGCCGGTGACGCAGCCGGCGCCCTGTGCGGGGCCACTGACGGATGCTGGACGGCCTGTGCCGCTTGCGTTGAAGGCATCGTCTGACCGGGTTCAGCGCCCAGGAGCTTGCCCAAACGGGAGAAAAACTGGTCGGCCATTTGCTTGGAAGCGGCGTCGAGCATGCGTGCGCCGATTTGCCCGAGCTTGCCGCCGACCGAGGCCGTGGCTGTGTAGCGCACCAGTGTGCCGTCCTTGTCGTCCATCAGTTGCACCGAGGACTTGCCGGTGGCCATGCCGGCGGCGCCACCCGAACCCTCAAAGTTCATGACGCAGGCGCTTCCGGCCACTACATCGCTGAGGGTGATCTTGCCAACAAAGCGCGCGCGCACCGGACCGGCTTTGACCAGCAAGCGCACGTGGCGTTCGGTTGGGGAGGTGATCTCCACCGCCTCGCAGCCGGGGATGCATTGCATCAGACAGCGCTCGTCATTGAGGGCATGCCAGACGCTTTCACGCGGGGCGGCGATGCGAACTTCTCCAGTCAACTCCATGGCAATCCTTGGTTGGATAGGGGCGGGTCACGGCTTGATTAGCGCAATTTTTTCGGCCTTAGTGAGACCGAGGGTTTGCACCGATGATGTTATTTACCAAGCGTTCAACAATGCTAATCATGGATGATGCATCGGTAAATAGGGCTTTGCCTAGGGCAAACCCGCAAAGCGGCGAAATGCTGGCGCCGGCAGCGCGCAAGCGCATGCCGGTGCAGGCGCGCGAGCGTCAGATTGTGGACGGTGCCATCCAGTTTTTTGCGCAGCACGGCTTTGCCGCTCAGTTGCGCGACCTGGCCAAAAGCATTGGCGTGACGCACACCTTGCTGTATCACTATTTCCCCGACAAGCAGGCCCTGATTGACCGGGTTTATGTCGAGGTCTTTGAGGGCTGCTGGAAGAGCGAATGGGAGCGATGGCTGGACGACCCGGCACTCGGTTGTGAAGACAAGTTCACNCGCTTTTACCTTGACTATGCGCAGACTGTGCTGACCCATGATTTCGTGCGCATCCTGGTTTTTTCGGGCCTGACGGACCAGACCATCACCAACCGCTTTTTCGAGCTTTTGCGTGACCGGCTTTTCCTGCGCCTGATCCGCGAGACCCGGCGCTTGCGTGGCCTGAAAAGCCGTTCCAGGCCCAGCCTGGTCGAGCATGAGTTGCTGATGGGTTTGCATGGCAGCATTTTTTACAGCGGCATGCGTCGCTGGGTCTACAACCAGGCGGTCCACAGCGATTCCACCTTGGCCTACGAACCCGAGGTCATCCGCAACCAGGTGCGCAGCTATTTGCAGGCCAGTCTGAATCTGGAACAAGCTCTTGATTCCCAATCCAACCCGTTGAAGGACGCGCTGCCATGGCACTGACGATCAATCACCTTTCCATCCGCACGCTCAATATGGAGAGCACGCGCCGTTTTTATGTGGACCTGCTCGGGCTGACCGTCGGTCCGCGTCCGACATTTCCTTTTCCGGGCATCTGGCTTTACCGTGGCGACCACGCGGACGTCGCCAATGCTGTGGTGCATGTGATCGGCATGGACCCGAACGACCCGGAAGGCCTGAAAAAATACCTGGGCGACCGCGACGTCTCCGCGCTCACGGGCAGCGGTGCGGTGGACCACATTGCTTTTCTGGCCGATGACCTGGCCGGCATGCTGGCGAATCTGCAAGCCCATGGCGTCACGCCGCGTCAACGCAACGTGCCTACGATCGGCTTGCATCAGCTGTTTCTCGATGACCCGAACGGCGTAGTCGTTGAGCTCAATTACCCGGCTGCCGAAAAGCAGGCGCTGGACGCCGCAGCCTGAATGTCCCGGATTCTCGTCATCGGTGGTTCTCTGGGCGGGCTGCTGGCCGCCAACGTTTTGCTCCGCCAGGGGCACGATGTGTGCGTGCTCGAAAAAATCCGGGGCTCGATGGATGGTCGGGGTGCCGGCATCGTCACGCATGACGCTCTGTTTGCGGGGTTGCAACGCGCCGGTCTGAACATCGACGAATCGCTGGGTGTGCCGGTTCGTCAGCGCGTTGCCTTGAACGCCGAGGGCCGTACCGAGGTCTGCATTGACATGCCGCAGGTGCTGACCTCCTGGAGCCGGCTGTATGACTTGCTGCACCAGTTGCTGCCCGCAGAGCGCTATGTCCAAGGGGTCACGGTCCAACGCATCGAGCAGCATGCCGGGGGCGCCGTGGTGCATGGCCTGGGCGCAGAAGGCGCTCAGTCCTGGCCGGCTGATCTGGTGATTGCCAGCGACGGCATCCGTTCGGCGGTGCGCCAGCAACTGGCGCCACAGGTAGAGCCGCGTTACGCCGGCTATGTGGCCTGGCGCGGCGTGTGCGACGAGGCCGTGTTGTCCGAGCGCACCTTGAAAAGCGTGTTTGAAACCTTTGGCTTTGGCCTGCCCGCGGGCGAGCAGCTCATTGGCTACCCGGTCGCCGGACCCGGCAACGACACGCGCCCGGGCCACCGTGCCTACAATTTTGTCTGGTACCGCCCGGCCGCGGGGGACACCCTAACCCGCTTGCTGACCGATGCCGACGGTGTGATTCACCAGGGCGGCATATCACCCAACAAGGTGGACTGGCGGCAAGTGGCCGACATGCGCCAGGCTGCGCGCGCCCTGCTGGCGCCACAGTTTGCCGAGATGATCGAAAAAACGGCCCAGCCCTTTCTGCAGCCCATCTATGACTTGTCTTCAGAGCGCATTGCTTTTGACCGCGTGGCCCTGATGGGTGATGCGTCATTTGTTGCCCGCCCGCACATCGGCATGGGCGTGACCAAAGCCGCGCAGGATGCGGTGGCGCTGGCCGATGCCATCAGCCAGTACGGCGCCACACCGCAGGCCTTGCTGGCCTACGAAAAGCAGCGCGTGCCAGAGTGCGAGGCCGCGGTCGCGAGGGCGCGCTGGTTGGGTGCTTATATGCAGTCGCAAACTCAGTCGTCCGGCGCCCATGCCCCCGCGCGCAGCGCGCTGGAGGTGGTCGCGGAAACCGCCATCGACATGGACCGCTATGGTCATCAGAGTTCTTTTCTGGGAGCGGCAGCGTATCGCTCCTACGACGTTCCGGTCGCGTTGACCGTTCATTGATCCATTGACACTTATTAGGAGACATTTCATGAGCCATCAGGATTTTGCAAACACCTCATCGGCCAGCCGCCGTCACTTGCTGCAGTTAGGCGCCGCGGGTGCCGCCGTTGGCACCGCGCCCTTTCTTTTCAATATTGCTAGCGCGCAAACTGGCAATATCAAGATCGGTTTTCCGGTTCCCCTGACCGGTGCGTTTTCGGCCGAGGCCCAAGACCAGGTGCGCGCCGCGGAACTCGCCGTCAAGGAGTTCAACGACGCCGGCGGCTTCAATGGTCGCAAAGCAGAACTGCTGGTGCGCGATGACAAGCTCAATCCGGGCGAAGCTGCCACCCGCACTCTGGAGCTGATTGAAAAAGACAAGGTGGAGTTCATCGTCGGTTCTTTGTCCGCGGCCACGCAGTTATCGATCAATGCGGTAACCCGTGAGCGCAAGGTCATCTTCAACTCGATCAGCCAGTCTGACGCGATCAACGAAGCCAAAGACTGGAGCCCCTACACATTCCACGAGGCCCTGAACCCCCACATGACAGCCGGTGCTGTGGCCCGCTACGCTTTCCCTAAATATGGCAAGCGTGTGGTGTACCTGACGGCTGATTACGCCTATGGCCACGAAATGGTGCGCGGCTTTGAGCGCGCCGGCAAGGCGCTGGGCACCACCACNCTGGCTGACATCCGCCATCCGATCGGCGCAGCCGACTACTCGTCCTTCCTGCCGCGTATCCAGGCCCTCAAGCCGGATGTGCTGGTGATGTGCAACTTCGGCCGTGACCAGTTGAATTCGATCAAGCAGGCCACCGACTTTGGTCTAAAAGAAAAAACCCGCATCATCACGCCCGTGCTGCTTTTGACTGCACGTCAGGCCGGCGGTGCCGAAGCCTTTGACGGCGTGGTGGGTGGTAGCTCTTACTACTGGGGCATTGAAGACACGGTGCCTGCGGCCAAGTCCTTCAACGACAAGTTCCGCAAGGCCTACGGCGGCGCGGTACCTTCGGACTACGGCGCACTGGGTTACGCCGGCATCCGCAGCGTTTTGCAAGGCGTGCTGAATGCCAAATCGACAGACTCCCAGAAAGTCAGCGAGGCCATGGGGCAGCTGAAATACAACTGGTACAAGGGTGATCAGTACTTCCGCAAGTGCGACCACCAGTCGGTCCAGTCGATCATCATTCTGGAGTCTAAGTCCAAAGGCATGAAAGACAAGAACGATGTCTTCAGCGTAGTTGGTTCGGAGGCGCCTAGCGAAACCAATCTGCGCAGCTGCGCGGAGCTCGGCCACAAGGCCTGAGGTCCTCAGGAAAGCGCCCCGTGTCTGAAATCACCCCTTCCCTGCTCATGCTTCAGTTGGTGACGGGCATCGCCCTCGGGACGGTGTACGCCCTGCTGGCAATTGGTCTCTCGCTGATCTTCGGCATGCTCAACGTGGTGAATTTTGCCCACGGGGCGTTCTTTATGGTGGGCGCTTTTTTGGGCGTTTACTTCCTGGGCCTGACCGGAAACTTCTGGCTCGCTCTGGTGATTGCGCCGCTGGTGACAGGCGGCATCGGCCTGTTCGCCGAGCGCTTTCTGGTCCGGCCCTTGTATGGCCGCGGCATTGACTATCCGCTGCTGCTGACCTTCGGCTTGTCTTATGTGCTGATCGACGTGGTGCGTGCGACCTTCGGCATCGAAGGACTGCCCTCGTCAACGCCGGCGGCTTTGCGCGGTGCGGTGAATCTGGGTTTCGGACATTTTCCCTTGTACCGCCTCTTCCTGATTGCTGCGACGGCTGTGGTCGTGCTGGCGCTGTGGCTCTTTCTTGAAAAAACCCGCTATGGCCTGATCATTCGCGCCGGTTCGCGCGACGCTGAAATCGTAAGGGTTCTGGGCGTGGACATTACCCGCGTCTGGTGGCTGGTCTTCGGGCTGGGNACGGCGATTGCCGGCCTCTCGGGTGTACTGGCTGCGCCTACGCGGGCGGTCAATCCCGAGATGGGCATCCCGGTACTGGCTGAGTCCTTTGTGGTCACGGTGGTGGGGGGCATGGGCTCCTTGCCGGGCGCGGTGGTCGCGGGCATTCTGGTCGGCGTNGTGTTCAGCATGACAGCCCTGCTNGCGCCGGCCTATGCCGAGATGTCCATTTTCGTGCTGATGGCCCTGGTCTTGCTGGTGCGACCGCAAGGCTTCTTTGGAAAAGCCGGGGCACTGGGGTGAGTCTGGAAAACCTGGTCAATCTTGGCGCGCGCTACAGGGTAGCTTCGGTGCTGCTTTTTTTGCTGGCGTTTCCTTGGCTGATGCCCTACGAGGCACTGGCCGTGAACATCCTGATTTTCGGCCTGTTTGCCGTGGGCTTCAATCTGGTCTTCGGCTATACCGGCATGCTGTCTTTCGGGCATGCGTCTTTTTTGGGCGTGGGCAGTTACCTCACGGGTATTGCGATGGTGCACTTCGGCCTGCATTGGCTGGCGGCCATCGTGGTGGGCGTACTGGCCTCGCTGTTGGCCGGGCTGGTCGTGGGTTATTTGGCCATTCGCACGCGTGGCATTTATTTTTCTATGGTGACGTTGGCGCTGGGGCAAGTGATTTATTACCTGTTCTACAAAGCCGAGCGCTGGACCGGTGGCGAAAACGGCTTGCGCGGCATCAAGGCTGAAGTGATTGATCTTTTCGGTTTTCGCATCGACTTTCTCAATCCGATGACCAAGTACTACGTGATCTGGTTTTTTGTGGCACTGGCCATGTGGCTGGTTTCTCGAATCCTGGCATCGCCCTTTGGTGCAGTGATCGAGGCGATCCGCGAAAACGAAAAACGCACGGCCGCCTGTGGCTACGATGTGGCGCGCGCCAAGCTGCTGATCTTCGTGATTTCGGCGGGTGTCTGCGGCTTGGCAGGCTCACTGAGGGCCTTGCATTTATCCGTGGTGCCGGTCGATTCGCTGCATTACCTCCAGTCCGGACAGGCCGTCATGATGTGCTTGCTAGGCGGCATGGGCACTTTCTTTGGCCCCTTCGTGGGAGCTGGTGTGTTCCTCTACTTGGAAGACGTGGTGACTACGCTGACCAAGTACTGGATGGGCGCTGTGGGTTTGTTGTTCATGGCCCTGGTTTTGTTTTTCCCGCGTGGCATCTGGGGAACGCTGGTACATCAATTGCAGCGACGCGGCTTGCTGCAGGTAGAAAGACCATGAGCCAAACTCCATTTATGGAAGTGCGCAATCTCAGTCGTCACTTCGGTCTTTTCAAGGCCCTTTCGAATGTATCGGTCAGCTTTGCACCCGGTCAGTTGACGGCCATCATCGGCCCCAACGGTGCCGGTAAAAGTACCTTATTCAATGTTCTGAGCGGCGCTTTGTCGCCCACTTCAGGGCAGGTTTTCTTCCAGGGGCAGGACATCACCGACTTGCAACCCCATGACTATGCGCGGCGCGGCATCGCGAAAAGTTTTCAGATCACCAATGTTTTCAAACAACTGAGCGTGCATGAAAACGTCAGGGTGGCGGCGCAGATGCGTTATGCGCGCTATGAGCTTTTCAAGCCACGCGCAAGTTTGCGTTCGGCGATCGAAGAGGCCGATGCCTTGCTCGCGCGCGTCGGGCTGTCGGCGCTGCGCAACAAGACGGTGGCTGATCTGGCCCACGGCCAGCAGCGCTCGCTGGAGATCGCCATGGCGCTGGCGGCTGACCCGCAACTTTTGCTGATGGACGAGCCGACGGCCGGCATGTCGCCCGAAGAAACCGCGTCCATGATGGGCTTGATCACGCAACTGGCCCGCGAGCGCACCGTCATCCTGGTCGAACACAAAATGAAGCTGGTGATGGGTATTTGTGAACGCCTGATCGTGCTGCACCATGGCGAATTTCTCGCACAGGGAACAGCCGATGAAATCCGCAACAATGCCGAAGTTCGACGCGTTTATCTGGGACAGGGCTGAAGATGCAAAACACCCCTTTACTTGATGTTCAGGGTTTGAACGCCTTTTATGACCGCAGCCATGTGGTCCAAGACGTTTCATTTCACGTCAATGCCGGAGAGATTGTCACGCTGATGGGACGCAATGGGGCTGGCAAGACTACCACCCTGCGCACCCTGATGGGACTGGTCACGCGCTGCGCCGGCCGCGCCGTTTTCGACGGGCAGGACTTGTTGAATCTGCCGGCGCATGCCCGCTTTCACGGAGGCCTGGCCTACGTTCCTGAGGACAGGCGGATCGTGCCCTCTCTGAGCGTTCGTGAAAATCTGCAACTGGGTTTGCTGGCAAGTCGCCGCAAGGTCAATATTGACGCGCGCATCGATGTGATCGCCGAAACTTTCCCACGCCTCAAAGAGCGTTTGTCGCAGGAGGCAACGTCGATGTCCGGCGGCGAGCAGCAAATGCTGGCCATTGCGCGGGCCATGATGGCCGAGCCCCGAATGATCCTGCTCGACGAGCCTTCCGAGGGCATCATGCCGGTGCTGGCGGATGAAATGTTTGAGTTGTTCGGGCGCATGAAGGCCACGGGCATCACGCTGCTGCTGGTTGAGCAAAATGTTGCCCGTGCGCTGGCGGTGTCTGACCGCGCCTACATCCTTGACCAGGGCTTGATCGTGCATGAGGGAACGGCCCAGGCGCTGCTGACCAACGAGGAAATTCAGAACAAGTACTGCGCTGTTTGACAACAAGTGCGCGCCAGCGCTTGCCGCACGCTGCCCCTCTGTTGTCGCAGCCTGCTGGCCGGTCCCCAGGCGCACGGTGAGCTGATGGGCAAGCTGGAGCCGGCCCTGCCGAAGCGCCCGGCAGGGCCTTTCATGGCGCTTGAAAAGCCTCAGCCCTTGATGCCCGCAGCCTGACGCAACATCGCCGCCTTGTCGGTGCGCTCCCAGCTGAACTCGGGCTCATCACGGCCGAAGTGGCCGTAAGCAGCGGTCTTCTCGTAGATCGGGCGCAGCAGGTCCAGCATCTGGATGATGCCTTTGGGCCGCAGGTCAAAGTGCTCGTTGACCAGTGCGGCGATCTGCTCGTCA
>JGI25911J50253_10000372_pt1 | contig 14936 bp, 11 predicted proteins | sample LauGreSBDMM110SD_3_FD_50253 | JGI IMG/M metagenome (IMG submission 50253) | reverse complement strand
AGAAACCAAAACAGGAAGCAGTGCCAAAAGGCTGAGTGTGCGCAGAGTTTTCATCATGGCCTAGATTATTTGCAATTTGGGTTGGAAATGTCGATGTTTTCCGGATACTTCATGCCGCTGTTGTTGTAAACATCGACTGCGGCACCCACAACACCCCCAAATAGCAGGTTGCCCAGCATGCCCATGCTGGGCATGGGCATGACCGAAACCTTGAAGCTTGGAATGAAGGGGGCTTTACAAGAAATTTCTAACTGGCTGGTATCGTTGATCACGGTGGCTTTGCCTGGTGTTGAAAGACGCCAACGGCCTTTGTCGTTTTTTAAGTCGCAGGTGGCAACCAAGTGTTTTTCTGCACACATGAAGCGCACATTGACTTCTTGGGTGTCTTCTTCGAGCAGGGAAGCGCAGCCGCTCAGCAAAGCGGTGACGGCAAGCACCACAGCAACCAAGGGTCTTTTCAAGAGAGAGTGAGTTGACATGGCGATGGCTGGCTTTCTGGCAATTCGATTTCAATATCCGTTTTAAGATTATCGACACTTTGATACCCGGCTTGAGGGTGGGTGAGCGTCAATAAAGAGACAGTTTTTGGCTCAATGTCAGGGGATAAGCAAGAAATGAGCCTCTTTAAAGTGGCCATTCTTTGCCGCTTTTTTTAAAAAAGTTTTCAAAACCTTAAAATATTCATATAGGAATGGTTAGAATCCATTCCTATATGAATTCTGTTGTCCGCGTTCCTCTCAACACTTCGCCCGAGCAATTTGCGCGGCTGCAGGCTTTGCAGTCTGCATTTGCTGAGGTTTGCAACGCTTTGGCGCCCGAAGTGCAGCGCACCCGTGTATGGAACAGGGTGGCTTTGCACCACATGCATTACCGTGCGCTGCGAGAAAAATTTCCTGCCCTAGGCTCACAAATGGTTTGCAATGCCATTTATGCGGTTTCGCGCACTTCTCGCATGGTGTTTCAAATGCCTGCCAGCCCGTTTAACTTGGCCAAGTTGGGCAACAAGCCACTTCCTTTGCTGCAGTTTGCCAACAGTTGCCCCGTTTATTTTGACAGGCACACCTTGAGCATCAAAGGCGTCAAGCTGTCTCTTTTTACTTTAGATGGCCGCATGCACTTTGAGCTTACTTTGCCAGAATCGCAGCTTTTGTTGTTTAAAGCTGCCAAATTGCGCGAAATTTCGCTAACTCGCAGACTGGATGGTCTTTATGAGTTGGCGTTTTGGCTTGAAAGCCAACAGGCACTGACCCAGCAAGAGGCCCAAGCTGCGCTGGATGTGCAGCTGCCTGACGATGTGCCCGCTGCCCTAATGACCCAGTCTCCCATTCCCGATTATGTTTCTATTGAGGTTGCTGCATGAAGCCCCAAAGTACCCCGTCCGAACTGAGCTTGGCTTTTGAGCCATTAAAGCCAGTCATTCTTAGAGCCATTGGTTTTAGCACCTTCATTAGCTTGTTGGCTTTAATGCCTACGGTTTACATGTTGGAAGTCTATGACCGTGTGGTGAACAGCCGCAGTGGCATGACCTTGCTCATGCTCACGGTGCTCATTGTGCTGGCCTATGCCGTCATGGAGCTGCTCGAAAAAATACGAGGTGCTCTCATGCGCGCGGCTGGCGTGCAGGTAGACGAAGCGCTTTCGAAGCGGGTTTACGACGCCATGTTCTTGGGCTTTTTAAAGCGCCAAGTGGGTGGCTCGACTCAGGTGCTCAATGATTTGAAGTTGGTGCGTGAGTTTTTGGCCAACCCAGCACTCATGGCCATTTTTGAAGCGCCAGTGGCTTTGGTGGCTTTGGCCTTGATTTTTGCCATCAGCCCAGTTTTGGGGTGGGCCTCTGTGTTGGGTGCCATTGCTCAAATTGGTGTCGCTTACATGAACGAGCGTGCCACGCGCAAGCCGCTGAACGAAGCCAACCGCAGTGCCGTGGGTGCGCAGCAGTTTGCCGAAGCCTCCTTGCGCAATGCACACGTGATGGAATCGATGGGCATGCTAGACGCGGTGCACGACCGCTGGCAAAAACGCCAGCAAGAATTTGTGGCCTATCAGGCAACCGCCTCTGAGGGTGCGGGTCTTTGGACGGCCATGTCTAAAGCGGTTCAGCAGGTTATGTCTTCTTTGTTGTTGGGTTTGGGCGCCTGGTTGCTGCTGAAAAACATGCTCAATGGCGGAGAAAGCATGATGATCATTGGCTCGGTTTTGGGCGGCCGTGTGTTGGCGCCCTTGAGCCAGCTTGTGGCCCAGTGGAACAGTGTGGTAACTGTTCGCGCTGCATGGTCTCGCTTAGACAACTTGCTGGCCAATGTGCCCGTCAAACCAGAAGCCATGCCGCTGCCTGCGCCCAAGGGCATGCTCAATGTAGAAGGCTTGATGGCTGGCGCGCCTGGGCAGCAAGTTCCTATTGTGCGGGGCGTGCAGTTTGCTTTAAGCCCTGGTGAAGTGCTGGCCGTGGTGGGACCATCGGCTTCAGGCAAAACCACTTTGGCGCGTTTGTTGGTGGGTTTGTGGCCCGCCATGAGCGGCAAAGTTCGTCTAGACGGTGCCGATGTTTTTACGTGGGAAAAAACCGAGCTCGGCCCGTATCTGGGTTATTTGCCCCAAGGCGTTGAATTGCTAGACGGCACCTTGGCCGAAAACATTGCCCGCTTTGGCGAAGTCGACATGGCGCAAGTTGAGGCGGCGGCGCGCTTGGTGGGCGTGCACGAACTCATCATGTCCTTGCCACAAGGCTACAACAGCCCAGTGGGGCGCGACGGTGCCATGCTCTCGGGCGGTCAACGCCAGCGCGTGGGCTTGGCGCGTGCTTTGTATGGCAAGCCTGTGTTTGTGGTGCTGGACGAACCTAACTCTAGTTTGGACGAGGCGGGCGATGCCGCTTTGGCCAATGCCATAGCCACCCTCAAACAACTGGGCACCACCTTTGTGGTCATGACGCACCGCACCAGCGTGTTGGGCGTGGCCGACAAGATGCTCATCATGCGCGAAGGTGCGCAGCAAGCCTTTGGCCCACGAGACGAAGTGTTGGCCGCTTTGCAACAGAAAGCCAAATCATGAAGATGCCAGAAATATTCAATCGCGACGAGTTGTCGCGCACGCTGTGGGGCTTTCGCTATGAGTTCATGGTGGCCGGTGTGTTNAGCATGGTGGCNAACTTGCTCATGCTNACGCCCACCATTTACATGCTGCAGGTGTTTGACCGCGTGATGCTCAGCCAAAGCATGGGAACNCTGACGGCTGTGTCACTGATTACGCTGTTCTTTTTTGGCGTGCTGACGTTTGCNGAATGGTCNCGCTCCAAATTGTTGGTGAGCTCGGGCGTGCGGCTAGACGGCTTGTTAAGCAAGCGTTTGTTTCATGCCAGCTACGAAGCTTATTTAAACCCCGAGGTAACCAACCCCTCCCGCTCATTCAACGACCTGACCGAGTTGCGCCAGTTTTTAACAGGCAACGGCATCTTTGCTTTCTTTGATGCACCTTGGGCGCCTATCTACATTGCGGTGCTGTTTTTGCTGCACCCTTGGCTTGGTGTGATGGCCTTGGGCTTTGGTGCGGTGCAAGCCGTGTTGGCCTGGTGGGCCAGCACTGCCACCAAACCTGCGCAAGCGGCAGCCAGCAAAGCGCAGCAAGATGTGGGGGGCTATTTGCAGAGCAAGTTTCGCAATGCGGAGGTGATTGAGTCGATGGGTATGGTCAGCCATTTGTACCGCAAATGGGCCGAGCGCAATGTGCTTGCCATGGGCGCGGCATTGCATGCGCAAGCGGTTTCGGGCCGCGTGTTGGCATGGAGCAAGTTTGTGCGCTACACCCAACAATCNCTNGCCTTGGGCGGTGGCGCGTTNCTGGTCATTCAAGGCGAGTTGTCGCCGGGTGCCATGATTGCAGCCAACGTGCTNACAACCCGAGCACTGGCCCCCATTGATTTGATGGTGGGCACTTGGGCAGGTTTTTTAAGTGCCAAAGATGCGTATGCGCGCTTGGCTGATTTGCTCGATGCACACCCTGTGCGCGAGAAAGCGCCCATGGGCATCACGCCCAAAGGCGATGTGGTTTTGAAAGATGTGGTGGCTTCTGCGCCAGGCCGCAAAGAGCCCATTTTGCGCGGCGTGAGCGCCATCATGCCCGCTGGCACAGTCACTGTGGTGCTGGGTGCTTCGGGTTCTGGNAAATCTACTTTGGCCCGAGTGCTACTTGGCATTTGGCCACACAGCTCTGGCGAGGTNCTGCTGGATGGNCANGCTATTTTGAACTGGGACCGCATGGAGTTGGGGCCACACNTTGGNTACTTGCCCCAAGACATTGAACTCTTTGANGGCAGCATTGCTGAAAACATTGCGCGTGCNGGCCAAGTGGTTTCNGAAAAAGTCATNGCAGCGGCCGAAGCTTCTGGCTTGCACCAAATGATTTTGCGTTTCCCCAAAGGCTACGACACGCCCATGGGCGAGGCGGGTGGCTTGTTGTCTGGCGGCCAACGCCAGCGCATTGGCTTGGCCCGTGCTTTGTATGGCGAGCCTGCCCTTGTGGTGCTAGACGAGCCCAATGCCAATTTGGACGACGAAGGCGAAGCCGCACTGGTGCGGGCTGTGCAAGGCCTGAAAGCCAAGGGCAAAACGGTGGTGCTCATTAGCCATCGGCCCGGCATTGTGGGCGTGGCCGACAGGCTGCTCATTTTGCAACAAGGTGCTGTGCAAGCCAGCGGCCCGCGCGATGGCGTGCTGGCTGCATTGCAAAAACAACGTGAGGCTGCTCAAGCAGCACTGGCGCCGGCTGCTCCTGCGCCTTCTGCCAACGATGCCAATGCTTCAGATCCTGCAGACGGCAACCCTTCTTCAAATTCTTAAAATTTTTGACGCTTTAAATCGAGACTGTCATGGCCAAACCTAATATCAAACAATCAATGAAATCATTTGCGCAAGATGCCCAAGTGGTCACCTCCAACGAAGAGGGCGGCCCNCGCGCCTCCAGCGATACCAGGGCTGTGGCACGAACCGGTCTGCTGGTTTTNGCAGTGGGCTTTGGCGGCTTCTTGCTGTGGGCCGGTTTGGCGCCNCTNGACGAAGGCGTGCCCACACAAGGCATGGTCACCTTAGATACCAAACGCAAAACGGTGCAGCACTTGTCGGGCGGCATTGTGAAAGAAGTGTTGGTGCAAGAGGGCCAACATGTGAAAGAAGGACAGCCTTTGCTGCGNCTNGATGGTGCAGTGGCCAAAGCCAACTACGAAGCTGTGCGCCAACGNTACTTGGGCTACCGCGCCATGCAAAGCCGCTTGTTTGCCGAGCAAGCTGGCCGCGATGCCATTGACTTTCACCCCGATGTGAAAGAGGCCATGAGCGACCCTTTAATTAAGCAACAAGTGAACACGCAGCAACAACTTATCCAAGCCCGCCGCGCTGCTTTGGCTGCTGACCTGCAAGGCCTTGAAGAAAGCATGCAAGGCTTGAAAGAACAATTGGGGTCGTATCAAAATATTTTGGTTCAGCGCCGCAACCAATTGGCCCTGCTGACCGAAGAGCTGACCAACACCCGCGGCATGGTCAAAGAAGGCTATGCGCCGCGCAACCGCCAATTAGAACTTGAGCGCATGGTGGCTGAATCTAACGCCGCCATTGCAGACCTCACGGGCAACAGCATGCGCGTGTCTCGCCAAGTGGCCGAGCTGACGCAAAGATCCATGGCGCGCAAACAAGAGTACCGCAAAGAAATTGAATCGCAATTGGCCGATGTGACGCGCGAAGTGCAATCTGATGCAGAAAAGTTTGTGGCAGTCAGTGCCGACCTCGGTCGCATGGAAATCAAAGCACCTGCCAATGGCCAGGTGGTAGGACTGACCGTGCAAACTGTGGGTGCTGTTTTGCAGCCGGGTCAAAANNTGNTGGATGTGGTGCCAGACAACCAAACCTTGCTGCTTGAAGCGCACATTCCCCCGCACCTGATTGACAAAGTTCAAACGGGTTTGTCGGCNGACGTTCGTTTCAACTCCTTTGCACATTCNCCCCAATTGGTGGTGGAAGGCAAAGTGATGTCGGTGTCGGGTGACTTGCTAAGTGACCCCCAGCAACCGCAATTTGCTTACTATTTAGCCCGCGTGCAAGTGACGCCTTCTGGCATGAAGACTTTGGGCACTCGCCAAATGCAGCCTGGCATGCCAATTGAAATTGTGATCAAAACCGGTGAGCGTTCTTTGTTGACTTACTTGATGCACCCCCTTACCAAGCGCATGGCCGCNTCCATGAAGGAAGAGTGATGAAAGCCCATTCATTCTTTGTCAAAACAGCANTGGTCTGTGCCATGTCCAGTGCAGCNCTGGCCTCGTGGGCACAGTCAAGTGTGTTGGACNTGAANCAGGTTTATCAGGCCGCTTTGGAACAAGATGCCAACATACGCGCCTCGCGCGCAGCTGCCGATTCGGGTCGTGAGCGCTTGCCCCAAGCCCGCGCAGGCTTGTTGCCACAAGTGTCGGCCAGTGCAGGTCGCAACAACAACAACTTGGACACCACAGCACCCAATATCTTGGGCAATCCTGTGACCACCAATGACCAGTACTTCAGTGACAACCGCACACTGCAAGTGCGCCAACCCTTGATTAATATGCAGCGCTGGTTGCAATTCCAACAAGCCAAATCTGTGGTGGAAGAAGTGGAAGCCAACTTAGACCGCGATTTGCAAAACTTGGTGGTGCGCGTGGCCGGTGCTTACTTTGAAACCTTGATGGCCGACGAGCAACTTGATTTGGTTTTGGCGCAAAAGAAAACCTACACCGCCTTGGTAGACGCTGCTCAAAAAGGCTTTGCCGCTGGCTCTGGCACGCGCACCGACATTGACGATGCCAAAGCCCGATTGGACATGGCCACCGCCCAAGAGTTGGAAGCGCGCCAAAACCAAGATTTAACACGTCGACAACTAGAGTTGCTGGTGAACCAACCCGTCAAGCAAATTGCTCGCTTGAATGTGAGTGCCTTGAAGTTGTTGCCGCCAGAACCTGCCAACCTAGACGAATGGACCCGCAAAGCTGAACAAGCAAGCCCTGAAATTAAAGCCCTGCAAGCCCGCCTAGAAGCTGCTCGCCGCGAAGTCGGCAAAGCCCAAGCCGGCCACTTTCCCACCTTAGACGCAGTGGCCCAATGGTCTAACAGCGGTAGCGAAAACATCACACGCGTCAACTCGCGCTACGAAAATAAAACCATTGGATTACAACTGAACATTCCAATTTACTCGGGTGGTTACGTCAATTCCACCGTTCGTCAGGCCGTGGCCGAGCAAACCCGAACAGAAGAAAGCCTTGAGGCCCTAAGACGTGATTTGGGTGTTCGAGTGCACAAGGAGTACCGCGGCGTGAGCGAAGGTGTGATGCGGGTGCTGGCTTTAGAGCAAGCTGCACGTTCTGCTGAGCAAATGATGAAATCGACGCAGATGTCTCAAAAAGCCGGTTCGCGCACCCAATTGGATGTGCTCAATGCGCAACAGCAATACACCTTGGCGCTGCGTGATTTGGCACAGGCGAGGTTGGTTTATTTGTTGTCTAAAGTACGCTTATCGTCTTTGGTGGGGGATGACGCGAATGCTTCTGTGGAGCAGGTGAATGGTAGTTTGGCGGTGAATTAAATTAAAACTTCGTTGCGATTGGGATTAAATAAAGTCCCAACCATGCGAAGTGAGGCCAGTCAGTCCAATTTGTGAAGCTGTAAATTCTGTGCCAGCAGCCATGACAGCCAATGCTGCTTGAGAAGTGCCAGCATAGAGCATGTCGACATAAGTCTTTTGCTCAATGGCTTCGGGTGGTCTGCCAACCACGTTGCGAAAAACGTGGTTTACAAAATCTTCATGCTTCGTTGACCCAGCAAGTGCCAAGTAAAAACTTGTGTTTAAACCAAGATTAGCAATGCTTTCTATTGAATAGTCTTGATCGATAAGGCCAAGGACGACACCCGCTAAGGCTTTGTCTTTGATGAAAGAAGGGCCAAGCAAAGCGCCAATAAGTCGAGCTGCTTGGCCAGCGTTTCCACCCAAATCAAGCGCCACTTTGCCGTTGCTAAACTGAATACGTTCTATGTTGGATAAATAATCAGTGTCATCACTGCCGGTAGGCTCACTGACTACATAGCGGTTGCCACTTTTTGTAATGTTGTAGCGCTCTTGAGGACCGTTGTAGACCACCGTATCGATACCAAGACCACCATCAAAAAAATCAGTTCCAGGTTGACCTTTGATGGTGTCATTGACCACCAAGCTGACAGTTTTATCTAAAAACTGAACTTGTTCAACATTGTTAAGCTGGGCCCGCTCAGTCATAGCGCTGGCGCCTGAAAGAGCATCGATGTATGTCACGCCACTGTCAAAAACCAACTTGAATTGGCTTGAGCGGCCAATGATGACCACAGTGTCAAACCCCCCGCCCCCATCGACCACGTCCCATCCACCGCCGGGGTAAATGGTGTCGTCGTCAGGTGTCCCCACCAAAACCTCGCGGGTTTGGTTATGGAGTTTGCCAAGGATGGGGTTAGGGTTTTTCACGTTTTTTAAGGGCTAAGTAGGCCTCAGGGTAAGCCTTGAATATAAACTGATGCATTGTGACGCTTACTTTGACATAATTCAAATAACCATAACAATTTGACCAACAAAATGCATCTATTCAAATTGAAGAAAATCGGGTCAGCTATTCTCATAGCTTGTCTCTTAACAGCTTGTGGCGGCTCGTCTAACGATAGCACTACAAAAGCGAGCTTTGTGCCAGCTGACGGACAAGTCTCTGTTGTGACTGGAAAGCCAACAAGCGTGAACGCTTTTGCAGCCGCAAGATTTTTAGAGCAAGCCTCTTGGGGAGCAACGCCAGCAACTGTAGCTGAAGTTCAAAGACTTGGCATAGAGGCCTGGATCGATCAGCAGTTGGGCTTGCGTGCATCAGTGCTCAATGCGCCCAACTATGTCATTGATTATGACGACAACAACCGAGCTGCTCGCGATTTGGCATGGCAGTGGTCTGACAAAAGCTTGTACGACTTGCCACTTAGCAGTCAGGATCAGTTGAGACAGCGTACAACATGGGCTTTGTACAACTTCATTGTCTTTGGGCAAAATGGTTTTGCTTTAGACAGAATCGAGTACTTCAATGCCATTCAAGCCAACTCTTTGGGGAGCTTCAAAGAACTGCTTCGAGTGGTGACCTTGAACCCGGCCATGGGCAGTTTTCTGAATAACAATGAAAATTTAGCCAAAAGCCCCAACGAAAACTATGCGCGTGAATTAATGCAGCTTTTTTCTGTTGGTTTGGTAAAGCTTGGGCAAGATGGCAGCATTCTGCGTGACTCTAAAGGTAAGCCCATTGAAACTTACTCTCAAGACGATGTGATCATGGCAACCAAAGCACTGTCGGGCTGGGAGCACTCTTGGGAAAAGGGCCTACCCAGAACCAACGGCAGTAATTTAAAGGTGCCCATGCGAATGAGGACTTGGTCTGGTGCGCACGATACAACAGAGAAAAATGTAATGGGCGTCAAAATACCGGCTGGTCAGAATGCAGAAAAAGACCTAGACAGTTTGCTTGATATTTTGACAAAACATCCGAATGCGGCACCCTTTGTTTCAAGAAGGCTTATTCAAAGTTTGGTTTCAAGCGATCCTTCTCCTGAATATCTTTCGCGAATCAGTCAGGTATTTACCACTTCAAACGGCAACCTTTCAAAAGTGGTTAAAGCTATTTTGTTAGATCCTGAGGCACGTGCTGGAGATGATCCGACAAAGCAAATTGCGCGAGTTGGCAAAATTAAAGAGCCACTGCTGCACTTCACAAATATGATGCGAGGACTTGGTTGTACCTCGACAGTCATGTCTCGTCAGGGCGAAGGAAAAATTATCTCTGTTTGGACTCAAAGAATTTACGCAGCGCCTAATGTGTTTGGTTACTTTGCACCCAATCACAAAGCCCCAGAATCTTTAACGCCTGCCCCTGAGCAAAAATTACTGCGATCAGATGAGGTGCGAAGAAGAATCGGTGCTGTGAGTTATGAGATGGAAGTCTTGAGTAACTTTACCAATGCTGGTTGCGAAATTGATTTGTTTGTGAAGGCTGTTGAGAAATCTGATGAGGCATTGATCGCGCTAATCAGTGAGCGTTTTTTCAAGGGTGCAATGCCAGCCACTCTCAGGCTTGGTGCAAAGAATTTATTGGCCAATGAATTGGCAACTCAAAACTCGGTACAAAAATTTGGACGTTTGTTGGAAGTGATGATTAGCACGCCAACTTTTGGAGTCGTGAAATGAATGCTCGTCGTGATTTTTTAAAGAAACTTTCAGTAGCTGCTGGTGCTGGAGTAGGGCTTGGATCAAGCCTTTATTCCATGAGCAGTTTTTCGGCTGGTTTGTCGGGCTACAAAGCACTCATCGTTATCCACTTAAATGGTGGCAATGATGCCAATGACATGATCGTGCCTATGGACGCTGCTTACTCAGACTACGAGAAATCAAGGCCCAGTATTGCTGTTAAAAAAGATGCCTTAATGCCCTTATCGGGGAGTTTTTTGGGCCACAGTATGGGCCTGAATGCAGCCATGTCGCCTTTGGGTAATGTCTTTAAAAGCGGACGACTTGCATTTTTAGTTAACGCTGGCGCATTGGTGAAGCCAACCAGCGCTTCAGATGTGTTGAGTGGAAAAGCTGTATTGCCACCATTTTTGTATTCGCACCCAGAGCAATCTCAGTACATTCAAGGATGGATGGGTGACGAAGATCCTAGCGGGTGGGGTGGGCGTGCAATGGAGGCATTAGGCGGTAATGCTGCATTAAAAGCACCATTGATTGCATTGAGTAGCAGCAACGGTACTTTGGTGCTTGGGCAGCGCAGTCGGATTATCAATGCAAATACAGGTAACTCACGCTATTTTGGTTCAGCTGACTTAACAGATCCCAATAACCGATGGACGCAAATCTTGGAGTCACTGTCCCGTTTGCAATCTACCACCAGTGTTGAGGCGGAGTATGCCCGCACATTCCGCGGTGCATTTTTAGACACGCGTGAACTTGCAGTCGCTAGCAAATCTGCTACTGAACCTGCAGCATCATTCAAAGACAACGAAATTGGTAGGCGTATGCGGTTTTTTGCGCAGACCTTACCTTTTTACAAAGCAAGTGGTTCCTCACGACAAGTTTATTTCACTGAATGGGGAAGTTTTGATACGCATGCCAATCAGCGAAACACGGCTACAGCCGCGGGAGCAGAAGGCCAAGATATGCAGTTAGCCGACTTGGCGGACGCCCTGGCTGCATTTGACCAAGCCATTTCAGCAGCCGGAATGGCCAATGAAGTAGCTGTTTTTGTTACGAGCGAATTCAATCGCACGCTTGACCCAGCTGCTGGTAACGGATCGGATCATGCTTGGGGCAGCCATTGGATGGTGATGGGCGGGCAAGTCAATGGCGCAAAAATGTATGGTGACAAGTTCCCCTCTTTGGTGTTGGGTGGCGTAGACGATGCGCACAACGGTAAGCGGGGTTACTGGGTGCCTCAAATGTCCAGTGACCAAGTCGCAGCTGATTTATTGATCTGGCTAGGATTGTCTCAAGACAAATTAACAGAGGTCATGCCAAATTTGAAGAATTTTGCCAAGAAGAACGTGGGGTTCATGAATGGCTGATCTCAATTTAACCGATGGGGATGACACGTTTGAATATGCAATTGGAAAGCCTTGGGTCAACATCAAGGCGATGGGTGGAAACGACAAAATTACCATTCATGGTAATGCCAAGGTTTTGGGAGGCCCCGGTAATGACATCATTACCAATGATCCTTTTGACAGAATAAGTGGCGGTGCTGTTTATTGGGAGTCCCCATCTGCTATTTATGTAGATCTTGAAGCAGGATATGCGCTGGATGGATACGGAACGAGAGATACCCTTATTAANATTCGCGATTTGGACACCAGCGGTCGTGATGGCGATGTTGTGTTGGGATCAAGCAAGTCTGACAGTATTTGGCTAAACGGTTTTAATTGGACTTCCAGACAGCCAGGTAAAGCAACACTCGATCTTCGTGGCGGTATCGACACTGTTAACTTCCATGGAAATGTAAGAGCTGACTTTCAAATTGACATCTCTGCAGATGGCAAGATATTGCGCCTTCAAGGAAAGAATGGGTATTCAGCTGAATTGACAAATGTTGAGGTTTTAAGATTCAGAGAAGCTCTTAAAGATGGAACCTACATAGACGAATTTGTAAATGTCAGAGATTTGATAGATTTCTCGAAGGTAGGTGCAGCAACGCTCATTAACAAACCCACCGATGGTTGGAGCAATGGCAGCCCAAAATCAATGACATTTAGCTTCATGAGTGCGGCCCCAACATATGGGGGTGGTGAAGGCGGTACAGGTTTTGTCGTCCCCAATGATGCTTACAAGTTGGCAGTCAATGTCATTTTGGGGCGCTTATGGTTAGAGACGGGTTTGTCATTTACCGAAGTGCCTGACACTGCAACCTCTTATGGCCAATTGAGGTTTGGCGCCAATCAACAAGCTGCCACCAAAGGATACGCCTTTATTCCTGGTCAAACGCCTGACGCTAGAGCTGGCGATGTTTGGCTCGATGTAGAAACTTTGCAATTTTTGGGTCAAGGCCAAGAGGGCTGGGAAGTTTTGCTCCATGAAATTGGGCATGCGTTGGGTTTGTCGCATCCCATACCAGAAAGTACTGTAACAACAGCCCCTGTCCTACTGAATGGATGGAACGACAACAGCTATACCGTCATGTCGTCATTTCAATCACCAAGCAAGTTGTGGCAATCTTGGTTTGGAGCCTTGGATATTCAAGCATTGCAATCTTTATATGGCGCGGGCCGGCCATTGGCGACAGGTAATGACGACTATCTGTTTGGCAACAGCCAAGGCCAAAGCTTAAGTACTCTCCGTGATGCAGGTGGTTCAGATTGGTTGAATTTGTCTGCCAATTCGTTGGGTGCATATGTCGACATGAAGCCAGGTAGTTTCTCGTCTATTGGCATTACCACTCAAGGTTATGCGGCTTACAACAATGTGTTCATTGATCCCAGTACTACGCTTGAAAATATCATTGGTACACCCTATGACGATGTGATTTTTGGCAATGATGCCAATAATTTGATTCACGAATGGGGTGGAAACGATGTGATTGACGGTCGTGGGGGTATCAATACAGTAGCATTTGTAGGAAAACGTTCTGAATACAACATCAACCCTTCTGAAGTTGCAAAGCACTGGTTGGTGGAAGGTAAAAATGGCGCGTTGGGTAGTGACGATTTAACCAATATCAAGTTTTTACAATTTGCAGATTCCAAAGTCATCTTAGATGTGGCAGGTAATCCAACAACAGCTGCGAAATTAATTGGCACCATTTTGGGGGGCAGTTGGGTCAGCAATTTGTTCATTTCCGGATTGGCGATGGGCATCTTGGACAATGGTTTTTCGCCTGTTGCCTTGGCGCGCTTAGGCCTAGAGTCTCCTATGTTTGTTGGCATGGCCGGTTCAGCTAGCAACAAAGACTTTTACAACTTGGTTCACAAAAATGTGTATGGGGTGTTACCAGATGCCCAAACCTTGCAGTCCATGTTGACTCAGCTCGATGGGAATCAAACCACACAAGCCGATGTGGTGCTTCAATTGGCTGACACTGCTCAAAATAAGCTAAATATCGACTTAGTGGGTATTCAGTTGCACGGTTTTGAATTTACAAGCTAATTTTGGTGGAAGCCAGAAGCCAGTTGTTTGACAGCTTGCTTGGTGGTCAATGGTCTTAGATCGGACATGAACCCACATAATTTGCAAATCGAAGTTTGAAACTTATATTTGCAAGAAATGATCCCTTGAACTGCAGCCAAAAGTTGTAAGACCGACAGATCATTCGCGCAAGCTTAGAAAGCGGACTACTTCTGCAAATCCAGCGCCTCGCTCTTGCTGTGCAATGTATTTTGGCAGGTGCTTGAGTTCTTTTTCAAAACGTTTGATATTGGCTACGCCTACGCTGTGCGTGAAATGCTCAAACATCACTTGGTCGTTGGTGGAGTCGCCCACGTACACCCATCGGTCTAGTTCTTGTTTTAAATCTCGGCCTGTGAGTTGTTTCAGAATCCACTGAGCGCCATGCCACTTGTTGTGGTCGCCAAACCAAGCGTTGATGTGGATGCTGCTGACTGTAGCGGTCATGCCTTCTTCTTGCAGTAGTTTTATCACTTGCTGAATTTGCTCTTGTGACAAGTGATGAAATTCGCTGTGGTCAAACGCAATGTCAGTTTCCCGGCCCAGTGAGTCCTGTGCCATGATGGTGCCTGGAATTTCTTGGAGCACGCGTTTTGAGATGCGCTGCATTTCTTGGAAGTTGTGCGTGCGAGTGGCAAGGTCTTGTTGGTAGATTTTGCGAACTTGGTTTTGCGTTGCATCGTGCAATAAAGCCACTGCGCCGTTCTCGGCCACCATGGCGTTGACTGGCCATGTGGATGCAAAAGGAATGCTCCAACCTACAGGCCTGCCTGTGATGGGAATGACCATGATGCCTTTGGCTTTTAAATTGTGCAGCGCTTGAAATGCATCGGGTTTGATGGCGCCATCGGTGGTGAGGGTGTCGTCAATGTCTGTGAACACGCCTACGATTTTGTAGCGGGCGGTTTGGGGCCAAGACGAGAGGGGTTTCATTTTATGATTTGCCACTTTCATCGTTTGTATCTTTTCGAAATCGATAGCCTCGCCTACGTTCGAACGCAAGGTATTCTTTTTCAGTGACAGGGTCAGAATAGCCTGTGGCTGAGGCTGACTGAATGTCGATAACGTCCAAGCCTTGAAGATCTGAAACAGACTTCAGCCAGTTTTCTCTTGGACAGGCATCCCTCAGTGTCAAAGTCGCCAAAGGGGTCAAACACTGGCCAGGTTCCGATGGTGTGCAATGACGAGCTTGGTCATTTCTCTAGGTGATAGCTTGCCTGCCC
>JGI25911J50253_10000360_pt1 | contig 15134 bp, 19 predicted proteins | sample LauGreSBDMM110SD_3_FD_50253 | JGI IMG/M metagenome (IMG submission 50253) | reverse complement strand
TTGATTTGTATTCGTTTTTTATAAAAGTTTATTCCTAGACTGAAAAAGGGTGATTAACTCAATTGGTAGAGCGTTTTTTTACAGTGAAGAAGCTAGTGGTTNAAATCTGTTGTNATCAATGTTTATTAAAGATTTTAAAGAGGGCGATGTAGTTCAGTGGTTAGAACAACGGAATCATAATCCGTGTGNCGCAGGTTCGAATCCTGCCTTCGCTAAGGTAGTATTGTTGGTTGTTATAATAGATTGTGTTACTGGTTTTAGAATTCTAAAAGTTAAATTATGAGACAAAAAATTCGTCCGTTATCTCCTCACCTTACAATTTATAAACCACAATTGACATCTGTGTTATCTATATTTCATAGAATAACGGGGTCGCTTCTTGGTTTATTGATTGTTTTAAGTTCTGTGTTATTTTATAATAGTTTGTTTTATGTTGGTTCTGGTTTTCAATATTCTATGTCTTTTGATTTTTTNTCCATGTTTTCGATTTTTGTTTTAGCAATTGGCTATTTTGTGGTATTTGTAATTTCCTATCATTTGTTAAATGGCATACGTCATTTGTCTTGGGATTTCGCTTTAGGTTTAGAAATAAAAAATTTGTATACTACAGGAATGATCGTTTTAGGATTGGTTTTCTTTGTCATAGTCATTGTGATCTTATTGTAAAATTATAGTATATGTTAGGTAATATTTTGAAATTGTTTAATCAAGGATTTCTTCACTGGTTTACTCAACGAACTTCTGCATGTTTGTTAATTATTAGCATAATTTCTGTGACAATATCGGATAGTCTTTCTTTAGCTTTTGTTGCTATGTTAATTGTCTTGACGCATTTTGAAGCAGGTATTCATACATTGGTTAGTGATTATATGCATGATCCTAAATCGAAGTTGATTTCAAATCTTAGTATTGATTTGTTGATTATTTATCTTGCAAAAACTGTTTTTATCACTCTTGTTTGCGTTTAAAATTATCTCAGATATTTGATTAGGTTTAATNATACAGAAATTGAACCTAATCTTAAGGATTTATAAATTATGGGAATTAAAAAACAGTTTTTATTGTTGATGATAACAATTATGCCCGTAGCATATGTTTCGGGCATTGTTATTTTTGACATTGCAGCGGAATGTATCTCTGAGAATAGTGATCTGAAAAAAGATCAGGTACAGTCAGAAGAAGAAAACAATCCGCAATTTGACTTGTCAATTTAAAACGAAAAGTCTCAGCGTAACCGGAGATTTACCGCAGTTAGTATGGGTCTTATATGGAGTTTTGCGAGCTATTGCGTTATCATCATATTTCAATAAATGAATAAGATTCAATTTGGTTTGCCAACTAAGAACAAGGTTAGCAAAAAAAAAGCGGTGCCACTTGTGATACTTGTGGCCCTCCCTCTTGTTATATTTGTGAGAATCGTTTTATATTGTTTTTGGCATTCCAGCATAATGCGCCCCCGAGAAACACTGATTTTAAAAAAGATCAGGTGGTTTTAGATAAAATGTTGATTGAATCGAAGATGTAAGTAAAACCTAAAAAAGAAAGTAAAATTCAAATTAGTTCGCCAACTAAGAAATTTACTTATTAGGCGATTGTTGGTTTATTCGTTCTTTGACGGCATTCCTCATTTCATTTTAATAAATTTATTAAAACCCCCATTAAATACTAAATAAAATTTTATATAATATGACAAATAGATATTTTGATAAGAGCATACAGACTTTGTTTTTAACAGAACTTTTTCGTGGGATGTGGTTAACACTTCAATATTTNTTTCGACGGAAAGTAACTCTTAATTATCCTTTTGAAAAAGGAGCTTTAAGTCCAAGGTTTAGAGGAGAACATGTGTTAAGGCGATATCCTTCAGGTGAAGAAAGATGTATTGCGTGCAAATTATGTGAAGCAGTTTGTCCAGCACAAGCCATTACAATTGAAGCGGAAGCTAGAAGTGATGGAAGTCGTAGAACAACTAGATATGACATTGATATGACAAAATGTATATTTTGCGGGTTTTGTCAAGAAGCATGTCCTGTAGACGCAATTGTTGAAGGACCAAATTTTGAGTACGCAACCGAAACTCATGAAGAATTGATTTATAATAAAGAAAAGTTATTAAAAAANGGAGATCGTTGGGAATGGGAAATTAGAGAAAATTTAGCNTCAGAATCTTTGTACAGATAATTAATTAAAAAATAAATTATGACTTTTGATATTTTCTTATTTTACTTATTTTCAATATTAGCGTTATTTTCTGCTTTTTTTACAGTAACATCAAAAAACCCAATTCATTCGGTTCTTTTCTTGGTATTTGTATTTTTTAATANAGCAGGATTGTTAATTCTTTTAGGAGTAGAGTTTTTAGCCATGTTATTTTTNATAGTGTATGTTGGTGCAGTAGCGGTGNTATTTTTATTTGTAATGATGATGTTAAATGTAAAAATTTCAGAGTCAAGTAGTTCAATTTATCGTTATTTACCAATAGGTTTATTTTTGAGTATTCTATTCTTATTTGAAATTTTTTTAATTATTGAAGGAGATTTAAAGTCAATAGATAATTTTGTGTTTACTCAATCTGAGTATAAAGTTTTGAAAACTGAATTTTTAGTAAATACGTCATGGATCGATAGCGTAATATCACCGACCAATGTAGATGTTATTGGAAGTGTATTGTTTACATATTATTCTTATTTCTTTATTATGGCTAGTGTGATTCTTTTGGTAGCTATGATAGGTGCCATTGCTTTAACGCTTCATAGAAGAAGTGATATACGAAGACAAGATATTTACCGACAATTGCAAAGAGATTTTGAAGGGGCAACCAATTTAGTTGATAAAAAGATTTAAAGTTTATGACAATTTTTTTGATTATTTTGAATGTAGTATTAAAAAGCTTAGCNTTGATTGTGCCTTTATTAGTTGCTGTTGCTTATTTAACTTTATTAGAACGAAAAGTAATGGCAAGTATGCAACAGCGTCGAGGTCCAAATGTAGTTGGTTTATTTGGTTTATTACAGCCTCTTGCAGATGGATTAAAGTTATTGGTAAAAGAAACTATATTACCCAGCAGTGCTAATACGGTGATTTTTGTTATGGCACCAATCGTTACATTTTTATTAGCTTTGTTAACCTGGGCAGTTATTCCTTTTGGAGATAATATGGTTCTAATTGATTTAAACGTAGGAGTTTTATTTGTATTTGCAATATCTTCTTTGGGCGTTTATGGAATTATTACTGCTGGTTGGTCAAGTAACTCAAAATATGCTTTCTTAGGAGCTCTAAGATCAGCTGCTCAGATGGTGTCTTATGAAGTTTCTATAGGATTAATTATAATGTGTGTTTTATTATGCGCAGGATCACTGAATCTAACAGAAATTGTAAAAGCCCAAAAAGAAGTGTGGTATTGCGTGCCACTATTTCCATTATTTTTGATGTTTTTTGTGTCGGCTCTTGCAGAAACAAACCGAGCTCCTTTTGATTTGCCTGAAGCCGAAGCCGAACTTGTTTCTGGTTATAATACTGAATATGCGGCAATGGGTTTTGCATTGTTTTTCTTGGGAGAGTATGCCAATATGATTTTAATGTGTAGCATGGTAAATATTTTTTTTTTAGGAGGTTGGTTACCATTAATTAATATAGCACCGTTGAACTGGATTCCTGGTGTAATTTGGTTTGGTTTAAAAACGACTATTTTATTATTTGTTTTTGTTTGGGTTCGAGCAGCATTTCCTCGATACAGATACGACCAATTGATGCGTCTGGGTTGGAAAGTTTTTTTACCGTTTTCTTTAGGTTGGGTTCTTTTTATATCTGGGATTTTTGTAGGTTTAGATTGGTTGGTGTAACAATCTTCTATTATCAATTAGTAAATTCTGTTATTTGATAATTTAGCGTTAATAAAAAAATTTATGATTAGTCAAACTAGATATTTATTTGTGGCCATGGTATTATTTTTATTGGGCCTTTCAGGAATTTTTTTGAACCGAAAAAATATTATAATCTTATTAATGTCCATTGAGTTAATGTTATTGTCCATTAACTTTAATTTTATTATTTTTTCAGTTTTCTTAGATGATATTTTAGGCCAATTATTTGCATTGTTAGTTTTAACTGTAGCAGCAGCTGAATCAGCAATTGGACTAGCAATATTAGTCATTTATTATAGAGTTAGAGGAACAATTGCAATTGAATTTATCAATTTAATGAAAGGTTAATATTATGTATTTAAGTATTATATTTTTACCATTAATGGGTTCGACTCTTAGTGGATTATTTGGACGGTTTTTAACTCCAAAAGGCGCCGCTTTCATTACTATTCTTTGTATGGGCCTTGCTTGTTTAANTTCTGTAGCCTTATTCTTTGANGTAGGTTTTTCTGGGTCTCCGTGTTATATAAAGCTTTCTCCATGGTTAGACTGTGAAATGTTTGACGCATGTTGGGGTTTTTATTTTGATAGCTTAACAGTGTCTATGTGTTTTACAGTGACTTTAATTTCTACTTTAGTTCATTTGTACTCGACTAGTTATATGAGTCATGATCCACACCAACCAAGATTTATGGCTTATTTGTCATTATTTACCTTTTTTATGTTAATGTTAATTACAGCTGATAATTTTATCCAACTCTTTTTAGGTTGGGAAGGTGTAGGTTTGTGTTCTTATCTTTTAATAAATTTTTGGTTTACAAGATTGCAAGCTAATAAAGCTGCTATAAAAGCAATGGTTATAAATCGAGTTGGAGACGTAGGTTTAGCTTTAGGAGTGTTTTCAATATTTGTCGTTTTCAAGACTTGTGATTATTCAGTTGTATTTAGTTTAGTGCCCCATGTTGTTGGAATTACATATAATTTTTTAGGGTTTGAAGTTGATGCTATCTCAGCAATAGGTCTTCTATTATTTGTTGGTGCTGTTGGAAAGTCTGCACAGATAGGTCTTCATACTTGGTTACCAGACGCTATGGAAGGGCCAACTCCAGTGTCTGCTCTAATTCACGCTGCCACTATGGTAACAGCAGGCGTATATTTGATTATTCGATGTTCTCCGCTTTATGAATATTCGGGAGTAGCATTAACTGTAATAACAGTTTTTGGTGCTCTTACTGCTTTTATAGCCGGTACTATAGGATTAGTGCAAAATGATCTTAAAAAAGTTATTGCTTATTCAACTTGTAGTCAATTAGGTTATATGGTTTTTGCTTGTGGTTTATCTAACTACTCTGTTAGTATGTTTCACTTAATAAATCACGCATATTTTAAAGCATTATTATTCTTAAGTGCAGGTTCTGTTATTCATGCTTTAAATGATGAACAAGATATGCGAAGAATGGGTGGTTTATTGCAAGTTCTTCCTTATACTTACGTGATGATATTGATTGGATCATTGGCATTAATGGGATTTCCATTTTTAACAGGTTTTTATTCAAAAGATGTTATATTAGAAATAGCATATGCAAAATATAGTCTTCATGGAACATTTGCACATTGGTTAGGGGTTTTATCTGCAGGCATAACTGCATTTTATTCATTTAGATTAATATATCTTACATTTATTAGCAATCCAAATGGGTTCAAAAATGCGATACAGAACGCTCACGATGCACCGTTGCCGATGGCAATTCCATTATTTGTTTTATGTATTGGAAGTGTATTTGTAGGTTATCTTACTAAAGACTTATTCATAGGTTTAGGGACTCCATTTTGGAACAACGCAATATTTATTGCACCTGAAAACTTAGTGATGATTGATGCTGAATTTATCCCCACTTACATAAAATGGCTTCCTGTAGTTGTAAGTTTATCTGGTGCGATGTTGTCAATGATAGTGTTTCATTTTTTTAAAGATTTTCTTTTTGAAATATGTACAAAACCGTTTGGAAGAAGTGTTTATATTTTTTTGAATAGAAGATGGTTATTTGATAGACTTCAGAATGATTTAATAGGTAGTGTTATCTTAAAGCTGGGTTATAATACGACATACAAACTTGTTGATAAAGGAGTTATCGAAGTTTTTGGCCCAAAAGGTTTATCTTTTTTAACAATTACTTTTAGTAAGCAAATTAGTAGTTTACAATCTGGTTTAGTTCATCAGTATGCTTTTATTATGTTTATTGGAGTTACATTATTTATGACTAAGCTTTTGGTTTGGCCTTTATTTGCAACTTTAATTGATATTAATCTTTATTTCATCATTATGGCAGCTTTAATGTTTACAAACTACTTTGTTATAAAATTATCGTAAAACAAGATTAATTATGTTCGATTTTATCTTATCATGGCTTATATTAATCCCATTTATTGGGATTTTAATAATTTTAGGTATACCTAAAACCCAAGTTAATGCAATAAAGTTATGTGCTTTTGTAACATCTCTTGTTGCTTTTATATATTCATTGTTTTTATTCGTACTTTTTGATAACTCAACATCTAAATTTCAATTTTTAGAGTATTTAGAGTGGTTACCTTCGTTAAATCTACATTTGTTTATTGGAGTAGACGGAATTTCTGTATTTTTTATATTATTGAGTACTTTTTTAATTTCTGTATGCATATTAACCAGTTGGGATTCTGTCGTTAAATATGAAAAAGAATATTATATTTGTTTTCTATCGATGGGTGCATTATTAATATTTGTGTTTTCAGTGTTAGATGTATTAGTTTTTTATATATTTTTTGAAAGTATTTTGATTCCAATGTTTTTTGTCATAGGAATATGGGGGTCTAGAACCAGAAAAATAAAAGCTGCGTATCAATTTTTCTTATATACATTGATTGGTTCAGTTTTAATGTTGCTAGCTATTTTTTTGATCTATTTCGAAGCAGGAACAACTGATTTCCAATTATTGTTAAACGTTTCTTTTTCAGAGAAAAAACAGATAATTTTGTGGTTAGCTTTTTTTGCATCGTTTGCCGTGAAAGTGCCCATGGTACCCTTTCATATATGGCTTCCGGAAGCACATGTTGAAGCACCTACTGCAGGTTCTGTTATTTTAGCTGGAATTCTTTTAAAGATGGGTACTTATGGACTTGTTAGATTCTCGTTATGTTTATTTCCTGACGGGAGTGTTTATTTTACTCCTCTTGTTTATTTAATGAGTATAATAGCTGTTGTATATACTTCAATCACGACACTTAGACAAATCGATTTAAAAAAAATAATTGCATATTCTTCTGTTGCTCATATGGGATTTGTAACAATAGGTATTTTTAGTTTAAATTTACAGGGAATAGAAGGAAGTATTTTGATTATGTTAAGTCATGGATTTGTTTCTAGTGCTTTGTTCTTGTGTATTGGAGTTTTGTATGATAGACATCATACTCGTATGATAAAATATTATACAGGTATTGCTCAAGTTATGCCATTATACACTTTGTTTTTTTTGTTTTTTTCTATTGCTAACTTAGGGTTTCCTGGTATGAGTAGTTTTTCAGGCGAATTTTTGACTTTGGTTGGTGCATTCAGTAGTAATACGTTAGTAACCTTTATTGCTTGTCTAGGAATGATTTTAAGTGCAGCTTATTCACTTTGGTTATGTAATAGAATTTTATTTGGACAACTAAAAATCCATTATATATCAAATTATCTTGATATGAATAAAAGAGAAGTAGCTGTTTTATTTCCATTGGTTATTTGCACATTATGGATGGGTATTTATCCAGAAATTTTTTTAGATGTTATGCATGTCAGTGTATCTAACATTTTAGAAATTATTTAATTTATAAGAAGTAATAATTATGGAATTTAATTTTAATATTGATTGGATCGCTGCAATACCAGAAATTTTTATAATTGTTATTATAAATTTTTTCATTGTTTATGCGGTTATTTATAGTACATCACCCAATTTAGGTTTTCCTATTATGATTAGAAACGTAACTTGGTTAGGAGTACAAATTTTAGTTTTCGCTTTATTGCTAAATTTATCTAATCCAATGACGGGAGTAATTGCTTTTAACAACTTATTAATTTTTGACAATTTTAGTGTTTTAGTTAAGAGTGTAATTTTAGTATCNACTATTGTAACNTTAATTTTAGCTTTAGATTATAGCAAGTATGAAAATCTAAATTGTTTCGAATACGTTATATTGATGATTTTAGCCGTTACTGGTATGATGTTAGTTGTTTCTTCTTATGATTTGATTGCAATGTATCTAGCAATTGAACTGCAAAGTTTTTGTATGTACATTATAGCTTCTTTAAAGCGTGAATCTGAATTCTCAACTGAAGCTGGCTTAAAATATTTCATACTTGGTGCTTTTTCGTCAGGTTTATTATTGTTTGGTTGTTCATTATTGTATGGTTTTACTGGTACAACAAATTATCAACAGTTATTTCAAATTTTTTCAACAATCGATAAGACAGTTGATATAGAAGTAAGCAACGCGATTATTTTAGGGGTTCTTTTTATTTTAATAGGAATGTTATTTAAGTTATCGGCTGCACCGTTTCATTTGTGGGCTCCGGACGTTTATGAAGGTGCTCCTACTTCTATTACAGCATTCTTTGCAATAGTTCCTAAAATTGCGATACTGAGTTTAGTAGTTAGATTATTTTCTTATGTCTTTTATGGCTTATTATTACCGTGGCAAGAGGTATTAATTTTATGTTCTCTCCTTTCCATGATAATAGGAACTTTAGGGGCATTGTGGCAAAAAAAAATTAAGCGATTATTGGCTTATAGTGGNATTGGCCATATTGGTTATATGTTGATAGGAATCAGCAGTGGTTCTATTGAAGGAATTTACGCTACATTTTTTTATGTAATTATATACATTGTAATGACAATTGCTACGTTTTCAATTCTTTTGTCAATAAGAAAACAAGGAAATTTAAGTAAATTAAAATATCTTAATGACTTATCTGGATTATTTGTTTCAAANCCTCAATTAGCTTTAGCATTTTCTATAGTAATGTTTTCAATGTGTGGAATTCCACCGTTAGCTGGNTTTTTTAGTAAAATGTTTATATTTATTTCTGCTATTAATATGGAGATGTACTTTTTAGCTATAATTGGAGTTATGACAAGTGTTATTGCTTCTTTTTATTATATTAGAATAATAAAGCTTATGATTTTTGATTCTACAACGAAAATTAATAACTTAAGTCCTATATCTAAAGAAAATTCTTTATTTTTGTCTGTTTGTTGTTTGTTTTTAGTAACATTTTTTGTATGGCCTACACCATTAGCTTTAACTTTACATAACAGTATAGTGTATCTTTGTGTATAATCGTACACAATTAATTCCTTTACTGTATAAACCTAGGTAGCTCAGGGGTAGAGCGAAAGACTGAAAATCTTCAGGTCGGAAGTTCAAATCTTCCCCTAGGTAGTTTAAAAATTTATAAAAAATACTTATGGCGTTTTCAGCAGTTGAACTAACAGGTATTATTGAAGAACGATTAGCAAATTATTATTCCGACGTCAATATTGACGAAATTGGTAGAGTTTTAAGCATAGGTGATGGAATTGCTCGTATTTATGGTTTAGGTGGTATTCAAGCTGGGGAGATGTGTGAATTCCCTAATTCTGGAGTAAAAGGAATGGCATTAAACCTTGAGGATGATAACGTAGGTGTTGTAATTTTTGGTAATGACAGATTGATTCAAGAAGGAGACATTGTTGAACGAACAAATTTTATTGTGGACGTTCCAGTAGGTAAAGAATTACTTGGTCGAGTTGTTGACGGATTAGGTATGGCAATTGATGGAAAGGGCCCTATTAACAGCGCTAAACGTGCACGAGTAGAGATCAAAGCCCCTGGAATTATTCCTAGAAAGTCAGTTCATGAGCCAATGCAAACTGGATTAAAAGTTGTTGATGCTTTAGTTCCGATTGGAAGAGGTCAACGTGAATTGATCATTGGTGATCGTCAAACAGGAAAAACAGCAGTGGCAATTGATGCAATAATTAATCAAAAACCAATGCATGATGCAGGTGATGAAACAAATAAGTTGTATTGTGTGTATGTGGCTGTAGGTCAGAAGAGATCAACAGTGGCACAAGTAACTAAGATTCTAGAAAGCGCTGGAGCGTTAAAATATTCTATCATAGTGGCTTCAACAGCATCAGATGCTGCACCTTTACAATTCTTAGCTCCTTATACTGGAACAACTATGGGTGAATATTTCCGAGATAATGGAATGCATGCTTTAGTTGTATTTGATGATTTAAGTAAGCAGGCTGTAGCTTATCGGCAAATGTCTTTATTATTAAGAAGACCACCAGGTCGAGAAGCTTTTCCGGGTGATGTTTTTTACCTTCATTCTCGATTATTAGAAAGGGCAGCAAAAATGGGTAAAGATGCTGGATTAGGATCGCTTACAGCTTTACCAGTTATTGAAACTCAAGCTGGTGATGTTTCGGCTTATATTCCAACAAATGTTATTTCGATTACTGATGGACAAATATTCCTTGAAACAGAGCTTTTCTATAAAGGTATTCGACCTGCATTAAATGTTGGGTTATCAGTTAGTCGAGTAGGTTCAGCTGCTCAAATTAAAGCAATTAAACAAGTTGCTGGTACATTAAANTTAGAGTTAGCTCANTATCGAGAAGTTGCGGCATTTGCTCAATTCGGTTCTGATTTAGACGCAGCTACTCAACATTTATTAAATCGAGGAAGTAAATTAACTGAATTGTTAAAACAAGCCCAGTTTTCTCCGTTAACTGTGGAACAACAAACTTGTATTTTATTTGCTGGTGTAAAAGGATATTTAGATAAGTTAAGTATTAGTCGAATCGGTGCATTTGAAAAAGCTTTAATCGCTGCTTTAAATCAAGAAGGAGCTTCTATGTTAACTGAAATTAGTACTAAAAAAGTAATTAGCCCTGAGTTAATGGATAAATTACATAAATTTATGGCTAACTTCGTAGCGTCATTCAAATAAAATTAGTTTTATTTGAGTGTTTTTTCGGGGCGTCGCGTAGCTTGGTTATCGTATCTGTTTTGGGTACAGAACCTCGTAGGTTCAAATCCTGCCGCCCCGATACTCAATATTAATATTTGATAAAATTTATGATTAAATTCAATTTTAAATCGCAAAATAGCTCATTGAAAAACTTAAAATCTTCTTTGGCTTGTTATGATGTATCTGAAAATCGCTTTTTCGAAAGCAGTATAAAAAAAATTGGTAACAATACGTTATTAGATTTTGGTTTAAAGCATACACTAAGATCTAATAATCTAAAATTAGATTTGATAAGTTCACATTTAACTACTTCACGATTAAAGAATTTTGAAACGCCTTATAATGATATTTTATGCGACTTTGATGCTTATAGAAAAATTCAAGTAAATAACGAACTATTAAGTCTTTTAAAAGAAAAGTTTTATACAAAAAGTTTTTTGAAAGGACGTTTGTTGAATGGAACAAAGAGAGGATTTTCAATAGGAGTTGCAGGTCTTGTTGGTTTTTTGTCTATGAATAATACAGTAAAAATAAATAAAGATAAAACAGCCATTTTATATGTTGATTTTATAATAAACCAGAATATAATCAATTTTTCACAAAAAAACATCCATAAAAAGACAAACAAAGTTCTTCTTAAATTAGCCTCTAGAATTGTATTTATTTTCGAATCTAATTCAAAGAAAAGATAATTTAAGAGCTTACGGCGAATATAGTTCAGTTGGTTAGAGCATTAAATTGTGATTTTAAAAGTCGTGAGTTCAAATCTCACTATTCGCCAAAATACATATGTAAAGATAATGAATTATAAAGATAAAAAGTACCTATCAGAAGATAGATGGTTAGTAGAAAACTTAAACAGTCTTGATTTTTTTTTCGTAGCTCAGTTAAAGTCGTGTGATTCAGATGGTTGGATTAAACTTCAAAGAGATTTATCAAAATTAAATCTTAAGATTCGTTTAACGAGTTTTAAAAACATTAAAAATCTCTCTTTTTTTTCACAACTACCCAATAACATGAAAGAAACTATGTTTCAAGGAAAANTTATTTTAATATATAGCGATCGTAATTGTATCCTTTCTGATCAGTTAATTAAGAATATTAAAACTATTTCCGTTTTTCGACTTTTTGCATTGTATGCTTGGGGGCGTATATTAAATGGTAATTCAGCTGAAGTATCTAAGCTTCTGGAAGTTATAAGCTCAAGTGAATGGTATTATTTCTTAGATAAATTGAGTGGTTCAGAAATTCCAAATAGCGTAAGTTTATTTCAAAGTTCCTTTGTTGATGCATTAAAAATACAACATATAACTCTTTTAAACCTTTTAGAATATAAAATATAAAATGAAAATAAGTTTTAAAAATAATAAGAAAACATGGATTCAATTGACAGATGGGTCAGCTATAAAATCTGATTATTTATTAGAGAAACCTCACAATCGATTAGATATTGATTCAAAGGCTCATAAGTTGTGGAGATTTGCTTCAAAAAACATATCAGAACTTAGTTCTACAGATAAACGAATTTTAAATTTTAATAAGCGTTTTAATAGGAAAAAATAACAAATAATGGAAACAGTGATCAAATGTTTAAATCAAATAGTAAACGGTCAAAAAATTGGTGCGAACTCGGTTATTTGTTTATATTCTAAGACTTTAGAACAAATTTTGAATATTTTAACAAATGAAGGCTTCATTAGAGGGTTTTTTAAAGAAAAGATTGGAATTTACGAAAAGTTTTATGTTTTATTGAAATATGTAGATGATCAACCAGCAATTAAAAATGTAGTTTTTAGTTCGCGTCCTGGTCTTAAGTCTTTCAAAAAATGGAAAGATTTAAATAAGTCTACCAATGGAGTGGGTATTTTGATAATGAGTACAAACAAAGGAATTATAACGAATGAAGAAGCGTTTTATAAAAAAGTGGGTGGACAATGCTTATTTAAAATTTATTAAAAATGAAATCTAAAAATCTGATTGACCTTAAGAATGTGTGTTTATTTCGTTACAATGANGTTATCATTTTTTTAAATTCAAAAGGTAGAGTTGTTTTAAATGTATCAAAAAGTGATTCTTATCCAAAATGTCAAATAGATTCCAACGTTTTNAAAATCGATAAATCATCGNTGTTTGAAAACAAAATTGACTCTATATTGACCGGGTTGCAGACATTTTATCATAGGAAATTGAGTTTAGTTGGTATAGGCTTTAGAGCTTGGNGTTATTTTGACCAAGCTAAAAATTGTCAGGTTTTAGCTATCAAAGTNGGTTTATCTCGAGATGTNTTAATATTTGTGCCTGCTGATATAATCATTTTATGTTTGAAACCTACTTTGATATTTATAAAAGGTTTTGACAAAGAAAGCGTTTCTTTAATAGCATGTCAAATTAGATCGATTAAAGTTCCTGATTCTTATAAAGGTAAAGGTATAAGATATGAAAATGAATTGGTGCGTATTAAGCCAGGTAAACAAAAATAATAAGTAATATGGTTCAAATTTTTGGAAAAATACTCAGTAATAAAAAAAAAGTAAACGTAGCATTACAAAACATTTCTGGATTAAATAATTGTCAAATTACGAATCTTTGTAATGAATTAAATGTAGGATTAGATTGTAAGATAACTGATTTATCTCAGTCACACATTATAAAGTTATTGAAATTGTTAGAGAAAAAGAATTTGTTGATCGAAACATCGCTTAGAAAAGACATTCAGACAAACACAAAACGACTGATTGACATAAAAAGTCATAGAGGTTTAAAATTTGTAAGAAAAAAGTCTTCCACAAAAAGATAATTTTATGAAAAAACGTAGTCTTATTCTTATTTCATAATAAAGTTACTCTTAAATTCTGAAGAGATAGTGTAATAAGTCTCTGTACATTTTACAGATAAACTTTTACATATATTAAAGAGCCAATAATTTAATGGTAGAATGCTCCACTCATAATGGATTCGTTGTAGGTTCGATTCCTTCTTGGCTTAGAAATGTTATAAAAAAGACAATGTTGAAAAAAAAGAATAGTTTAGTTAATACAGGTATAGTTCATGTCAAATCGACTTTCAATAATACATTAATCTGTGTGACAGATTTAAAAGGTAACGTCATCGTATCTGGTTCTGGGGGATCAACCGGTCTAAAAGGCCAAAAACGGTCAACCTATTATGCTGCTCAAGCAACTAGTTCTTTACTTGCACAAAAGAGTTTCAAGAGTGGTATCCGAAGAGTTTATATTCGTCTTAATGGATTCGGTGATGGACGAGAAGCTTGTGTAAAAAGCTTTCTTTCAGAAAAACTAGAAGTATTAAGAATTCAAGATATTACCAAAATTGCTCATGGTGGTTGTAAACTACCCAAGAAAAGAAGAGTTTAAATAAAAATACTTAGATTTAACTATTAGTTTCTTTTTGTTATAAAAATGCGGAGATGGTGAAATTGGTAGACACGCTACCTTGAGGTGGTAGTAGAGCAATCTATAAGGGTTCAAATCCCTTTTTCCGTATATTTTGAGGCTAGATAACATAACGGTAATGTAAAAGACTGCAAATCTTTTAATAGTGGTTCAATTCCACTTCTAGCTTGACAAAAAAAAAATAAATGTTATATTCACCTTTAGAGCAGTTTGAAATCGTTCCTATATTTTCGTTTATGTTGGGAAGCAAGTTTGCATTTACAAACTCAAGTTTATTCTTATTTTTAACTATATTTATAATAGCATGTTTTTTTCATATGACAACATTTGAGAGTACATTAGCTCCTAATCGATGGCAAACGCTTTCTGAAATGATTTATGAATTCGTTCAAGGGATGTTATACGAAGCTTTAGGGGATAAAGGGTCTAGATTTTTTCCATTCATCTTTACAACTTTTGTATTCATCTTTTTTGCTAATATTTTAGGTATGATTCCTTATACATTCACTGTTACTAGTCACCTTGTATTTACTTTTGGTCTCGGTATGACAACTTTTGTTGGGTTGAATATAATTGGATTAAAAAGACATGGTTTACATTTCTTTAGTTTATTTTTACCACCGGGAGCTCCATTAGCTTTAGCACCATTATTAGTGCCGATAGAATTGATATCGTATGTTTTCAGAGTTGTTGCATTAGCAGTGCGATTATTNGCNAACATGATGGCTGGTCATACATTATTAAAAATATTAGCAACTTTTGCTTGGAAAATGATTGCAGCTGGTGGAATATTTTATGTAATTCAGTTGTTTCCAATGA
>JGI25911J50253_10000349_pt1 | contig 15204 bp, 14 predicted proteins | sample LauGreSBDMM110SD_3_FD_50253 | JGI IMG/M metagenome (IMG submission 50253) | reverse complement strand
GCTTCGGGGAGCATGATTCCTTTTGGTATCCGCACAGTGAAACTTGAAACTGCCCCATTGAAGTTTCGACCCTCTGCAAGATCAACCAAGAACTGCGCGCCGGTTTCAATTGCCTCATCGAGTCCATTCAAGGGACCGTCATTTAACTTGATTCGGTGATCAGCAAAATCGGCACTCGTTGCTGCAATCACTTCTGATCGTTGAAGTGATTCTAAAAGGACTGCAGCGTTCTCTTTTATGAGTTGAGCCTCAAAAGTTCGACCTCGAAGGAGCGCGAAAACTGATTGACCTTCTCGCGGTATTTTCGGGTTTTCTTTTCGGGCGGCTGCGCCCATCTTCACATTGTGGACAGCGGAAACGACGTTCGAATGACATTCAGGATTTCGTGCCCATTGTTCAAATCGGCGCCGCGTCTCTCTGCGTGCACGTTCACGCTGAGTGCTCATGTGCGCAAACTTCCAAAAACGACCATCAAGTTATTCTAGTCCAATAAGATCACTCTGTAAATGGGTCAAATAACTCAGCAGAAAGTATACGGTTTACGAAATCATGGAAACAGGGCCGAATGAACTTATGTTCATGCAAGAACATACACACTTGTCGCAATTGATGGATTATCCACCATTTACGACAAGCAGGAAGAAGTTGCATGAATTCGAAGATGCCTTAAATGTGGCTTATGACGTTCTGGCGAAAAAGCTCGGTTTGTTAGAAGATGAAATGGGGCCGGGACGTGACAGTGCTTTCAAGGACGTGCATCTGGCACTTGTTACAAAATTCATCAGCGACATTGAAGAGGTTGAGTTGTATCAGGTTCGATACGGCGCCGATATTCAGTCCGCCCAAGCTGCGGCACTTGAAGCCGAAGGTAAAACTCTCGACGATGATGATGTTCCTAGTTTGTAGTGCTTTAGGAAATTGGCGTGCGTTGAAATTGCACCTAAATGGGTGGCAGGAAACGGCGTGTTAGTCTCAAAATGAAGGGCGTCAGAACCCGGGAATCATTGCCTCTTGAACGGGACTTGCGGGTCACAAGGAAGTCATGAATTTAGAACTTATCAACAGAAAAAACGCAGCAAGATATCTCATCGATCTCACACACATGAAGTTGGTACCAGGATGTCTCGCTCGTTGGGAAAAGTGGAAACCTGCAGACCACCTCAATGAACTGCGTCGTCTCTACCTGATGTACCACCCCAATCACCTTGGGCCGACAGTTCTTGATGATCCAGTCTTTTTATTGCGGTCAATACAGAACACCCAGCGTGAAGTTTTCCCCGAGATCAATGGTCGCCGAGATATTTCAATCGCCCGTATCATGGCCATTCGAAATGCGAGTCATCACGACGGGATCGTGAAATCTAGATCTTCCATCGGAGTCTCAGATAACCACGAGTTAAACGACGACGATGTTCAGTATTTGACGAATTGTTGTGATTACCTCGTTGCCGCGATTTGTTCTTCTGCTCCGCCTGTTGTGCAGTCGCCTGTTGTGCAGTCGCCTGTTGTGCAGTCGCCTGTTGTGCAGTCGCCTGTTGTGCAGTCGCCTGTTGTGCAGGGATTGCCGCAGGTTCTCTCGTTCTATGTCTTGTGCGATACCTCTACTTCAATGTTTGGGCGCGGTATCGATGCGGTGAATAGAAGCATTAAAGAATTGCACGGTCAGCTACTCGAGGACCCGGTGATCTCTGACAAGGTACGCATCGCCATGTTGTCGTTCGCTACTGATGCGCACGTTGAGCTTCCATTGTCTCGGCCGTCCGATATCGCAACAATGCCAACGTTTTCGGCTTCCGGAGTGACCAACTACTCGCGAGTTTTCGATCTCGTAGGCGACGAGATCTCACGGAATATGGCAACGCTGAGAACGACCCATCGTCCGTTGCGTCCTGTGGTGTTTATCGTGACAGATGGAAGCCCAACTGATAAAAAATGGTTAGAAAGTCTTGACAAGTTGGTGGATACGTCAAACCCGTATGTGCCAAACGTTGTGGTATTCCCCTGTGGGTTCGATGCCACCGAACTTGAAAAAGGATTTACCAATCTCACTCGTGGTTTGGCACCCCGAATCTGGTCGATCGACCCAAATCGTCTGCTCGAAGATGCCATCCGTGAAGCCATTAGTAGCGTCACCAAGTCCATTGTGCAAACCGCAACAGGCGATGGGGACACACTTGTGATAAGTGGTAGTTGATGTCATCTGTTAATAAAGGTTCAAGTAGGTGCACGATTTGCCAACACCCAGTCGGGAATTCTTGGTACATATCTGAAGTTGGTGACATCTTCTGCGCTTCACACAAGAACCCGAGTTTTTGTCAGGGCTGTCGACGACCGTTGCCGCTTGGTGCAAGTGGCGATATGTGTGTTGCGTGTATTCCGACCTTAGTCACGCACGAGTCGCAGACCTCAACAATTCAGATGGACGTGTTGAAGTGGTTGACAGGGCACATCGGTCCTAACGGACTGCATCGTGTGCCAGTGACGTTCGATGAACCGTACAACTTCGTCGTCAATCAGAAGGGAGTGACGAGCTGGAGTTTCGATGGCCAGAATTTTGATGTAGGTATCCGCATTCTTCGAAAAGTGACACCGAATACTTTTCAACACACGTTGGCGCATGAGTACGGGCACGTTCTTCTTTTGGTGGATCCTGCATCTATGGCTTTTCGGGGTGGTTTCCCTAGCCAACGACATATCGAAGAGGAAGGATTCTGCGAGGTGGTCAGGTATCTCTGGCTGCAAGAGTGTGGGGAACAGCACCGCGAATTTGATCAGCGAGATTTGCGCAACAATCCCGACCCCGTCTACGGGGACGGCTTCCGTTTGGTCTGGAAAGAATATGAGAAGCTCGGGTCGATTGTCGCGCTTCGAGCGCACATGCTTGGTATCTCTGCGGCGACAACGAAGAAGAGAACGTTTGAGTTTCCCTGGCAAAAAAAGAGTCCTGATGAGCCGGTAGTTGATCATCCGACGCCCCTAGAAAACATTCCACCAATACAAACCGCGCCCGCGCCGAGTGAGGGAGCTAGCCACAGGCCCACCAGGGTCATCACGCTGAAGAATCGTCAGGAGCCCACCGTGACGGCCCCTACTGCGGACGTGCCTCGTCCGACTGTCACGGTGAACTTCACGAGACGTGATGCCACCGCCGGTATGCCGACTACACCAGACGAACGTCCGACCAGAACGTTCACGAGACCATCGCAGGACAAAAAAAGTTGATCCAGGTCCTTCCTTTCTACATCGTGTGTGATGAAGGCTCGTCGATGGACGGTGCATCTATTGCGGCTGTGAATGATGGAATTGTTGAGTTGTTCGACGAGATCAGTTCAGATCCGGTTTTTGATGCGAAAGTTCGTATTGGGATTATTGCTTTCAATGACACCGCCAAGGTCCTCTTGCCTTTGACACAGTTGAGCGACGTGGCTCAAATCCCGATTTGTGTGGCGAGTGGTTCATCCTCGTACACCGCGGCGTTTCGTCTGTTGAAGACACAGATCGAATCCGATGTAACAAGGCTGCGTCAAGAAGGAGTCAACGTCGAACGTCCAGTTGTCTTTTTTATGTCGGGCGGGGCGCCAAATAACGAGAATTGGCTTGCCGATCTGGATGCGCTCGTACAAATATTCAATTACGGCGAGAACATTGTCAGTTTTGGTGTCGCAGGGGCTGACAAGGCTGTCATCGCCGAGGTTGCCCGCTGGAGGAGCCGTCGTGCTGGTGGTGGGTATAAGTTCTTCTTTATGGCTGATGACGGCGTCAGCCCAGGACTAGTGATCCGAGAAATGCTCAAGTTTCTTATTTCGGATTACATCTTGTCTAGTCCACGAGATTTTGTTTCAATTCCGGTCAATCTTGACCCGATTAGTAGTAGACCATTAAAGACGTGGTTGAGAAAGCCGCGATCAGATGTTAATAGCATCGTTGAAATATGAGTATCTTGCCCTTGTACTTCGTTATTGATGTGGGCTCGTCGATGGACAGTGCATCAATCGCGGCTGTGAATGATGGAATTGTTGTGTTGTTCGACGAGTTCACTTCGGACCCGGTTGTTGAAGCGAAAGTTCGTGTTGGGATCATCGCATTCAATGACATGGCCCGAGTTCTTTTACCTTTGACTCAGTTGAGCGACGTGGCGCAAATCCCGATTTGTGTGGCGAATGGTTCATCCTCGTATGCAGCAGCGTTTCGTCTGTTGAAGATGCAGATCGAATCTGATATCGCGGCGTTGCGGTTGGAAGGAGTCAGTGTCCACCGACCGTGTGTCTTTTTTATGTCGGACGGAGTGCCGAATGATGAGAATTGGCGTGCTGAGCTGGATGCGCTCGCAGATCCTTCTTTTGCTTTCAGGCCAAATATCGTCAGTTTTGGTGTGGCGGGAGCAGAGAAGGCTGTCATTGCCGAGGTTGCCCGCTGGGACAGCGGTGGTCGTGTTGGTGGGAAAAAGTTCTTCTTTATGGCGGATGGCGATGGGGACCTAAGCCCAGCAATCATTGAGCTTGTCAGGGTATTCGCTCACCCTTATTTTACAACTGCACGTATTCCAGAGAATGAAACAAATCTCAGCATTTGCCCACCAGATGGGTTCACTATTGAAGAAACGGCATGACCCACGAGAATTAGTCCAATTGGGGGTTGACACAAAGGTATTTCCTCGGAATACTTAAAGGTTCCCTACATAGGAGATTCATTATGTCCAATATTTCAAATTCCGTGCTCATCGCCGGAGACCTCATTGATTCATCGGGTAGCACCTCCTCGGCTGGTGCTGCAAAACCAGAGGGCGGCTTACAAGTTCTTCCCTTCTACATCGTTTGTGATGAGAGTTCGTCGATGGACGGTGCATCAATTGAGGCAGTCAATGATGGAATTGTTGAGTTGTTTGACGAGATCAGTTCTGATCCGGTTATTGATCAGAAAGCTCGTGTTGGGATTATTGCTTTCAATGACACAGCCAGAGTCCTGTTCCCGTTGACTCAATTGAGCGATGTAGTTCAAATCCCGATTTGTGTGGCGAGTGGTTCGACCTCGTACGGATCCGCCTTCCGCTTATTGAAGACGCAGATCGAATCCGATATCGCAGCATTGCAGTTGGAAGGGGTCAAAATCAACCGTCCAGCTGTCTTTTTTATGTCGGACGGAGCGCCGAACAACGAGAATTGGCTTGCCGATCTGGATGCGCTCGTAGATCCTTCTTTCGCACCCAGACCGAATATCATCAGTTTTGGTGTGGCGGGAGCAGTGAAGAATGTCATCGCCGACGTTGCCCGCTGGAATAGCGGAGGTGGGAAAAAGTTTTTCTTTATGGCAGATGATGTCGGTAGCCCGGGACCCGCAATCAAAGAAATCATCAAGTTCATCGTTCAAACAATTGTCAATTCAGCAAAGATGAACGTACCGAGATTCCAATTTGAAGACGGGAAAACCATTGGTGACACCGGGGCCGGTGGCGGCGTCACTACTTTTGTGATCGACTCGTTGAACTGAGATGCGCGTTTGGCCCGTACTCTTGGTGTGGGACGTTGCCCTTGAAACTCGAGATTACGAGAAGGTCGAAAAGTGTCTGTTAGAGAAAATTCAGTATTTTGAATCTCACTATTCACTGACTCCTGAAGTGGAAATCATTGAATTCTCTCCGGTGAGGGTTACAACCAGAAAGTTGCTGTCCGGAGAAAATAGGGTTCATCTCGAATCTGCACGTTTAGATCGATCCGAACTGAACGTCAACTCGCCTGAATACAAGCAATTTAAACATACTCTTTTGCAACAAGGCGTCCGGCTAGGAGTGAAAAGTTCCATCGCTCCGACGATCATTCGGTTCTCGATTCGTCAGATCAGTCGACCTAATGAATACGCTAAGTCGTTATCCGAAATCTCCCAAAATGTGGATGATCTTTTTGTATTTGAATATCAAGCAAGAAATAAGCCTTCGCCGAACAGGCCCTGGCTATCAGAACCCGTAATGCTTAGTAATGAACTTCAGTTTAAAAACCATCGTCATAATGTGATTAAGGAGAATTTTGCTCCCAACAACGAGGGCCAGATCGAGAAGTTTTTTAAGCAAATTTCGTGGCATTTGGAGGACGGCTTCAGCCGACAAGGCTTGTTCGGCTCAGGGTTGTCGACTGCTGTGGTTGCTGGTGGTAATACGGGTTCGGATCAGCCGACTACGGCCCCACCAGCAACTGTTCCTGCTGGGTCAATGAGAGTTTGGCAAAAAAATAATGATTCATCGATGGGGAATAAAGAGCCTCAGCGTCAGACCAGGGAATACAGCCCGAATACGAAAGTTGTGCCGAACGAAATCGGTGCAACTACTTCATCGCAAGCCGCTGTGAGCGACGAACTGAAGGCGTCGGTTGAAGACGTACCCGCACCGCCAATAACGCCTTCGGTTGAGAGTATTGATTCGAATGAGATCCTGGTCGCCGCTGACGCGGAACAAACTGAAAGAGTTCCGGTGGCAGATCAAAAGAGCAGCCAACCAAACGAAAATACGGTATTTGGAGACGCACCGACGAGTGGCCGGAAGAAAAAGGTGAAGGGGCGGAGGATTGGGAATTACCTACCGTGGAAAAAGGCTTCTGAAGAAGTGGTCGAGAAGCCGATTCATAATTCTGAGGGTGAAACCTTGATCGAATCGGAAACCTTGATCGAATCGGAAACCTTGATCGAATCGGAAACCTTGACCGAATCGGAAACCTTGACCGAATCGGAAACCTTGACCGAATCGGAAACCTTGACCGAATCGGAAACCTTGACCGAATCGGAAACGCCCGCTGAGGTTTGTGTTGAGAAAGATGATGTCGCCCAAATGTCAAAAAATGGGAATCTGATAGTTGTTTCGCCTTCTACTATCAACGCGCGTGAATGGTGGGCGAAGAATAAGAATTCCGATCCATGGTTCAAGATTCCGGATGTGGGGCCGTCCCGCGATGTCGAATTTGAGTATGGCGGGGTCGACTCACTGAGGCTGCTGGCTGGTTCAGTTCGAGGTGACCGCCACCAGTTTTACGGCGAACCAAACCAGGATGCTTTTGCGATTGGTAAGAATGGAAAATTCTTAATCGTTGTCGTTTGTGATGGCGTGGGTAATGCTAAGTATTCGGCGTATGGGTCGAAGTTCATCTCTTATTCTGTGTCACGGTCTTTGGTCCGTTTGCTAGAAGAAGTGGAATTGGGTGATCGTGATGCAATTCGTGATGCAATTACCCAAGCGGTACAAAAAGCATCAGACCGCGTTCAAACTTGGGAAGAGGGGGCTCTGTTTGCTCCTGATGTAAATGCTTCGGAGGTCAATCGAGATGCTCTTTCTGCCACGCTCGTAGTGGCAGTCATTGAGATTGAACCGCGTACTCGTGATGGTCGGCTAGTTGTCGTGGCGAATGTCGGAGACAGCCCCTGCTACACATTTACGGACTCAACGTGGGAACTCCGCACAGATGCAACTAAGGACGGTGAAGTTTTGGAGCACGCAACTTCTGCACTCCCGTTAGAGGTGGGCGAGCCAGTTGAACTTGAGTTTCACGAATTCGAGTTGGGTCATCGTGCGCAGCTGGTTCTGATGACTGACGGAGTCGGAACGTCTCTTGCATCCGGAAGAACGCAAGTTGGCCAGTGGTTAGGCGAGAGACTCTCGCACCCGCAATTGGCCGCGGACTTTTTCCACACTATAAGTTTCGATCGACAGGGAGAAGATGACGACCGTACGCTCGTTGTCGTATACGACTTAGACCACGCATTCACGCCGCCGTTAATTGAACAATTGAAACCAGAAATGAACACTGAGCAGGCCAATAGCCGTGAGTTTGTTGAAGACACGACAATCGCAGCTCCCGAAGCTGAAGCCTCGCCTCTAGTAGACGGTCGTGTTGATAATCCGCCAGAAGAAATGAGGCAGGTCGATGTCGATTCAGTGGATTGATTTATCGGGTCTAGGTGGTCTAGACCAGTTGGGGGATGGCGGTGAAGGAGTCGTTTATCGAATCACTCAGCCCGTCGGGTATGTATACAAAGAATACAAATCTGTGGTTGCGGCTGAGGTATTTCCAAAGGGGCTTGAGGTCACGGCTGAACTTATTCACCAGTTGGGAGATAAGCAGTCATTCATTGGTGAACGTTCGGCATGGCCAGAAGTACTTGTTCGAAAAAATGGAGCCTTTTCTGGTTATCTGATGAAAAAGATACCCGACGAGTTTAATTGTCGACATGGGATGAAAGGTCGAGCACGTCACGGTCTGACTGATTGGAACAAGTTGGTGACGCGTGATGACTGGAAAGATAACACCAACATTGAGTCTTCGGTCCCGAGGCTCAACGAAGCTCCAAAGAAAAATGAAGAAGTTCTTCTAAAGCTGTTGTTAGATCTGGCGACATTCTTCGAATATTTGCATTCCCAGAAAATTGTTATTGGTGATGTCTCGGGAAGAAACTTGCTTTGGGCCATTAAACCTTCGCCGACTGTATTCCTGATTGACTGTGACGGTTTTCGTCGGGAAGGCGAACGAGCAGTGACGACCAGCAAAGAAACTCCAGATTGGTTTGATCCTCAGTTGAATGGTGGTGACACCACATTAGATTCCGATCGCTTTAAGTTAGCGATTGCTATTTACAGAGCTTTTTTCTCCGATCCATTCGGGACGCCGAATCAGCCGAAAAATTCTGTTTCAACTCATCAGACAAAAATTCTTGAACTGGCAAGGAGGGGAACAGCCCCTTCGAACCGGACAACTGCAAAAGAATGGCGCGAGGCACTAGAAGGAATGATTAGTGGGGGCCGTGGTGTGCGAAAATGGACGAAACCTGAACGTCGGCAACCATCGCCTGACTCCACCGAGTCCAACAACCCTGTGAAGAGGTTTCGTCCATGGCATCGCAAGTAGTCGATCCCTTAAGAACTCATTCAGAAAGTTAGAAGTACGATTCATGCAACCGCTACCACCACTCCCAGTAACACGATTCGGCGAAGGTGGGCAGTCGCTGGTCTACGAGCATCCGACGAACAGAGATTTATTGATCAAACTCTTCACGGATAGTGGCAAAAATAGGGCACCACGCACTGGGGCTGAGGCTGCACACATTGAATCGTTAAATGACTTTCAGAATGGGATCTCTTACAGTCATCGCCAATTGCTGTCAACCAATTTTTCGTGGCCGATTGAAACCTATGGCAACCGTCCTGGAGTGATTGACGCCATCGGAATTTTGCGTGCTCCCGAGGACTTTTGGATCAATATCACCATGCAATCAGGGAAGGTGAATCACCTTTTCCTGCAGGTTGGCTACCTGACCACTGACTATTTGTCAAGGGCAGCGATTAAATCAGCCCCCTTTAGAGATGTACCTTTCGAAGACCGGGTCGAAGTCGCTCTCGAGTTTCTCTATTCGTTCCAGGTTCTCTGGGATCTTGGTTACCGATTTTGTGACTTCAAGGAACAGAACTTTTCATTCACTTTGAATGGTCGACCAAGAGTCTTCATCATTGACGCTGAGTCAATCTCTCCTCCTGACATGTCTACGATTCGAACACCCGGTTGGTTTGCCCCCGATCAGTTGGGCTTGTCGATGGAATCCGATCGTTCGCTCGCGTGTTTATTGGTGTGGAGAATTCTTGGTAGAGACCCAGGGATCATCCCCCCGAGTCAGGGTAACCATGTTGCAAATTTCGATCTCCTTGACAAGCGAACGTTGGACCTTTTAGAAGACGGATACCGACACGGGTCGCAAGAAATCATCGATGAATTGATACGTGAGCTGACGAAATACCGAAGTGCCGAGAATATTCGTAAGGCCTTTGAATGGGCGATCGACACGCAACTCGCAACATTGGTTTTGCGCTACGCCCCACCGAATCCTTCGCAACAAGAAGCGCAAATTTTGGCGGACGCGATTGAGCAGAAGGCTTTGGAAGACGATCTGATGGCGCTGAACCCGCGCCTCAGAAAAGTCCGCATTAACAGTAGTGTTCCCTTCGCCGGGTTCAGGACTGATATTCCTGACTGGATTTCAGTTGGCGGAAGCGAATTAGATGCTGAGAGTATTCGATTGCTTGCGCTGGACGGTGAGTTCGAAGAAGTTGCACAAGCATTTATCGGCAGAACAACGTCGGCCCCTGTGGGTCGGCTTGTCACACGAGCGATCCAAGCGGCAATCGCCCAGATTGGTCCGCCACCAATACGTACTCGAGTGAACCCATCAGGAGAATTCCAATTGCAGTGGTCATGGCCCGGTGCCGACATTGTGAATGGGGCGCGGATTTTGTTGTACCTTCCCGATGGCACTCTGTCTCAAGAGGGTTATTGCGACAGAGCAAAGCAGAATCCGTCAATTACCTTTCCAGCTGGAGCGGATATCCCAGATGGGAGCAAACTGTGGGTGAGCTACGCAATGCTGTTGGACGAAGCCACAATTGTGTGTCCACTCCCGACGAAAACTGTCATCACTGGTTTACAAAAGAAGGCCACACACACTTCCGCTGCAGCCCCATCGACAGCGAGGACTAGCGGGTCTGAGCGGGATGCAAGTTTGGATCAGCTGTTTCGACCGATCGACCCGGTGCCGATTGTGGGTAAAGACTCCGCAATTTCGATTGATGTATCGGAACCAGGTGGTGGGCGTGAGGTTGAGGAAGAGCCAGGCAACGTTGACTCTCGAGGGCTTGCAATGCGCCCATCTCATGGCAAAATTCGAAGCGCTTTTCGAGCCATCGGTAGACGTCTGTTCGGCCGCCGCCGTTAGAGCCAATCGCGCTTCGAAGAACTAAGCGAGTGTCCCCCTGGATCGGTCACACTCATTTCTATATGGATAGCCCACTGTCTCAGGCTCGGATTTCACGGTGATCCTGGCGGCTGCTAGCCCGATTAGGATCAAATCACTTATGACAGGAACTCAGGTTTTCCCTTTTTATCTGCTCTGTGACACCTCTAAATCGATGTCGGGGGAACGCATCAAGACCATCAACGAGGGTCTGCCCGAGATCCAGGCTGAGATTCTTGATGACCCGATCGTTGTAGGAAAGGCGCGGGTCTCGGTCATCAGTTTTTCTACAGAAGCCAATGTGGATCTTCCGCTCGCACGTCTTGACAACGTCACGATGCCAGTGTTGAAAGCTGGTGGGCAGACCAATTACGCCAAGGGTATCGAACTTGCCCGGCAACAGATTGAAACAGATATGAATCGATTAATGAGCGAGGGTTTCAAGGTGCTTCGTCCTTGCGTCTTTTTCTTAACTGATGGTCGACCAGGAGACAGTTGGAAGCGTGTTCGTGATGCTTGGGTCGATCGTTCGGTCAACTCTTTCCAACCAAACATCATTGGTTTCGGCGTGGCTAATGCTGATGAAGAAACCTTGAAGCGTTTAGCAACACAATTCTCGTTCATTGCGTCTGACGGGGTTTCGCCTGCTGCTGCTCTTCGTGAAGTTCTTCGACTTGTAACAGTTTCGATCATTAACAGCACGCGAAAAGGAACGATGGAGTTCAATCTTCCTCTGACCGAAAAGTATTTCAGAACGATACGAAGTGATGAGTGAACTAGTCATTTTTTGCAACCATTCTCGTTGACGTTGCTGCGAAGTACTCCGAATAGACAAGACCTGACGCACGAACAACCGAACAGACGTTGAGTGGAGTAAGCGTGTTCTATGCTGAAGAAATGTAAGCAGGTTTGCTACCGAATTACTTAGGTCTTTCAAAAGTGTAAGCGCACAATTTTGACCTTCGCGAGCGTTGAAAGCAAGCAAGTGAAAGCCTTACTTGCACGCGACAATCAGGATGTTCGCCTCGGGCATGTCACCGATGTCGCCTCATCGATTTCTTCATCAGTCCATTCTTCCCCAAGCGACAAGTTGATTGACTTTCGAACCCAGACGGTGAAAATGGTGGAGCACGGGGGCACTGAACGTCAATTTCTTCAATAGGTGACGTCATGGGCTTCTCCTCTTGTTCCTAGTCAAAACCTAAATTGGGGTTGAGACAGGGTGCTGGGTGACTCCTGCCCAACAGGTCTAACTGCAGCTTGATTTAAAACCTGGCTGGTTCAAAGAGGCAAATCACTGGTTATTGTTCTCTCGTGGCCATACCCAAATACAGCGATATTTTCACAGAGCTTTTGCAAGTACTTGAGCATGAGAACATGCTTCACCGCCGTGAGCTGATGACGAGAGTTGTCGACCTGATGACTTTGACTGACGAGGAACGGGTAGCCACTTTTTCTGGTGGAACCAATATCGCTCGAAATCGTGTCCATTGGGCATTGGAATTTTTGTGTCAAGCAGGAGCAGTTGACCGACCTAAGAGAGGCTTTGCGGCGATCACCGACTTGGGACGAAAACTCCTTCGTGAAGAGAAGCCAAAACTAACGCTTGAAAGGCTGCGTGAAACTGAAGGACTTAAGTCGTGGAAGCAACGCTCAATGGAGAAAGCGGCACGGCGTCGCGCGCAACGCGGTGATGAACCCGTAGTCCCAGACGATTTGCCGGATGAAGTGAGAACCCCAGAAGAAGTGATGCAAGACTCGCTTTCTGAGATAGAAGAATCCATTTCGTCACAAATTTTGCAACGCATAAAGGATGAGGAGCCTGTTTTTCTTGAACGCGTTGTGTTGAAGCTTCTGCATCAAATGGGATACGGATCCTCAGAAGATGATCTCGAACACATTGGCGGCAGTGGAGACGGTGGCGTTGATGGCGTGATCAATCAAGATGCTCTTGGTCTCGATCAGATTTATGTTCAGGCAAAACGTTACGCAGATGGCGTGATTGGACGACCGCAAATACAGGCATTCGTCGGAGCGCTTGCGGGCAAACATGCCGTGCGTGGAATTTTCATCACGACTAGTTTCTTCTCGCGTGACGCACGTGAATATGTCCAAAATCTACGTGAAACCAGAGTCATTCTGATTGATGGAGAGGAACTGTCGCGCCTAATGATTCGTCACAAAGTCGGGGTAACTGTCGTGAAAACAATTGAAGTACCCGAAGTTGATGAGAACTTCTTTGAGTCCGCTTAATCCTTAGCAATGCTTTGGTGTGGCTTTGAAGTTCAAGGGCGAACCTTGATCGAGGCATCGCCAAAAATTTCGTGTACTGAAAGTAGTCTCTTTTATTCGAGAGTTATCCTGAGAAAAACACTGGAATTTACGCTGAAGCAAGTTGAGCCCGATGACATTTCGAATTCACTTTAAGGAGAAATGATGCTGCCTTCAAAGCTTTACATCATCCCCTTCTCTGGTGATGGGAAATTGCCGGGCATGGAGATAAGTGGATTTGATCCCCCTCCAGGGATTGGCTCAACGGTGATTGCCGTACCTGAAATTGAAGGAAAAGTGTTACGAGCGATTGAGTGGATATACACAGTCACCGATGTCGAACCAAATGATGATTCAGATTGGCCGTGGTCTCTCATTTTGAAGGCCAAGAAGGTGAAAACGCCTCGTCGATGGTTTGATATCGCGACGGAAGTCAGCAACCAAGGACTTAAAGAGGTTTTCGCGTCGCACGGAAAAGGCGAGCGAATTAACCATCAACCGACGATTCAATTGATTTATGAAATGCTGGGGGAGGCGTAATTGATGAAGTTCTCTGAGTTGAAACTTGATGATGGCAGTCAATTGTGTTTGAAGTTGTCTCAGTTACGACTCATGGATCTCCAATTAGAGGGGCGCGTAGCGAAGAAGAACCCTTTGATCCAGAAACAACGGAAACGCCTAGCGAAATCAATCGGTAAGGGTTTCCCAGCAAATCCAATTGTGGCCGTTTCTGGCGATGTGGCGGACAGCAGAGCTGCTCTGCTTGAGGTCTCTAGGTCGGTAATGTCTCCGTATCACCAAGCAGTGATTCAATATGAAGTTTTAATGGGTACAGGTAGGTCTTCCGTATTTTTCAACTTTGGAAAGCCGAAGAGCGATAGACGTCAAGTTTTGGATGAATTACAAGCCGGCTTTGATCGTGTGGATGATGAAATTCTCAGCCGTCTGATGTCAAAGAGTTTTCGTCAGGAATGTGCGCAGGACTGGCGATCCAGTAACAAGTCTTATCTAAACGTCAACAGCGGCAATTTTGCGAATGTAGATGTGGATCAGCTACGTCTCCTAGGAAAGCTTCCGTCAGCTCTTTCCAAGAGAGTAGAGAAGAGAGTGGGCCGCTGGAATGGAAGGCGTGCTGGATTAAAAGGAGGAGCTGCTGACAACTATGGGCTCGCGAAGATCGGCGGAGGTCCTAAAATCGCCGGAGGAAAAGGCATTGAAGGTGGCAAAAGCCGAATAAACACTGCTGTGCACCTTGCCATTGCTGGCATGGCAGCGTTGGGATTTTTGGCTTTCCATTTTTACCAATCTAAGAGCCAAGAAGGCCTGATCAAATACCGAGCGATCTTGCTTCTGCTATCAAAACATCCTGTAGAAAATTCTCACATGATTAACCAATTTGAACAACGAAGAAACGAAATCAAATTTTCGCTATTGCAAAAAGGGAGAGGATCAGTGCGGGTCCGTCGAGGTTCTAAACAGTTAGATCGCAACATTCGAGTTTTGTCGCTGTGTATTCCGAATGATTGGAACTATTATTCATTTCTAAGTTTTCAGCCCGAAGGTTGATTTATCCATGAAAAGTGAGGTTTCGTGATGATGACCCCAGATGGTATGGCATCGGCTATTTCGCAAGCGTTTCGCATCTGTTGCACCCGAAAAGGGCTAGATGCCGGGAAACTTGCCAGTATGGCCAACTGTGAAGTATCGATCATCGATTTGATCTTTGAGTCAGATTTTGACGCATGTTTCGCCTTGCGCGAGAACTATCTTGATAGGGGGTCTGTTCAACGTCAACTTTGCGACTTGATTGGTTTGACCCCTCGCATCTGCCCCGAAATTGATGTTGGCAAGATCTTCTAATCAAAATAGAAGGGTTCACCGTAGGCCATGCCTCGTGAGTTCTCGGCGGCAGCTAAGCCATTCTCGTAGGGCTCTTGATGGTAGTACTCGCCCGTTCGAAGAATGCTCCTTGCCAGCATTGCCTCACGGGCCATGTTCCAGAAAATTTGTGTAAAGAACCACTGCAGATCTCCTTCGGTAAGCAGAGTTGACCACGAAGAGGGAACAAAAAGTGTGTAGATCATTTCATCATCTCGAAAATTCCAGGAACCCAAACCGTGCAACGCTCCGCAAGCGTTTGAATTTGGGGCGTCGTTCAACTCAAAAACGAGAAAATCG
>JGI25911J50253_10000334_pt1 | contig 15401 bp, 16 predicted proteins | sample LauGreSBDMM110SD_3_FD_50253 | JGI IMG/M metagenome (IMG submission 50253) | reverse complement strand
ACTGATACTAATTGCTCGTGCGGCTTGACCCTATAACTTTGATTCAGCAATGATCAAGGTTGTTATGCCAAGTGACGCATTCAAAATACAGCTGATTCGCTCTATAAATTCCTTGTCCTGACTTTGTCAAGATGAGAACAAGTTATGCCTGATGACCATAGCGACGTGGTACCACTCCTTCCCATCCCGAACAGGACAGTGAAACGCGTCAGCGCCGATGATAGTGCGGATTCCCGTGTGAAAGTAGGACATTGTCAGGCTATTACAGCCTCAGAAAGCCCAACTCGAAAGAGTTGGGCTTTTTGTTTTGCAAATCACATATTGAGTAATTTCAAACCATCTATACGCGCTACTTTTTTGCTGACAAGCTCAGATACTAAATCGTCAATCCATATACTCATTGAAACTGAAGAAAAAAAGGTTTGATGAACATTCATCAGCAGCGGAGTGTTTAGAGCCCATAACTCAAGATCGGAATGTTCGACTGATTGCCATTCCAGAAGTTTGAATTTCAATAGAACTTTCGCAGCGTGCGAGGCATGAAGAGGGGGTGACTCTTTGAATCGTTTAATCTTGCTGCGAGAAATAGAAATGGCGTTTGGCAAATCCTCAATCAAAGGACCATGACCTGGCAGAACAATCTTAGGATTGAGCTTCTCAATTAAATCCAATGTAGAACTCACCTCAGCAAAGCCTGTTCCACCACAAATTTCTGGAAAAACAACGCCAAACCCATTCGCCCATAAGGCATCAGCTGATATCAAAATACGGTGTTCGGGGTTGTACAAAAGCAGGGCATCGTGGTCGTGACCTGGAGACGCATGAACTTCCCAATAAAAATTTGCCCAGTGATAAACATCGCCAGGACGCAACGGGGCATCAGCTTGAAACCTCGGACAGGATTGACCAGTGGATTCAAAACTAAGAAGATTTTCATTCCAGTCACAAACAGCTTCAAATAAACCGAAAGGAATAAAAGTTTTAACCTCTAAAAATTGTGACTGAACAGCAAAATTTCCGCCGCAATGGTCACTGTGAAGATGCGTATTGACCAAAACCTCCAAAGAGCGCTCATGAAGATGACTGGCCAGAAATGTCAAAAGCAAAGAAGAGTGAGTGACATAACCCGTATCAATCAAAACACTAGAAAAACCATCGTCTAGAAAAATAGCATTGGATGAAAGCCAGCCCCGTTCAAAAAAATGCAATCCTGCTGGTAAAGAAGGGTTCATAAATAACGAAAATCAAAAAAAAAGAAGTTAAAAACCATAAAGATGAAAAAAATCAGTATCCTTAAGCCATAGCAACAAAAGCAGGTTTACAGGCCTGCACTCCAGTGGAACCACCATCAGATACAAATAATACCAAGCCGCGAAAGCCTAAAAATTGGCGAAGCAAAATAGTTAAGGCATTTCAAATACGGCCGAAATCAAAAGAAATGCTCCTAGAGGTCATGGTTGAAGCTGAAAAAAACAGCTTGATTGGCCCTGAAAGCCGACTGATGATGGAAGGCGTCTTACGCATAAGCGAAATGCGAGCAATAGACATCATGGTGGCATCGCCCCGCATAGACATGATTGATATTGAAATGGACCGGGACGACTTATTTCATCAGGTGATTGATATTGGTCACTCAAGATATCCCGTATTTGAAGAAAACCGAGAAAACATCATTGGCGTACTCCACTCCAAAGATTTGCATAAACTTCAAAGAGCTCCAGACTTCAGCATCAAAGCGCTGTTAAGGAATGTTTTGTATGTGCCGGAGTCTAAGAGCTTGGTAGATTTACTCAGAGAGTTTAAAAAAAGCAAAAACCATCTTGCGCTGGTGGTGGATGAATTTGGTCGAATAGCTGGACTGGTGACTTTAGAAGATGTGCTTGAGGAAATTGTGGGTGAAATAGAAGATGAATTCGACACACAAAGCAGCACACCAGATATATATACCTTGGCAGACAAAAGCTATCGAATTGCAGGCCATTGCTCAATTGAAGAAATCAACAAAGCGTTTGAAGTGGATTTGTTAAAGGAAAAAGAAGAGGAGTTTGATACTTTGGGTGGACTCATTGCGCATGAAATAGGGCATGTACCGCAAAAAGGGGAAACCTTCACTATTGCAGGTCTGAAGTTTGAAGTTATGCACGCACGCGGAGGAGCTGTTAAGTGGTTTCGTCTTCGCCTGTGAGTCTTAATAGTGAAGTCAAACTCAAAGCATATATTTACATCTACAGCCTCATTACGCTGCTTGGAATATTACAGGGATATGCATTAGCCTCACCTTGGAGTGGGCAGGCAAACGCAAGTTTGCAAGTGCTGAGTCTTGTTGGATTTTTAATTACCCAACATAAAGAAATAACGCTGAAGCAAAGGTTTTTTCAAGCTTGGGTATTTGCCACCAGCTGGTTGATAGCCAGCGTTTGGTGGTTGTACATATCTATGCATGATTTTGGCGGATTACCCGCTTCATTAACGCTGCTTGCCATTCTTTTGCTGTGTGGCGGATTGGCCATTTACTATGCGCTCACCATCAGTTTGTACTTTAAGTGCAAGCATGCAAATCCATGGCTCAGTGGCGTATTGTTCGCTACCTGCTGGACATTGGCTGAAATAGCCAGAGCAGAATTTTTCACGGGATTTCCTTGGGGCGCTATTGGGTATGCGCATATTGACAGTGTCTTGGTGACATTGGCGCCATGGGTAGGTGTATATGGCATTTGTTGGGTGGCTGCCTTTTTGGCGGCGAGCTTTAGTTCAAGCATCGAGAAGTTTCCACAAAAAACAAAAAATCGAAAATATATAAGCGCAGCCATTGCGCTGACAGGCATATCTGTAATGTTGCTTCCTTGGAAGTTATCGACAACCACAGATGTTCAATCCAGCTTCAGCGTGAGTTTGTTGCAGGGAAACATTCCGCAAGAATTGAAATACAGTCCACTCAAGCAAGAAGCAGTCACTTGGTATGTTGACCAAGCCCTACAAGCAAAAACAGATTTAGTGGTGATGCCAGAGACGGCCATAGCCTATCTTCAAAAAGACATACCCGATCAAGCGTGGGACAAATTAAAAACACATTTCTCATCTGGGAAACAGGCGGTCATTGTTGGCATTCCCACATTCAAAGAAAAGTTGGGCTTTGGCAATTCAGCCATCGCTCTACAGGCGAATGCAGATGAGTATCTTTACAACAAACAGCATTTGGTGCCGTTTGGAGAATTTGTACCAAGCTACTTTAAATGGTTTAACAAACTGGTGAACTTTGGCATCACCGACTTTATACGCGGTCCCCTAAGGCCACAGCCCTTTATTTGGAACAATCAAAATTTGGCGATTCAGATTTGTTATGAAGATTTGTTCGGCGAAGAGTTAGCTCAGCGTTTCACCCATGGAGAAAAAAATCTGCCAACGGTCTTGGTGAATATGAGCAATATTGCTTGGTTTGGCAACACGGTGGTGGTGCCACAGCACTTGAATATTGCACGTATGCGAAGCATAGAACTGAACCGTCCCACAGTCAGAGCAACCAATTCAGGCGGCACAGCCATTATTGATTCGGTCGGAACAATTCAAGCGGTTGCCAAACCCTATACAAAAACCGTATTGGTGGGAAGTGTGCCTGCCAGTGATGGGCGAGTGACATGGTTTGCGCAATGGGCAGGCCGTTGGGGGCTTATGCCTCTATGGGCAATTTGTATTTCCATACTCATTTTATTTGCGGCAACCCGTGAGCGCCCAAAGGCTATAGCCAAGAGTCACTAAAATGAAAAAAACTAAATAGATCATGCTGACTTTTCAACAAATCATTCTTCAACTACAAAACTACTGGGATCAACAGGGTTGCGCTTTGCTTCAACCCTTGGACATGGAAGTGGGTGCAGGCACCTCACATACAGCAACATTCTTGCGAGCACTTGGCCCAGAGCCTTGGAAAGCAGCATATGTACAGCCTTCTAGAAGACCCAAGGATGGTCGCTATGGCGAAAACCCCAACCGATTGCAACACTATTACCAATACCAAGTCGTGCTCAAGCCTGCACCTTCCAACATTTTGGAGTTGTATTTAGGTTCATTAGAAACGCTGGGGTTCAACTTAAAAAACAACGATATTCGCTTTGTTGAAGACGATTGGGAAAACCCCACATTGGGTGCATGGGGCTTGGGCTGGGAAGTCTGGCTCAACGGCATGGAGGTCACCCAGTTCACTTATTTTCAACAAGTCGGCGGTATCGATTGCAAGCCCATCACGGGCGAAATTACCTATGGCTTGGAAAGACTGCCATGTATTTGCAAGGGGTTGACAATGTCTACAACTTGAAATGGACAGACACACTGAGTTATGGCGATGTGTATTTACAAAACGAGCAAGAGCAATCGGCCTATAACTTCGAACACAGCGATGCTGGGTTTTTGTTTGAAGCGTTCAGTGCGCATGAAAAGCAAGCGCTGTATTTAATGACGCAGTCTTTGGCCTTGCCGGCCTATGAACAGGTGTTGAAAGCAGCACATACATTCAATTTATTGGATGCCCGCGGAGCCATCAGTGTGACTGAAAGAGCCGCTTATATAGGTCGCATCAGAAATTTGGCTAAAAATGTGGCGCAAAGTTATCTGAAAAGTCGAGAGGCTCTTGGCTACCCCATGGCACCCAAAGAATGGGTCAAGCACATCACAGAATCGGCGGCCTGAGATGAATCACAATTTGTTAGTAGAACTTCAAGCCGAAGAACTGCCGCCCAAAGCATTGTCCTCACTGTCTAATGCATTTTCTCAAGGGCTTTATAAAAGCTTGGAGCAGCAGGGACTGTTGAGCAGCAATTCAAAAGTAACCTCGTTTGCAACACCCCGCCGCTTAGGCGTGCACATCACCGGTGTATCCGCCAAGGCGGCTGATAAAGGAGTTCAACTCAAACTCATGCCGGTCAGTATTGGGCTAGACGTTCAAGGCCAAGCCACTCCTGCCTTGCTCAAGAAAATGCAGTCCCTGGGTTTGGGTGCAGAACAGTTTGCTGCACTAGAACAAAAACCAGATGGCAAAGCCTTGGCTTTGTTCTTGGCGCAAACCCAGTCAGGCGCGACGATAGCGCAAGGTTTGCAAATGGCGCTTGATATAAGCATCAGCCAAATGCCTATTCCTAAACTGATGACATATCAGCTAGATAAAGACTGTGCCATGCCCGGTTGGGACAGCGTCAGCTTTGTCAGACCCGTGCATCATTTGATAGCCTTGCTTGGAGACCAGATCGTTGCAGTCAAAGCCCTGGGCTTGAGCGCAGGACGACGCACATTAGGTCACCGCTTTGAGGCCATGGAAGCATTCATCGACATCAAACATGCTGACGATTACGAAGACGCTTTGCTTGAGCGTGGGGCGGTGATTGCCAGCTTTGATAAACGCAAAGCCCAGATCCAAAATCAATTAAGCCAAGTCGCACTTCAAGCGGGCCAAGGTTTGCAAGCCTTGCAAGACGAGGATTTATTGTCAGAAGTGACGGGTTTGGTTGAAAAGCCCAATGTCTTGCTGTGTCAGTTTGATAAGTCTTTCTTAGAGGTGCCGTCAGAGTGTTTGATCCTGACCATGAAGGCCAATCAAAAATACTTTCCATTGATGAACCCACAAGGTGAACTGACCCATCAATTTTTGGTAGTGAGCAATATCCAACCGCAAGACCCCAGTGCTGTCATCACTGGCAATGAACGGGTGGTTCGACCCCGATTGGCAGATGCACAATTTTTTTACAATCAAGACAGACAACACACCTTAGAGTCAAGGGTTGAGAGCTTGGCCAAAGTGGTTTATCACAACCAACTGGGCACACAGCACCAACGCATGTTGCGAGTGAGCAGCATGGCCCAACAGTTGGCCAGNGTGTTNGCAACGCCAACCGAACAANCCCATGTGGTGACTGCTGCNCAACTGGCTAAAACAGATTTGTTGACAGACATGGTGGGTGAGTTTCCNGAACTGCAAGGCACCATGGGCGCNTATTACGCTTTGCACGATGGCCACAGCGAAGAAATTGCGCATGCCATAGCCGACCATTACAAGCCACGTTTTGCGGGTGACAGCTTGCCCCGAAGTGATGTGGGGTGCTTGCTGGCTTTGGTTGATAAGCTGGAAACTTTGACCGGAATGTTTGGCATAGGGAATTTGCCCACAGGCGACAAAGACCCGTTTGCACTGCGCAGACAAGCTTTGGGTGTGATTCGCTTGCTGATGCGTTCGCCCTTTCATGCCATGCGAATTGATCAACTGCTCGATTGCAGTTTTGGCGTGTTCTCCAAAGAATTTGATTTGCCCACTGATAAAGCCAAAGAAGAGTTGTATCAATTCATACTGGACAGATTGGCAGTCACGTTGAAAGACCAAGGCTATAGCCCCGCAGAAATAGATGCCGTATTGGCACTGAAACCCCAGTGTTTGGGAGACATTGGCGCCCGAATGGAAGCGGTGCGCACTTTTGCCGCTATGCCGCAAGCCGCTGCGTTGGCCGCTGCCAATAAGCGGTTGACAAATATTTTGAAAAAGGCGCCCCCAGAAGACACGCTTGGGTTTTTTGCAGAAAAGTTGAAAGAGCCGGCTGAACTTAGCTTGCATCAAGCCATGACGCTAAGTGTGAAAGAAGCGGACGACTTTTACCAAGCCCAAAACTACACGGCGTCTTTGCAAGCCTTGGCAGCATTGCGAGAACCGGTTGATGTATTTTTCAATGATGTCATGGTCAATGACCCAGATGATGACATTCGGCGCAATCGCTTAGGCTTGCTGCAAAACCTGCATCACAGCATGAATCGCGTGGCCGATTTATCTCGCTTAGCCCATTAAGAAGGCATTCAGATGCACACCCCCATAGTGATTTTGGACAGAGATGGCACGATCAACCAAGACAGTGATGACTACATCAAGTCACCCGAAGAATGGGTGGCGCTGCCTGGTGCGATAGATGCGATTGCCAAGCTCAACCATGCTGGGTGGCGCGTTGTGATCGCCTCCAATCAGTCGGGTTTGGGTCGTGGCTTGTTTGATGTCGCCACCTTAAATCAAATGCACGACAAGATGAACAAGGCTTTGGCCAATGCCGGTGGACGCGTCGATGCTATTTTTTATTGCCCTCACACCCCGGATGATCAATGTCAGTGCAGAAAGCCGTTGCCAGGCTTGTTCGAGCAAATTGGTGAGCGCCTCAATGTCGATTTGAAGGAAGTACATGCTGTTGGTGACTCCTTGCGGGACGCGCAAGCGGCGGCGGCCAGTGGCTGTATGCCGCACTTGGTTTTAACAGGCAAGGGGGAGCAGTATGCAGGCTTGGCATTGCCTGACGGTTTTCCTGTCCAAACACACGTGCACTCCGACTTGGCTGCTTTTGCCGACTGGTTATTGGTCAACGCCATGGTCAAACAATCTGTAAGTACCTCTAGCGGTTCTGCTTGATGTCACTGCTTCGATCTTTGTTGCATATGCTTTGGATGCTGGTTACCGTCATCCCAGTGGCTTTGCTTATGTTGCTGGGTGCCGCTTTGCGTTTAAGCAGCCATCGTTTGTACCGAATGGCTGTGTTTTGGTTAAGTTTGTCGATCAGCGGAGCCAAATATATATTGGGCATACGTTATGAATTGAAGGGCGTGGAAAATTTACCTGCGCTCGATCAACCAGTGGTATTGCTTGTTAAGCATCAATCTACTTACGAAACTTTTTTGATGCCCGTCATCATGCCTAGGGACTTGGCATATGTGTTCAAAAAGGAATTGTTGTACGTGCCTTTTTTTGGTTGGGGCATTGGACGCTTGGACATGATCCATATAGACCGCAAATTGCGCAGCCAAGCATTTCAAAAAGTGGTGAGTCAAGGCAGAGATTTGCTCAGCAAAGGCATTTGGGTCATCATGTTCCCCGAAGGCACCCGTATCGAGCGCGGGCAAGCGGGCAACTACAAAGCGGGTGGTACCCGATTGGCTATCGAGACAGGCGTGCCGGTTGTCCCTGTCGCGGTAAATTCCGCGCGGTGTTGGCCGCGCAAGGCATTTGTCAAGTATCCGGGTCTTGTTACCGTCTCGGTGGGTCCGATGATTCAAAGCACTGGACGCGAGCCCGAAGAGATGATGCAAGAAGTGCAGCAATGGATAGAAAACGAAATGCATCGTCTCGACCCTGAGGCCTACGAAACTGCATCGGCCTGAGAGATGACCGCATTTGTTCAGCTTGCTCTCGATTGGTTAGGCAATCATGGCCACAGTGAAGTTGAGAGCCCACAGCACAAACATAAGACTGAGAAGACATTCAGCGATGCAGCGTTTATTCACCCCTTAGCCAGTCGACAAATTCAGCTGCAGCAAACCACCATTGCTTACGCATTTCAAAGAGTTAAGCGTAAAACCATAGGCATGTCTGTCGGTGCAGATGGTCTGGAAGTACGCGCACCCCGATGGGCCACAGTCTCTAGCGTGGAAGCTGTGCTGCATGAAAAAAGCGCTTGGATACTTCGCAAACTGCAAGAGTCTCAAGAGCGACAAAAGCAGATGCAACACACCATCATCGACTGGAAGGATGGCGCAACCGTTCCATTTTTGGGTGAGAACTTGGTGGTGCGGCTTGACCCCGAACACCAGTTTCAACAAGGTGGTGCAGTTTTGGCTGATGTTTCAGCAGAAAACACAGCCGTGAAGATATTGCAAGTGGCTTTGTCTTTGCATGCGCAGCCAGGGCAAATCCGAGATGCTGTTCAGGCTTGGTTGATGCAGCAAGCCAAATTAAATTTCACTCAAAGGCTGAACCATTTTGCACCTTTGTTGGGGGTGAAGTGGGCTCGATTGAGTTTGAGCAATGCCAGTTCACGTTGGGGCACTGCATCGGCTGACGGCAGTATTCGACTGAATTGGCGCTTGATTCATTTCAAGCAAGAGGTGATTGACTATGTCGTGGCCCACGAGTTAAGTCATTTGCGGGTCATGAACCACAGCCCCCAGTTTTGGGAAACCGTAGGCTCGCTGCTGCCCGATTACGAGCAGCGTCGCCATGCCCTCAATGGCGAGGTTTTACCTCGGTGGGTTTGAAGAGAATCAGGGTGCCTTCTATTCGCTCAAATTCATTTTGATACCAAAGTAAATGCAAATGCGCCAGAGACTCGCCTAGGGCAAATATAGTTTGGTGACCGTCGAGTTCGCGCTTGAACAAAACCGCCATCGCCTCCAAAGCACTCATGGGACTGTGGCTGCAAGCAGCGCGTAACTCATCAAGCCTATCCGCATGGTGTTGGCTCAGCTGCTTAACGCGGGTGTGTAATCCCAAAAAAGCTTTGCCATGCGAGGGCAGACATAAGCAGTCAGTTGGCAGGTGGGCAAATTTTTTCAGAGAATCTAAAAAAAGTTGCAATGGATTGGACAAAGGCTCGCTGTCGTACACGCTGATATTGGTTGAAATGCGCGGAAGGACCATGTCGCCAGTGATCAATACATTCTTAGATTCACAATACAGCGCGATATGTTCAGGCGCATGACCATAGCCACTGATGCAACGCCAAGCTTGACCACCAATATTCAAAGACAAGCCGTCATACAAGCGCACATATTGCCTGGGAAGAGCGGGCACCATGTGGCTGAACTGAAAATTGCTGTGCGTCACTGCTTCTAGTACGGCTGATTGTGTAATGCCATGCGACTGCAAAAATGACACGGCTTGTTCGCTGTGATGCGGGTTAGACGGGTGAATCAGCGTGTGAGCCGTATGAAAATCTGTGGCGCTGATCCACAAAGGTACTTTCCAATAGTCACACAGCCAATGCGCCAGCCCCAGATGGTCGGGATGCAAGTGGGTGACGATGACCCGAAGAACCGGTAAACCTTGAAATGCGTTGTCGAATAAATGCTGCCAATGTTCGCGAGAGCTTGGCTGGTCAAGGCCGCAGTCAACAATCGCCCACCCTTCTCGGCCCTCGTAGCTGTCGCGCAGCACCCAAAGATTGATGTGGTCTAGCGCAAAAGGCAAAGCCATGCGAACCCAATAGACGCCGGGCGCCACCTCGGTCATGTCATGTGAGGACGGCAGGTGATCCGCCAAGGGATAAAAAAGTTCTTTTTCGAGTTCGTTCATGTGTGAGTTCATTTTGCTTCATAATTAACGTTTACGTAAACGTCAACTGTCTACATGGCGACCTTCTACACCATCCGCGAATTAGCCAAAGAGTTTGATCTCACCACCAGGGCCATACGGTTTTATGAAGACATGGGTTTGTTGCGGCCGGAGCGCCAAGGCCCGGGCGGCAGAAATCGCGTTTACAGCACCAGGGAGCGTGCGCGGCTGCGATTGACTTTGCGGGCTAAGCGATTGGGCTTGTCCTTGATGCAGGCCAAGGACATCATCGACATGTATGACAGCCCCCGTGACACTGCGCCGCAGCTTGAAAAATTCGTGCAGGTGCTGGCGCAACATCGGCAACAATTAGAGGCGCAGATGGAAGAAATCCAAGCCAATTTGGAGGAAGTCAAGCAACACGAACGCGAAGCCAGACAACTGCTNACCAAACACCAAGCCAAACCCAAGCCTAAACGGCAAACCAAGTCCTTGTCTAAACCCTGAAAGGCCAAATCACCATGAATGGTTCATTGAATAATTTATTTGCCAACAACCGAGACTGGGCAGACCGCATGTCCAGAGAGCGACCTGGGTTTTTTGAAAAACTGGCCAAGCAGCAGTCGCCTAAATACCTGTGGATTGGTTGTTCCGACAGCCGAGTGCCCGCCAATGAAATTGTCGGTCTTGACCCTGGCGAGGTGTTTGTGCATCGCAATGTTGCCAATGTGGTCGTGCCATCCGACCTGAATGCTTTATCAGTCATTCAGTTTGCCGTCGAACATTTGCGGGTAGAGCACATCATGGTGGTGGGGCATTACGGTTGTGGCGGTGTCATCGCTGCCGCAAGGGGGACTCGCATAGGTTTGGTGGACAACTGGTTGCGCCATGTGCAGGATGTGCGTTTGCGTCATCGGCAAAGGCTCAACCATTTGGGGCAAGAAGAATTGGAAGACGTGCTGTGCGAAATGAATGTGCTGGAACAAGTGGGCAATGTCGCTTTGTCTAATGTGCTGCAAGACGCGTGGGCAAGAGACCAGAAAATTCAAGTGCATGGGTTGATATACGGCCTCAGCGACGGTCTGTTGAAAGATTTGCATGTCAGCATGAGCCACTCTGGCGAAGTGGTCGATGTGTTTCGCAATGCATTCAAGCGCTATCCGCGACAAATCGCTATCTAGAAAGTACACAGTCAATGAATGCCCAGCGACTTGACTCTGCCTTGGCCTATGAGATTGCCCAAGCCATGATGGATGGTTTTAACCGGCACTATGACTTGTTTCGCAGCGAATCAGCTCAAGCCAAGGGCCGATTTGAAAGCCAAGACTGGCATGGTCAGCAACGCGCTCAGCGCGAGCGAATAGAGTTTTACGACCTGCGAGTCAAAGAATGCTCAAGTCGTTTAGAAACCGAATTCAAAGCTGGTGAGCAAGCCAGCGAAGTCTGGCAGCAGGTGAAACTGCATTACATCGGTTTGTTGGTGGACCATTTTCAACCTGAATTGGCTGAAACCTTTTTTAACTCGGTCACCACAAAAATACTAGACCGCAGTTATTTTCAAAATAATTTTATTTTTGTGCGTCCGGCCGTAAGCACCGAGTACATCGAAAACTCCGAACCCGATGCCAAGCCCACTTACAAAGCTTGGTATCCCAGTGAAGACAATTTACATAACATCATTGTGCGCATGATTGGCGATTTCGATTTGAATTGCACCTTTGAAAACCTCGAGCGCGATGCCAATGATATTTTGCGCAACGTCAAACAGCGTTTGGGTCAAGCCAAGCTGAGGGCCAACTTTCAGGTTCAAGTGCTTTCAAGTCTTTTCTACCGCAACAAAGGCGCGTATGTGGTGGGCAAGGTCATCAATGGTTTTCAAGAAATCCCATTCGCCTTACCGATTTTGCACAATGACCATGGGCAACTGCTGATCGATGCGGCCTTGTTTGGCGAAGACGATTTGCACATACTGTTTAGTTTTGCACGTGCCTATTTCATGGTCGACATGGATGTACCCTCAGCCTATGTGCAGTTTTTGCGCAGCATGATGCCACGCAAACCACGCGCAGAAATTTACAACGCGCTGGGTTTGGCCAAGCAAGGTAAAACCTTGTTCTACCGAGATTTACTCTATCACCAGAGGCACAGCACCGATAAATTTCGCATCGCCCCAGGCATCAAGGCATGGTCATGCTGGTGTTCGACCAGCCATCGTTTCCTTTTGTCTTCAAGGTCATCAAAGACTTTTACCCACCACAAAAAGACACCACCCGCGAGCAAATTAAAGGTAAATATTTGTTGGTGAAGCAGCACGACAGGGTGGGCCGCATGGCCGACACCCTGGAGTACAGCAATGTGGTTTTTCCGCGCGAGCGATTTGAAGATGAATTGATTGCTGAAATTCAAAAATTTGCACCCAGTCAAATCCAGATTTACCAGCGTGCCGATAACGGCCACAGTGAGGTGTTGATTAAGCATGCGTATATTGAAAGGCGCATGATCCCTTTGAATATTTATTTACAGGAAGCTTTTGATACAGGTCTAGACGACGTTCGCGCCAAAAGTCAAATGGAGAGGGCTGTGATTGAGTACGGCAACGCCATCAAGGATTTGGTAGCGGCCAATATTTTTCCCGGCGATATGTTGTGGAAAAACTTCGGCATCACCCGACACGGCAAAGTGGTGTTTTACGATTACGATGAAATTGAATACATCACCGATTGCAATTTCCGCAGTCCCTGCGCCGCGCAATGAAGAGGATGAAATGTCTGGCGAGATTTGGTATCACGTCGGTCCCCATGATGTCTTTCCTGAAACCTTTGGCCCATTTTTGTTAGGCAACCCAAGTGTGCGAGATGTATTCATGAAGCACCATGCCGAATTGTTGGACGCAAGTTTCTGGCAAGGACACAAAGTGAAAATTGCCGATGGTCATGTGCATGATGTCTTCCCCTACGAAGCCGACAAGCGCTTCGAAGTTCAACGCGCAGCCCTGCGCTCAGTGTCATAGTTTTTTTAATCAGGAGCTTGTATGTCAGATCCCATTGTTATTGTTAGCGCCGCCCGAACACCCATGGGCAGTTTCCAAGGAGATTTTTCTGCCCTGTCTGCCCACGACTTGGGTGGGGTGGCCATTGCCGCCGCTGTGCAACGTGCTGGCATTTCACCCGAGGCTGTCACAGAAGTTTTGTTTGGCAATTGTTTGATGGCGGGTCAAGGCCAAGCGCCGGCGCGTCAAGCGGCATTCAAAGGCGGTTTACCTAAAAGCGCGGGAGCCGTCACTTTGTCCAAGATGTGTGGCTCGGGCATGCGTGCGGCCATGCTCGCCCACGACATATTGAGCGCTGGCAGCCAAGAGGTGTTGATTGCAGGCGGCATGGAAAGCATGACCAATGCGCCTTACCTGATGCTCAAATCTCGGGGTGGATACCGCATGGGCCACGACAAAATTTACGATCACATGATGTTGGATGGTCTTGAAGACGCTTACGAGGCCGGCCGCTCCATGGGTACTTTTGGTGAAGACTGCGCAGCCAAATACAACTTCAGCCGAGATGCCCAAGACCATTTCGCCATGACCAGTGTGGAGCGCGCCAAGGCCGCTACCACTTCGGGCGCATTCGCCACCGAAATCACAGCTGTGACTGTGAAAGACCGTGCAGGCGAGCGCGTGGTCTCGATTGATGAAGGCCCAGGCAAAGTCAAGCTCGATAAAGTCAAAACCTTAAAGTCTGCCTTTAAGAAAGACGGCACCATCACGGCGGCCTCCAGTTCCTCTATCAACGACGGTGCAGCAGCCTTGGTCATGATGCGCGAGAGCACCGCAAAAAAACTGGGTTGCACACCCTTGGCGCGTATTGTCAGCCACGCTACTTTTGCACAAGAGCCAGAGTGGTTCACCACTGCGCCTGTGGGAGCTACGCAGCAAGCCTTGGCCCGCGCTGGCTGGAAAGTTGGCGATGTAGATTTGTGGGAAGTTAACGAAGCCTTTGCGGTGGTGCCCATGGCGCTGATGCACGAGCTGCATGTGCCGCATGAGATTGTGAATATCCATGGTGGCGCTTGTGCTTTGGGTCACCCCATTGGTGCATCAGGTGCGCGCATCATTGTTACCTTGCTTCACGCTTTAAAAGCAAAGGGTTTGAAAAAAGGTCTTGCCACACTGTGCATTGGTGGTGGCGAAGGCACGGCCATGGCGCTGGAATTAATTTAAGCACGCAATGAGCGTTCTGGCCAGTCAACTCTCCCCCCGATCGGCCGATTTTTTGGCCAATGCCCAAGCCATGCAGGCCATGGTCGACGACTTACGTTTGCAGCTTCAGCGCAGCGCCCTGGGTGGGGGCGAGGCCGCACGCGCCAAGCAACTCGCTCGTGGCAAATTGCCTCCCCGCGAGAGGGTGGCGTTGTTGCTCGACCCTGGCACACCTTTTTTAGAATTCAGCCCCTTGGCCGCGCACGGCATGTACCAAGGTGACGCGCCCTGCGCTGGCGTGATCGCAGGTATCGGGCGGGTCAGCAGCATGGATTGCGTCATCGTTTGCAACGACGCCACTGTCAAGGGCGGCACCTACTACCCCATGACGGTGAAAAAACATTTGCGGGCGCAAGAAATTGCCCAACAAAACAATTTGCCGTGTATTTATTTGGTCGATTCGGGCGGCGCCAATTTGCCCAACCAAGACGATGTGTTTCCCGACAAAGAGCACTTTGGCCGCATCTTTTTCAACCAAGCCAATATGAGTGCGCAAGGCATTGCGCAAATAGCGGTGGTCATGGGCAGTTGCACCGCCGGTGGCGCTTATGTACCAGCCATGAGTGACGAGACCATCATTGTGAAAAACCAAGGCACTATCTTTTTAGGTGGTCCACCCTTGGTGAAAGCGGCGATTGGCGAAATCGTTTCCGCCGAAGACTTGGGCGGCGGCGATGTGCACACCCGCTTGTCGGGCGTAGCCGATCATTTGGCCGATAACGACGCGCATGCGATTGCCTTGGCCCGCGAAGCTGTGTCACGCTTGAACCGCAAAAAACATATTCAACTGGCGGTGCAAGAAGCCCGTGCGCCTTTGTATGACGTGCAAGAGTTGCATGGTGTGATACCCACCGACACCAAAAAGCCCTATGACGTGCGTGAAATCATTGCCCGAATGGTTGATGGCTCAGAGTTGCATGAATTCAAGCCGCGTTTTGGTGCGACTTTGGTCTGTGGTTTTGCGCATGTAGAGGGCATGCCCGTGGGCATCATCGCCAACAACGGCGTGCTGTTTTCCGAGTCGGCGCAAAAAGGCGCGCATTTCATCGAGCTGTGCTGTCAGCGGAAAATTCCTTTGGTGTTTTTACA
>JGI25911J50253_10000323_pt1 | contig 15594 bp, 15 predicted proteins | sample LauGreSBDMM110SD_3_FD_50253 | JGI IMG/M metagenome (IMG submission 50253) | reverse complement strand
TGACCTCGGGTTGCACCGATGAAATAGCGGTTTCACTCTTATTTCAATGGCGCCCCCGGCATGAATCGAACATGCGACCTGCGGTTTAGGAAACCGTTTCTCAATCCACTGAGCTACGGGGGCGAGGACGGTGCGGGCCCCGCGTTTATGCAAGGCGCTGCGGTGCTCTGTTGATTGAGCTGCAATGCGGGCTGTTGCGATGCGGTTGGGCTGGCGCATGAACCGGCCGCCGCAGTTCACGATTGTGACGCCCGCGTTCAATCAGGCTCAATATTTGGAGCAAGCTATCCGCTCCGTGGTGGAACAGAAGGATGTGCGCATCGAGTACTTTGTATTTGACGGCGGCTCAACCGATGGCAGTGCCGCAATCATTGCGAAGTATGCGCATGTGCTGGCGGATTGGAGCAGTGCGCCGGATGCGGGCCAGACGGATGCAATCGTGCGTGGCTGGGGCAAGGCCTGCGGCGAGGTGGTTGCGTGGCTTAACTCGGATGACTATTACGTGGCGGGTGCGCTGGCTTTGGTGGCTGCGGAATTTGAGCGCGATAACCAAATTCAAGTTGTGATTGGCGCATGCCGGATGGTTGACGAGCGCGGAACAGTGATCGGCAGAAAGTACGCGCGGGAATTCAATCTGCATACTCTGCTCACAACGAGTGGCGGAGTTCCCGGGCAGCCGGCCGTGTTTGTGCGGCGCAGCCTTGCTGCGGCTGTGGGGCTGCCGGATGCCACCCTGCATTATGTGATGGATTGGGAGTACTGGCTGCGGCTGGGTTTGCATTTGCGCCCCGGGCAGGTGCGGGTAATGCAGGCGGAGTTGGCTGTGGTGCGGTCCTGGCCGGGCACCAAAACCCGCACTGGCGTTGAAGCAATCTGCCGCGAGCATCGCTTTGTGCTCGAGCGCATGTTTGCTGCCGGAATGCTGCCGGTGGAGCTGCGCGCGCTGCGGACCGCGGCGCTGGCTGGCACGCATCTCAAGCAGTCATTCTTGGAGTGGCAGGCCGGGCTCAATGCTGCCGCTTGGCGCAGCTTGGGGCAAGCCCGCAAAATTTCAGCTGCGAGCGTGGCGGGCAGGCGGGGCTTCGGGTTGTGGCTGCGACTGCTGCTGCCGTACCGCCTCTATTACTGGCTGCAGACGCTGAAGCGGCGGTTCATGGCGCGCAACACATCGCAGCTCGAAACGATCGACGAAACTGGTCCTGTNTAGCNCTGCAGTTTCGCTTGGCGCACCAAACCCCAATTGATAGTACGACAGTTTGAAAATGCAGACTTGCCGGAGTGGCAGCGCATGCGGCATGCGCTGTGGCCGGATGCCACGCTGGCAGAACACGCGCTGGAAATGGAGGCGTGGCTGCAGCGGGATGATGCGCTGGTGGTGGTGTGCGCGCTCCCGGCGGGCGGGTTGGGCGGTTTTGCCGAGGCCGGCCTGCGCCCTTACGCCGACGGCTGCNNTACCAGCCCCGTTGCATTTTTGGAGGGCTGGTTTGTGGATNCAGATTTACGCGGCCGCGGCTATGGNCGNGCATTGGTTGCTGCGGTGGAGGCATGGGCCTGCCNNCGCGGGCTGATGGAGCTTGCTTCCGATGCGCTGCTTGCCAACCCGAGCGCGCAGGCCGCGCATGAGCGGCTCGGGTTTGTGGAGGTTGAGCGGGCTGTGCGCTACCGCAAGCTGCTAGCAGCTGCTGGCAGCGCAGCCGGCGCGTGATGTAGCATTGGGATTGTTCGTGGCAGTGGCACTATCTATGCGTCCCCAACTTAAATTTCCTAGCTGCAATACATGTGGCGCTGCGCAGATTTGATCGGAAACCGAAGATAGTGTGCGGCATCTGCGGAACACTTAACTGGGGCACGGCCGTGGCGGCGGCAACTGCGGCGTTGGTGCACCGCGGCCCGGATGCGGCGGGCGCCTGGCATGACGGCACTTGTGCGCTTGGATTCCGGCGGCTCTCAATCATTGATTTGACTCCCGCGGGGCATCAGCCCATGTGCAGCGAGGCCGGCACGCTTTGGCTTGTGTTCAATGGCGAGATCTATAACCATCAAGCTCTGCGGGTGGAACTTGAGCGCCGCGGGCATGTCTTTAGTTCNCGCACGGATTCGGAGTGCGTGCTGCATGGCTATGAAGAATGGGGCGCGCANGTTGTGCAGCGCNTGCGNGGCATGTTTGCGATTGCGCTGTGGGATCAGCGCACGCGCAAGCTCTTTCTGGCGCGCGACCGGCTGGGCATCAAGCCGCTCTATTACTGCCAGGCNGGCGTGCGCTTTGGCTTTGCGTCTGAAATCAAGGCGCTGCTGGGCCTGCCAAACCTGGACTTGCAGCCCGACCACAGCGCCCTGTGGGATTACCTTACTTACTTGTATATTCCCACGCCGAAGACTGCGTACCGCTCAATCCGGCAGCTGCCGCCGGCCCATACGCTGGAGATAGAAGCTGATGGCACGCAGCGCCTTGCGTGCTATTGGAAACTGGAGAACTGGGGTGCGCCGCTGGGCACAAGCGAGCCGCAGCTGCATGCGCGCTGGCTGCCAGCGGTGGAAGCGCTGCGCGAAAAATTGCGTGAAGCCGTGCAAATGCACCTGCTGGCTGATGTACCGGTTGGGTTGCTGCTTTCCGGCGGNGTNGACTCCAGCGCCGTGGCGGCACTGGCGTGCGCAGCTGGTGGCGCACAGCTGCAAACCTTCAGCATCGGCTTTGATGTGGATGCGCATTCAGAGCTGCCCGCAGCGCGCGCCAGCGCAGCTGCATTCGGAACGCTGCACCGCGAGCAGGTTTGCACGCAAGCATCAATGGCTGAGGGACTGCAGCAAATGCTGCAGCTATACGACCAGCCGTTTGCGGATGCGTCGGGCATGCCCACGCTGGCCGTGGCGCGGCTGGCGGCCCAGCATGTGAAGGTGGTGCTCTCGGGCGATGGCGGCGACGAAATTTTTGGCGGTTACCGCTGGCAGCAGCTATGGCTGGACATGGCAGCGCAGCGCGCACCCGCTGCACTCTACGAGCGTGTGCTGCTGCCGGCCATCGTGCCGTTTGCCCGCCTGCCGCGCGTGGCCGGGCTCATCAACCGCCTGCATTTGGATGTGCGCGGCAAGCACGGGCCGGAGCGCTATGGCGCGCTGCTTTCAAAAATCAAGAGCTTCCAAAAGCCGCAGCTGCTGCCGGAGCTGGCGCGCGAGTTCCGCGATTACGACAACTACTGGCACTGGCGCGCCCACTGGCGCGCAGATTTGGACTTGCTGTCGCAAGCCCAGTCTGCCGATGTGCACACCTATCTGCCGGATGACATTCTCACCAAAGTTGACCGCGCCAGCATGGCGGTTTCACTAGAGGTGCGCCCGCCGCTTTTGGACCATGAGCTGGTGGAGCTGGCTGCGGGCATGCCGGCAGAATTTCGGCTGGGCAAGCGCCTGTTGCGCGCAGCCGTGGCAGCGCTGCTGCCGCCCGCGGTTTTGGCGCGCCCGAAGCGCGGCTTCTCTGCGCCACTGCTGCACTGGCTGCGCCCCGAGATGCGCAATGGGGTGAAGCTGGGCGGCGTAGCGCTGTGGGCCATGCGGGTGCTGGATGCGTGGCGTGCGCAACCAGCAGGGCAGCCGCCCGCATAATGGCAGCAGGTGCAATGCAGGTGCGGGCCACTGCGCCCATTTGTGCTCTGGTAAAATAATTTAGTGATCAGCAGCGAACAGGCGGCACTTGGAGTGCACGGTGCGCGTTGAGGTGCGCCTGCACGGCGGGCTGCGCGAACTGCTGCCGGTGGCGGCGCGCGGCCGGGGCGAGTTGGAGCTGCTGACCGGCGCCGCAGTGGCGGACCTGCTGGCGCAGCTTGGTGTGCAGCGCACCGTGGTTGTGGCGTGCAATAATCAAGAAGTGCCCGCGACGCATGCACTGCAGGATGGCGACAAGATTGCGATTTTCTCGGCCGTGAGCGGCGGCCATAAATAAACAACAGGAGATCAATAATGCCATACGGATATACGGGAAAGATATTGCACGTGGACTTGACGACNGGCAAGATGCATGTGGAGCAGCCNCNNCNGGATTTTTACCGGCGCTACATGGGCGGCAGTGCGATGGGCTTGCACTACCTGCTGCGCGACATGCGCGCCGGCACTGATCCGCTGGGCGCGGACAATGTGCTGGCTTTGTTCAACGGCCTGCTCACCGGCACTGCCATCTCCGGCCAAAGCCGCATGACATCGGTTGCCAAATCACCGCTCACGGGCTGCATTGGCGACTCGCAGGGCGGCGGCTTTTTTCCGGCAGAGCTGAAGTTTGCCGGCTTCGACGGCATCGTGCTGCGCGGGCAGTCGCCGCGCCCGGTTTATTTGTGGATCAAGGATGGCGAGTTCGAGCTGCGCGACGCATCGCATTTGTGGGGCCGCATCACGGGTGATGTGGAAGACGCGCTGCATGCCGAGCTGAATGACAATCGCGTGGAGGTGCTGCAAATTGGCCCGGCGGGCGAGAACCTTGTGCGCTACGCAGCCATCATGAGCATGTCCAACCGCGCCAACGGCCGCACCGGCCTTGGCGCAGTGATGGGCTCCAAGAAGCTGAAGGCGATTGCCGTGCGCGGCACGCACAAGCCGGAAGTGGCGGACAAGGCCAGCTTGATGGAGCTGACGAAGTGGGGCGCAAAGATGGTGCCGACCTCGGATGTGGCCGGCCTTGGCAAGTATGGCACCGCGGAAGTTGTTTCCGGGCAGCATCAGGCGGGCGGGCTGCCCACGCGCAACTTCACCAGCGGCTCATTTGATGACTGGGAAAAAATTGACGGCACCACGCTTTATGACACGCGCCTCAAAGGCGCAGAAAACGGCCAGCAAGACCGCTTTGGGCGCGACACCTGCTACAGCTGTGCGGTGCGCTGCAAGCGCGTGTCCGAGGTGGCGGAGGGGCCGTACAAAACCGATCATCGTTATGGCGGGCCCGAATATGAAACACTGGCCACCTTTGGCAGCTACTGCGCCATCGACGACCTTGATGCAATCATCCGCGCGAACGCGCTGTGCAATATGTATGGCATGGACACCATCTCTTGCGGCGCCACAATTGCATGGGCAATGGAGTGCTTTGAGAAGGGGCGCATTGGCGTTGAGGACACCGGCGGCCTGACTATTCGCTACGGTGACGCGGCCATGATGGTGAAGCTAACCGAGATGATTGGCAAGCGCGAAGGCTTTGGCGCGCTGCTGGCGGAGGGTTCGGCACAAGCGGCCAAGATTATTGGGCGCGGCACAGATGAATTTCTGATCACCAGCAAGGGGCAGGAAGCGCCGGCACATATGCCGCAGGTGAAGCGCAGCCTGGCGCTGGTATACGCTGCCAACCCGTTTGGCGCAGACCATCAATCCAGCGAGCATGATCCGTCCTACAAGTCCTATCCGGAGCGCATGGCGCAGATTGGCCTGGACAAGCCGCAGGAGCAACTTGCGCTGAACGAGGAGATTGTGCGCTACGCGATGGTGACGCAGCATTTGTACAGCGCGCTGGACAGCATCAATGTCTGCCAGTTTGTGTTTGGGCCGGCCTGGCAGCTGTATGACACGGTGCAGCTGGCGCAAGCGGCCAGCGCCGTCACGGGCTGGAATATTACTGTGCCGGAGCTGCTGGAGGTGGGCGAGCGGCGCCTGAACATGATGCGCGCTTTCAATGCGCGTGAAGGCATTGGGCGCGAGTCCGACACACTGCCCAAGAAGTTTATGAAGCAGCCCCTGAGCGGCGGCAAGAGCGATGGCTACGTGATTGACAGCAAACAGTTTGAGGAAGCGCTAAATACTTACTACCGCTTGTGTGAATGGGATTCCGTCACCGGTTATCCGACACCGGCAAAGCTGAACAGTTTGGGGCTGGGCTGGCTGGTTGTGAATGGCAAGAAGGCGCCGGCGAAGAGCGCCACCGGCAAGCGGCCCGCGCGTGTGAAGGTGGCCGCCGGCCGCAGCGCTGCGGCCAAGAAGATTGTGCGCAAGAAGCCAGTAGTAAAGAAGGCCGCAGCCAAAAAGCCCGCTGCAAAAAAGGTGGTGGCGACGAAGAAGAAGCCAATCGCAAGGAAGCCGATTGCAAAAGCAAAGTCCGCCTCCAAGCCGAAGCCGGCTGCGCGCAAACCCGTTGTGAAGGCCAAGGCGGCGGCTGCGCGCCGGCCCGCCGCCCGCAAAACAGCGGCAAAATCAAAGCCCGCAGCGCGCAAGCGCTAGCGTGATTGACTGCGCCGGCCGGCCAGACAATGCCGGCCGGCGCAGCCACCGCACCCTTTTTCTTTGCGGAGGCAGCTGTCAGCGCAGGCTGCTATACTTTGCGCCACGCCTCTGGGGCTGTGCTCCCGGCGGCGTGTAATTTTGATGTCGGCTGGCAAAGTAATTTGCCCGGCCCAGCAGGACACCAACATGAAACCACATATTCTTGAAGCGATTGCGGGCAAAGACAACCCCAACATTCCGGCGCTGCGCCCCGGCGACTCCGTCAGTGTGCACGTGCGCATCAAGGAAGGCGCCAAAGAGCGCGTGCAAGAGTTCAAGGGCACCGTCATCCGGATGCGCCGTGGCGAAAACAATGCCTGCTTCACCGTGCGGCGNGTNGCCTCGCACAGCATTGGCGTGGAGCGCACTTTCCTGATGCGCTCGCCGCGNATTGAGAAGGTGGATCTGCTGCGCTCGGCAATTGTGCGCCGCGCCAAGCTGTACTACCTGCGCACTCTGACCGGCAAAAAAGCGCGCCTGAAAGAACGCCGCAACAAGTAAGCCGCACTCGCGGCGCCTAACAACCTACCGGCCAAACAGGCGCGGGGCACAATGCCCCGCGCCTTTACTTTATACTGCGCTTCTGTTGCAACCGATTGGCATTTTTGACTCGGGGCTGGGCGGCCTGAGTGTGCTGCAGGCTGTGCGCCAACTGCTGCCCGCCGAGCCCTGGTGTACCTGGCCGACCAGGCGCGCGTGCCGTACGGCCCGCGGCCGTGCGCGGAAGTGTGCGCTTTTGCAGAGCAGGTGACGCGCTTTCTGCTGGTGCATGAGGCGCGGCTGGTGGTGGTGGCTTGCAACACAGCCTCCGCCTGTGCCCTGGAGCATCTGCGCCGCGAGTTTCCCAAGCTGCTGTTTGTGGGCATGGAGCCGGCGGTCAAGCCGGCGGTTGAAAGTTCTGCGCGCAAAGTTGTGGCGGTGCTGGCAACGGCCGCCACATTTAGCAGCGCGCGCTATGCCAGCCTGGTGCAGCGCTACGGCAGTGGTGCGCGCGTGCTGCAGGATGTTTGCAGCGGCTGGGTGGAGCTGGTGGAATCCGGCGCAACGGACACGCCGCAGGCGCACGCCGCGGTGCGCGCGGTGCTGCAGCCGCTGCTGGCTGCGGGCGCCGACACGCTCGTGCTGGGCTGCACCCACTTCACATTTTTAAAAAAAGCAATCAGCGAATGCGCCGGGCCCGGCGTTGCAATTGTGGATCCCGCACCGGCCGTGGCGCGCCGCGTGCAAGGCTTGCTGCCGCGGGCTGAGCCGCAGCCATCAATGCCCGCCAGCGTCCGCGTGTATTCAACCGGCTTGCAGTGGGCCACGCTGCAGCGCGCAGCATCGCTGGCGCTTGGCCGCGCCGTGACGGTGGAGCGGGTGGTTCTGGTTTAGCCGGCTGGCGAGCGCTGCGCACAGACTGCGCAGCCGGCAGCGCACACTTGGATGCGCCGCGCTACTTGCCGTTGGCGGCGGAGTCGCGCGCGGCATCCGGCTCGTGCCCGGCTTCTGCCGGCAGGTCGGCTGCTGCAAGGCGGGCCACGGATGCCACTGTGTCGCCCTCGGCCATCTGCATCAGGCGCGTGCCCATCGTGGCGCGGCCGGACTGGCGGATGTTGGCAACTTTGGTGCGCAGCGCCTGGCCATTGGTGGAGATGATTGTCACCTGGTCCTCAAGCTGCACACTGCGCGCCGTCACAATCAGGCCGGTGACGGCCAGCGCCTTGCGCGAGATGCTGGCCACGCCCGCAGTGGCGCGGCCTTTGGCCGGGTAGTCGCCAATCGGCGTGCGCTTGCCGTAACCGTTGCTGGTGATGACGAGCAGCTCCTCGTTCTTTGAGCCAACCACTTCCATCCCGATGATGTGATCTTCCGCGCCCAGCCGGATGGCATTCATGCCGCCTGCCGTGCGTCCCATCGGGCGCACCTTGTCTGTGTTGAAGCGCACTGCCTGTCCCTTGGCTGTCACGATAATGATGTCCTGATTCTTTAGCGTGAGGCGCGCCCAGCCCAGCACATCATCTTTGGCCAGCGCCATGGCAATCAACCCGGAGGGGCGCACGGCTTCAAACTCATTCAGGGGTACGCGCTTGATCTTGCCGTGGCGTGTGACCATCGTGCAAAAGTCGGCCTGGTCAAAGCCCGGCACGGGCAGCGCTGCGGTTATCTTTTCATCCTGGCCCAGTGCCAGCACGTTGAGCACTGAGGCGCCCTTGTCCGTGCGGCTGCCCTGCGGCAGGTTGAAGGCGCGCTCCGCATAAACTTTGCCGCGGTTTGTGAAGAACAAGATGGTCTGCAGCGAGCGCACCGAGAACAGGAACTCCACCACATCCTCGTCGCGCAGATCCTGGCCGATTACGCCCTTGCCGCCGCGTCCTTGGGCGCGGAACGCCTGCGGTGCCATGCGCTTGATGTAGCCGCGGCTGGTGATGGAAACCAGCAGCGCCTCGTCCGCCACCATGTCTTCGGCGTTGAGCTCCTCCGAGGCGCCGGCTGCAATGCGCGTGCAGCGCTCGTCGCCATACTGGCGCGCCATGTCCAGCGTGTCTTCGCGCACCATCTGCAGGATTTTGCGCGGGTTCTGCAGCAGCTCCTCCAGAAAGCCAATGCGCTCCATGGTTTCCGTGTGCTCGGTCTCAATCTTGAGGCGTTCCAGCGCTGCAATGCGCCGCAGCTGCAGGTCCAAAATTGCCTGCGCCTGCAGTTCGTCCAGCTTAAAGCGCGCCATCAGCTTGGTGCGCGCATCATCGGCGTTGTCCGCCTGGCGGATGGTTTTCACCACGGCATCGATGTTGCCGATGGCCGTGAGCAGGCCGGCCAGAATGTGCGCCCGCTCGCGCGCCTTGCGCAGCTCAAACTGGCTGCGGCGCGTAATGATCTCGTGGCGGTGGTCCACAAACAGCTGCAGTGACCGGCGCAGCGGCAGCAGGCGCGGTTCGCCGCCCACCAGCGCCAGCATCTGCACGCCGAAGGTGCTTTGCATGGGCGTGAACTTGTAGAGCTGGTTGAGCACCTTTTTTGGGCTGCGCGCCGCGCTTGAGTTCAATCACAATGCGCATGCCGGAGCGGTCGGACTCGTCGCGCAAGTCGCTGATGGCATCAATGCGGTCGTCGCGCACCAGGTCCGCTATGCGCTCGATCAGGCTGGCCTTGTTCACCTGGTACGGAATCTCGGTCACCACAATGCGATGGCGGTTGTTGGCTGTCTCGTCAATTTGCTCAACGCTGCGCATCACAATGCGCCCCTTGCCGGTGCTGTACGCGGACAGGATGCCTTCGCCGCCTACTATGATGCCGCCGGTGGGAAAGTCCGGCCCCTTCACAAACACCATTAGCTCCGCAACGGCCACTGCGCCGGGTTCCTCCACCAGCGCGGGCTCTTCATCTGGTTCAGCAGCNGCGGCGCTGGTCTCGCTGCCGCCGTTCATGATGATGCGCGTGATGGACTGCGCTTGTGATTCNGTGAGCCCAAACTTTGTGCTCAACTGCGCGGGCGCAGCTGCGCCTTCGGCCTGGATCACGGCCAATATTTCGTCGCGGTCAATCAGGTAGGCAATCGCCGCCGCCAGTTCGTTTAAGTTGTGCGGCGGGATGTTGGTGGCCATGCCCACCGCAATGCCGGACGAGCCGTTGAGCAGCAGATTGGGCAGGCGGGCGGGCAGCACCCGCGGTTCCTGCAGCGTGCCGTCAAAGTTGTCGCTCCAGTCCACCGTTTCGCGGTCAATGTCCAGCAGCAGCTCTTCGGCGGTGGCGGCAAGGCGCGCCTCGGTGTAGCGCATCGCTGCCGGTGCGTCGCCGTCCACCGAGCCAAAGTTTCCCTGCCCGTCCACCAGCATGTAGCGCATGGAAAAATCTTGCGCCATGCGCGCCATCGCATCGTACACCGCTGTGTCGCCGTGCGGATGGTACTTGCCCAGCACTTCACCCACAATCCGCGCCGACTTTTTGTGCGCGGTGTTGGCGCGGATGCCCATGTCGTGCATCGCGTACAGGATGCGCCGGTGCACGGGCTTCAATCCATCGCGCACATCCGGCAGCGCGCGCGCCACAATCACGCTCATGGCGTAATCGAGGTAGGCGCGGCGCATCTGATCGTCGATGCTGACGCTCTCAATTGTGCCGATATTATTGTTTGTGTCCATTTTAGAAACGGAGCCGGGAACTACATTTGCCAGCCACTCGGCCGGCCGCGCAGCGGGGTGGGAACCGGAGGCGCGGATGGTTTTCGTTGAAGGTATTATACTTTATTGGCGTGGTAGATGGCACCAGATTGGGAAGCCGGGCACGCTTTAAATTATGATAAAACGGCTGATAATCAGGCACTTTACAAGCGGGCGGGCTGGCGTGCGGGCGGGCCGCAGCCGGCTTGTGGGCAGCTGCCAGCGCGCGGACAAAAATGCCCGCTAAAGCAGCTGCGCGCGGCGCATCAATCGTCGATCTGGTGGCGCAAATTCACGCTGCGCCGCAAATGCTGGTGTACGAATTTGCCGGTGCGGGCAGCCTGGCGCTGCACTGGCTGCACAGCGTGGGCGGATCATCGCGCACTGTTTTGGAGGCTACCGACCATTACGCCAATGCATCCACCAGCGATGCGCTGGGGCATGACCCGGAGCAGTTTGTGTCTGCGCCGGTGGCGGCGGGGCTGGCGCAGCATGCGTACCAGCGCGCGCAGCGGCTGGCGGCCGGGACCGTGCCCGTGATTGGCATCGGCTGCAGCGCTGCGATTGCCACCGACTATGTAAAGCGCGGTGCGCATCGCTGCGCGGTGGCGGTTTGCACGCGCACCGGCATCACGCATTACGCGTGTGTGTTTCGCAAGGGCACGCGCTCGCGCGCGCAAGAGGAAGACCTGGTGAGCCGCATTGTGCTGCGCGCGCTGGCCGAAGCTTGCGGCCTGCCGGCNCCGGTGGTGCCGCGCCTGAACCGCAGCGAGCCGCTGCTGGTGGAGAGCCAGCCGGCCACGGATGCGCTTGACCAGTTTTTGCAAAGCGCCACCGACACGCTCAGCGTGTATCCGGACGGGCACATGGCGCCCAATGAGGCGCACTCCGGCGTGTGCCTTTTGTCCGGCTCGTTCAACCCGCTGCACGACGGGCACGTGCGCTTGCTGCAGGTGGCGGCGCACGCGCTGCGCCGCCCGGCGCTGTTTGAGCTGCCGGTGTTAAATGCCGAGAAGGGTTTGCTGAACTACGCCGTGCTGCAGCGGCGCTTGAGCCAGTTCAAGCGGCCGTGGCGTGTGGCACTCACGCATCTGCCGTTGTTTGAAGACAAGGCCAGCATGTTTCCAAACTCTGTGCTGGTGATTGGCTATGACACGGCCGTGCGCCTGCTGGAGACCCGCTTCTATTCCGGCAGCGCGGCGCGCATGCGCGTGGCGCTGGACAAAGTGCGCGGGCATGGCTGTTCATTTTTGGTGGCGGGGCGTTTGTGGCAGAACGAGTTCCGCACCCTGCGCGACATTACGCTGCCGGCCGGTTACGCGGATTTGTTTGCAGAGCTGCCCGAAGCCCAGTTTCGCGTGGACACATCGTCCACCATGCTGCGCGCAACCCGCGCCTGAGCGCCGCGCTGCGGCGGCTTAGCTGCCGAGGCGCAAAATTGAGCCGCCGTGGTGCACCACGTACAGCTCGCCGGCTTCATCCTCCCCAAATGAGCTGATGTTTAGTGCGCTGCGCAGCAGTTCGGTTGCGCGCCATGCGCCGCCGCCAGCCGGGCGCAGCGCCCAGATGATTCCGGAGCAGTAGTCGCCATAAATATATGCGCCTTGCAGCGCGGGCAGGCTGCTGCCGCGGTACACGTACCCGCCCGTGACGGAACAGCCGCTGCTGTGGTCATACTCTGCGACGGGCAGGCTGAAGCCCTGCGGCTTGCAGCCGGATTGCATGCAGTGGCTGCCTTCAATGATGCTCCACCCGTAGTTGCGCGCAGCTTTTTCGGCGGCGGGCTGAAAGTTGATCTCTTCCCAGCTGCCCTGGCCCACATCCGCGATGAACAAATCCCCGCTGCGGCGGTCAAAGCTGAAGCGCCACGGATTGCGCAAGCCGTAGGCCCAGATTTCCGGCAGCCCGCCGCCCGCCACAAAGGGATTGTCTGCGGGCAGCGCGTAAGGCAGTGCAGAGTCCACATCCAGCCGCAAAATTTTTCCAAGCCAGGTATCCAGATCTTGCCCGTTGCCGTGCGGGTCGCGCGCGGCACCGCCATCGCCCAAGCCAAGATACAAGTAGCCATCCGGGCCAAAGGCCAGCTGCCCGCCATTGTGGTTGGGGTAGGGCTGCGGCTGGCTCAATACAAGCGTGGCGCTGTCCGCGTCGGCGCGCTGCGCGTCCTGCGCCACGTGATAGCGCGCGACGGTGGTTGCGCCGTCCGCGGCGGAGTAGTGCACAAAGAAGTATCCGTTGCGCGCGTACTGCGGGTGGAACGCGAGGCCAAGCAGGCCGCGCTCGTTCTCGCGGTCGTTCACCAGTTCGCTGATGTCAAGGAACGCAGCGGGCTGCAGTGCGCCGCCGCTGATGATGCGCACGCGCCCCGGCTGTTCGACTGCAAACAGACGGCCGGAGCCGTCGCCGGCATGCGTGAGATACACCGGCCGCTCCAGCCCGCCAGCGATTGGCAGCAGCTGATAGCTGATTGCAGGCGCGGCGGCGGCCGTTGCGGGGGTGCGCTGTGTAACGGCAGGTTTGGCTGGTGTGCGCGGCGGGGCGCTGGCGCGCGGCGTTGCCGTGCGCAGCGGCTTATTAACTTCCGCGACGGCGGGCACCAAGGCCACACATGCCGCCATGGTCAGCGCCAATAGCGGCAGCAGCCCGCGCAAAATCCACGCGCGGTTGCAATTCAGCATGTGGCGCCCTTAGGGCAGCGGGATTTCGAGGCGGCCGGTGGCCAGCAATGCCAGCAAACCCAGCACCAAAATATTCAGGAAAAGCATCATGGCGAGGAAGAAGCGCTGGCCGCCGCTCATTGCAGGCTCCGCGCGCGCGCACTTGCGCAGCCGGTGGCATGCAGTGCGCCCGCCGGAAACTTCACGGGCTGCGTGCTGGGGAAAGACAAGTAGACCTGCATGACTCTTGTGCAAGTTTACCCTTCGTCAGCAAGCCGCGCAAGCGCAGGTTATTTGCATGGGTTGCCGCAGCGCCCATCGATATACAATCACACTTTAGCGTGGCCGATGAAAATAAACCGGAATAGTGCCAGCCAGAATGAGCGCTGCGGGCGGGCTGCGCAGCGCTGCCGGATNGCTTGCGCTGCTGCAGCACNGCNGNGCGCNGGGCCGGCCNGCGCATGATCCGGCTGGCTGCGTTTGACCTGGACGGCACGCTGCTGGACCACGACATGCGCTACTCGGCGCGCGTGGCGGGCGCCTTGCAGCGCGCGCATGCGGCCGGAATTATTGTGGTGCTTGCCACGGGGCGTGCGCCGGACGCCACGCGCCGCTTTGTTGACGCGTTTGATGTGGTGGCGCCGGCGGTTTGTTTTCAGGGCGGCATCGTGCAGGACTTTGCAAGCGGGCAGGTGCTGTGCGAGACGCGGCTGGATCCNGCCGCGCTGCCCTTCCTGGTGCAGCTGGCTGCGCAACACGGCTGGCCGCTGTCATTTGAAACGCCGGCTGTGGCGTACCTTGCAAATGATTCGGCGCACAATGCGGCTGCGCTGCGCATGATAAACCTCGGGCGCTGGACGCGCGTGCGCAGCCTGCTGACAGATTTGCCCGCGGTGCCGCACAAGGCGACGCTGTTTGTTGCGGAAGCGCCGGCGCGCGCCGCGCTGATAGCAGCCTTGCGCGCTGCGGTGCAGGCTGCCGGGCTGCCGCTGACAATTACCGGTTCACATGCGCTAATTGTGGAGGCGCTGCCCGCCGGATTAAACAAAGCGGTGGGCTTGCAGTGGCTGGCGCAGCATTTGGGCGTGGCAGCAGCAGAAGTTTTGGCGGTGGGCGACAACGACAACGATGTGGAAATGCTGCGCTGGGCCGGCGTGGGTGTGGCCATGGGCAACAGCAGCGCGGCAGCACTGGCGGCTGCAGACTGGGTGACGGCAGCAGTTGAGCAAGACGGGGCGGCACTGGCGCTTGAGCGCTACCTGTAGCACGCAAGCCTTCGGTATACTCGCGCCATGCCAATTGAAGTACGCCTTGCCGATGTGGTGCGCATGCGCAAAGTGCACGCCTGCGGCGGATGGGAGTGGAACGTGGTGCGCCTCGGTGCGGATATTGGGCTGGTGTGCCGCACCTGCAACCGGCGCGTGCTGCTGCCGCGGCGCCAGTTTGAGCGCGGCCTGAAGGCATTTGTGGAGCGGGCGCCCGCGGTGGCTGCCAGCCCGCAGCCGGCTGAGTGAGCATGCAGCAGTTATCTGAACGCGGGAGCGCTGCGTGACAGCGCTGGTGCAGCCCGGCGCTGCGCTGGAAGGCGTGCGCCCCGTAAATATTGCGCGCGACCTGCCGGGCATTGCACGCCTGATTGAGGTTTGCTTTGGCGACCGGCTGGACCGCGCCGGCCAGTCTGCAATTGCGGAGATGCGCGCGCTGGGGCGCAGCGGCGCGCTGGTGCGCGTGCTGGCGCTGCTCTTCCGCAATCTGCCGGGCTGGCAGCATGGCTTTGTGTGCGAGCGCGCCGGGCGCATTGTGGGCAATGTGGGGGCGCAGGCTGCAGACAGCGGCCCGGATACATGGCTGATGGCCAACGTGGCCGTGCACCCGGACTACCGGCGGCGCAACATTGCCAGCGACTTGATGCGCGCTGCGCTGCAGCATGCGCAGCACAGCGGCGCAGCGCGCGTTGTGCTGCAAGTAGATGAAGACAACGCAGCTGCGCTGGCAATGTACGCGCGCCTGGGCTTTGACAGGCTGGCGGTGCGCACGCTGTGGGAGCGGCAGCCCACGCCGGCGCCACCGCAGCGCGCACGGCTGCCGGACGGCATTGAGCTGCTGCATGCGCAGCCCAGGCACTGGCCGCTGGAGCAGGCGCTGCTGCAATCTCTGCGCGCCGAGGGCATCACCTGGACGGCGCCGCTGCAGGTGGACACGCTGCGGCCCACGCTCGGGCGCGCTTTGCAAAACTTTCTTGACGGGCGCGGCGAAGAGCGCTGGCTTGCGCTGCATGGCAGCGAGCCCGCCGGCTGGTTTTATATTGCGCGCGCAATGGGCGGCCCGGACCAGCTGCGCATTGTGGCGCGGCCACAGTGGGCCGCGCAGCTTTATCCGGCGCTGCTCACGGCTGGGCTGGCGCGCCTGGGGCGGCGCGCGTGGGTGCTTGGCTTGGAACATCCCGCCGGCGATGGCGATGAACTGTGGGCTGGCCACAACTTCCGCGCGGTGCGCACGCTGTGCTGGCTGGGCAAGCAGCTAAACGCTGCGCGTTGACGCGCCTTTGCGCACGCCTTAAAATTCCA
>JGI25911J50253_10000322_pt1 | contig 15597 bp, 14 predicted proteins | sample LauGreSBDMM110SD_3_FD_50253 | JGI IMG/M metagenome (IMG submission 50253) | reverse complement strand
ATTCGAACGTGCGACCTACGCCTTAGAAGAATTCGTAGCTGTTCAAAAGGCTAACAATTTCAATGACTTACACGCTTAAATCGGGACTGTGTAATAAACTGTGCAATGCCTAAACTGCATGGGTTGGAATTATTTTTTATCACTTATCTCAAAGTTAGACTAAGTTACGGGCTCAATTTCAGTTTAAGGGACTCGCTGAGATTGCGACGATCTCAGCGTTGTTGTCGAAGAACCTGGTCAAGGAGAATACTTTTAATCAAGTTTGATGTTCGCAGTTCTAATCAGGTTTCCCCAGCGTGCGCTTTCGGAGGAAATATAGGTTCTAAAAGCACTTGGCGTCATCGTTCTGGGTTCAGCGCCTATCTTTGCGAACCGATCAGAAACGCCTTTATTATTCATGCTCAGAGTGACTGCATCATTAAGCTTTTTGACAACTTCAGCGGGTAAATTAGCGGGCCCGACTAGGCCAAATGCAGTCGGCACATCAAATCCAGGATAACCTTGCTCCGCCACTGTCGGAACGTCCGGCAGGAGCGCGGCTCTTCCAGCAGACGTGATCGCGATAGCTTTAAGTTTGCCGCTCAGGACGAACTGACCTGATGCAGTGAGAGAGCTTTCGAAGGCTACTGGTACCACGCCAGCCAGTAAATCTTGCGCAGCTGGAGCAGTGCCTTTATACGGAATGTGGTTCAGTTTTATGCCGGCCACAGTCTGTAAATATTCCGCCGCTAAATGCGGAGCGGTGCCGGTTCCAGAGCTTGCATAAGATAGCTTTCCCGGATTATTTTTTGCGTAGCTGACCATTCCCTTCAAATCGCTGAAAGGTGCCGAAGGATGTGCAAGGATGGCTCCTTTAGCAACCCCCACTAAACTGATCGGCGTGAAATCCGTCTCTGCCTTGTACGGGAGTTTGGAGTAAAGATGCGGCGAGATCGTCAAACTACTGACGGCAATCATCCCGATTGTGTAGCCATCATTGGGCGACTTGGCAACGATATCAGCGCCGATGTTGCCGCCAGCTCCCGGGCGGTTGTCCAAGACGACAGATTGGCCCAACGATTCAGTAAGAGTACGCGCCAGTTCGCGCCCCATTATGTCCGCAGGACCACCCGGAGCAAACGGAACAACCAGTTTTATTGATTTGGTCGGATAAGGCTCAGCAGCTGCAACCTTATCCATTAGAAAAAGAGGTGGCGCGAGGCCTGCACACAAAGCCATACAGAACAATTTACGGGATATTCGAAGCTGTTTCATAATTTACTCCTAGTTAATGTTAACGGTTAGATAGATAAATGCGGCACCAGCAGCAATGGAAGCTCAGAGGGCTGGAAGTCGCTTTGCGTCGCGTCGCTGCTCGTACGACTTCACATGCGTGTAAGCTGCCAAGTGCAGCGCATCAGGAAGGCCTGCGGCGCGGCACTGTTGCAGCATGTAACCAAGAATTTGCTCCGACTCAATTTGTCCACCCTTTTCTAGATCTCGTTGCATTGATGCTTCATACATTGAATCTTTCTGTAAGAATAGTTCGAGATAAGTTTGCAGAAATTTTTCATCTGGTCGATAGCCAGCATGAGCAGCAATTTCAGCATTTATTAATAAGAATTTTTTCAAAAATTCACTTCCTTCTGGGGTACGTACTATCTCACCAATATTCGCTCTCATCAAACAGGTCATACCAGCAACGGTAGCTAAATGAACGATTTTAAGCCACATATCACGCGTAATATTTTGCGATATCTTTGCCTCAATACTTGTTTTAGAAAACATAGAAAGTAGCTCATTAGTTCTAATGGAGTCTTTACCATCTTGCTCGCCAAAAGTTATCGTTTGCCAGTCATTTAATTGCTTTACGATCCCAGTCGGCGTTAGCGTGACTTGCATTTTTGCAGTTCCGCCTAAGACATTTTTGTTGCCAAATGCATTATTCAAGGCATCCATGTGAGCCAACCCGTTGAGCAAGGGGAGTATTGCAGTCTTACCATTGATTGCTGGCCGAATTGAATTAATAGCAGATGGTAAATCAAAGGCCTTACATGTCAGCAAGACCAAGTCATAAATTGGTTCGATCTCTGCCTGCAACTTTGCATTGACTTGCAATGTTAAATTACCGAACTGACTTTCAACTTGAAGGCCCTTTACTTTAAGCTGTTCAAATCTCTTTTCGCGCACTAAGAAAGTGACATCAGAGCCACTTTCTGCAAGTCGACCTCCAAAAACTCCACCAATCCCACCTGCTCCAAGTACTAATATCTTCACAATAGATTTCCTTAATATTATTTAATCTAGTCTAAACCCAGTGTTTCTTAAAGAGGTTTTGCATGATCAGACCAGAATTTTTAAATCAACTCAAATACATGTTTTGAAGACTTATCATACACAACAGTTCCTTAATGAATAAGTGGTGATAAGTTACAAAATTAGAGACAAGCGCAATAATCCAATTGTTGCCAATAAAAAGAAGGCTTAAGCTTCTCAATAAGCCTATGTATTTGAAAAAACTACTGGCAAGGTATTCGTTTCATTGACATGTAATGAAAAAACATCTGGTCTTGCATAGTGACCAGTGACATCAAAATCATATTTCGCACGGGGAATATCACCCTGATTAATTTCTGCAACTAACAATGCCTCACCTTCAAAATTAGGCCCTACTAATATCGCGCCAAAGGGATTAATAATGCAACTACCCCCCCTAGAAATAATCTCACTTTGATCGCTTTCACTGCCATAACTTTCCGGATAATGACTTTTTCTGGCAAATTGATTACAAGTCAGCACAAAACATCTTCCTTCAATCGCAATATGGCGCATTGTAGGCAACCATGTATCTCTTCCATCTGCGGTAGGGGCGCAATAGATTTGTATTCCTTTTGCATAATGTGCCGCACGCATTAATGGCATGTAATTTTCCCAACAAATTACAGCGCCAACTTTTCCAATTGGGGTATTAAAAACTGGCATTGTTGATCCATTGCCAAATCCCCACACTAGCCTTTCTGAACCAGTAGGCATCAACTTCCGATGCTTGCCAATAAGTTCCCCATCCGCTGAGAAAAAAATCACTGTGCAATACAAAGTCCCGCCATCCCGCTCTATTACCCCGACAACAATCTGCAACTTATTTCGCTTTGCAATTTGTCCAATTTGGGAGCACTCCTTGCCTGGAACCTCTATCGCCGCCTCCCAGTAACGCCTAAATGCTTCCCTACCTTCATCAGTTCGGACACCAACTAAGGCACCAAACCCAGAACCCCTTGGGTATCCCCCAATAAATGCCTCTGGAAATAGGATCAGTTGAACATCTTTTTCGTTGGATTTCTGAGCAAACTCAGCAATTTTTAAGATCGCCTTATCTTTATTTTCTGCCGGCTCTACTTGCGCAACCGCTACGTTTACTGAATTGATAGATGTCATGATGTCTCGATTTATTTTATTTTAAATACCGTANATTTAAATATCGTATATTGCATATATTGCTAAGTCAACCTCATAACTAGATANCCAAACTTAAAGTNGCTCAAAGAGCTCAACACTTACTATCATGGAAATCTTTTCTCTTCGTTAAAAGAAGGTATAAAAGTTCAAAATATTCTTTTAAGATAAATGGGGAAGATAGCGTCTCATTTTTTTAACAATTGCCTTTTAAGTAATACTCAAAAAAATCCCAACTCAAAAATTGGCATTTTGTACTATCTGAGACATAGTTTATGTTCATACCGGACACATACTTTAAAATTTCTGGCCTGCCCAGCACGATTCGAACGTGCGACCTGGGCCTTAGAAGAATTCGTGGCTGTTCGAAGGTCTATATATTTCAATGGCTTATAGCGGAAAAATGGCACTGTGTAATAAACTGTGCAATGTGTCATGGCAGTTAAATAAAGAGGGGTTACCGAGATCCTTTCTCTGATGATCCCCCAATTTTTGTAATCGATCTGTCCAGATAATAGAAACCCTAAACTTTAAAATTAAAATTGGGATCGCGCTTCTCTTTTAANGAGGCTAACCCTTCTTTCACTTCTGGTCCATTAAAACTTAATAGTTCTAAAGTTGCAGAATTATCAAAGATTGGTCCAGCCATGCGAAACCAATTATTTAATGCATATTTAGACCAACGAATCGGTCGTTGCGCTCCCTTAGCCAATCTTGCAGCAACCTCCTCTGCCTTAGCCTGTAATTCTTCATCTGGAACGCACATGGATACTAGACCAATACGTTCAGCCTCCTCACCCATTACTGGCTCGCATGTTAATAAATAGTACTTTGCTTTAGCCATGCCACAAAGTAAAGGCCAAATCATCGCAGCATGGTCGCCTGCCGCTAAGCCTAGTCGAGTATGTCCATCGATCAATCTAGCGGATTTTGCAGCTATAGAAATATCAGCCATCAGTGCCGCAGCCAAACCAGCACCAACTGCGGGCCCATGTATGGCAGACACAATCGGCTTAGAGCAATTAATTATGTTGTAGCAAAGATCTCTAAATTCACGTAAAGCCTCTACCTGCATTTCATAGTCATTGATAATTTTTTCGACCATACCAAAATCGCCCCCAGCGCAAAACCCTTTTCCTGCCCCACAAATAATAGCAACATTGGTCTCTTTATCTTTATCAACATCAAGCCAGACTCTTGCNAGCTCGCCATGAGCCTCCCAAGGTAGNGAATTTAATTTTTCAGGTCTGTTAATCGTTATTCTGAGGACTCGCTCAGAAGGCCTATCAAACTTTAAGTATTGATAATTTTCATATGATTTCATTTTGGTCTCCATCCTTATAAAAAATTACACTGTAATTTGCGTTTCAGCTGTGATGTCTCTGATTGAGGATTTAGGCATAAGCATCACTAAATCCATAATATTTTTGATAGCTTTTTCGCTGATTAACCCACTGCAATTATCATAAAATTTCTCCAATAAAAGGCCTTGGGAAATAGGATTATCAGGGTGTCCTATATTAATATCCAAACGCTCNNTAATACACTTTCCATCTTTTAAAGTTACCGATAAATGCCCAGGAAATGTTTTTGGAAACATCGTTGTTAACGGATCAGCATTTTCATAACTTACTAAATCTGAAATAGCTTCAACATCACTTCTATTCAGATTTTTTAAGGTAAAAGTATTGTGATTAATTTTTTTATCTAGTAACTTGGTGGCAAGTAAAAAAGGTAGGCTAAATTTAGCACCATAAGTAGTTACCGGACGTAATTTCTCAGAAAATGGCTCGCAAATTAGAGCTTGCTCAATTTCTGGCACATAGCACTTGATGGCAGAAATTGATTCAATCTGAATTCCTTTTTCAAGTAAGCTACCGATGCAATCAATAAAGGCATGAGCAAAGTGACAGCAAGGATAGGGTTTTATAGAAATTCGTGTAGTTTCCCAAGTTTTAAATAATGAACTAGTAGCTATTGATAGATCGCACTCATCGAAGATTCCATAGGTTTTAAAAATACCATCACGACCTTCAAAGACGGAATGCGGTCCAGTCATCCCATTCTTCGCAAATCGAGTTGATAAGATACCCGAGAATGCGCTCCAGCCTGCATGCATACTTTTTGATGATGAGCTATTGGATAAGTATTCATTGATCCCCGAAGCTTGACTTCCTGCTAAACCAAGTGCGTTAATGATTTCATTTTCACTTAAATGAAGTAACTTCGAGGCTGCAGCAACAGCTCCAAAAATTCCTGCAATCGAGGTTGTGTGAAAACCCCTCTTATGAAAGCTTCCCTTAGAAGCCAAACCAATCCGAGCAGNAACCTCCCAACCGCCAATAAATGCGGTTAAAAGATCTTCTTCAGGTACATTGAGCTCCTCACCTAAAGCAAGGACAACTGGTGCAATGATAGTGCTGCCATGCAGAATTGAATCGGTATGCGTATCATCAAAATCAAGGCAATGCGCAGCAATTCCATTGGCTAAAGCAGCATACTCAGTCGAAAGTTTTACATTAGTTCCCCAAACTGGTATGAAATGTGCATTCTTATTGACCTCAATTAAGCCCTTTAAAGAATTCACTGCATTCTCATGCGTTCTCCCCCGAATGGCTACGCCAATCGTATCCAGAATATGGCGCTTCGCACTGAAGAGAACATCATCNGGAATCTGCTGATAATTTAATTTAATTAAAAAATTGGCGTATTGTTCAGAAATTGTTTTCAAGATATAAAAATATTAAATTATTTTCGAAAATTTGCAGGGCGCTTTTCTTTGAAAGCGGCAATCCCCTCGTCTCTTTCGTTCGCTGCCAAAGCCAATGCAAATAATTTATTTTCATAGTCAATTCCGGACATCAAATCTAAATCAAAACTCTTAAGCACTGCATCCCGTGCAAGCATCAACGAAATTGGCCCTTTGCTTTGCCATTTCTTACACAATGATTGCGCCACACCCATCAGCTCTTCCGAGGGGCATACTTTATTCACTAGACCAATTCGTAAGGCCTCATCTGCTGAAATGGGTTCACCGATCGTAATTAATTCCATTGCCCTACCCAAACCAACAAAGCGAATTAATCGTTGAGTACCCCCACTGCCTGGAATTANCCCCAAATTAATTTCCGGAAGCCCCAAGATTGCATTACTAGAGGCGATTCTTAAAGTACAAGCTAACGCCAGCTCTAAGCCAGCGCCTAGGCAATAGCCATTAATGGCGGCAATCGAAGGTATCCGCATGGTCTCAATTAGACGGGGTAATTCGCGGCGAAGTTGCGCTTCAACTGAGAGNTCCTTAGCGGGCGTTCTTGTAGCNACCTCATTAATGTCAGCCCCGGCCGAAAACGATTTATCGCCATCACCAGTAATGATGATGGCATCCGCCTCATCAAGTGACTCCAGTTTTTGCAAGCACGCCATCAATTCTTTTCGTAACGCAAGACTCATGGCATTTCTTTTGGGGGGGTCGGTTAATGTAAGAACTGCAATTCGATCTTTAACTAAACAAACCAATAAAGAATTTGACACATTAGACATTCTGAACTCCAGTTAACTCTGCCTTAACAGTTTTACCACCTGCATTTTTCGGTAATAAATTCCGAAACTCAACATAACGTGGCTTTTTAAATGCTGCAATCTGCTTTTCACAAAAATCTTGTATTTCACTAATTTCAATTTTTACATGACCGCGGGTTACTAAATAGGCTTTAACGGCTTGACCCCACTTGGGATCATCTACCCCCACTACCGCAGCATCAAGAATATTAGGATGAGACATTAAAACTTGCTCTATTTCCGCTGGGTAAATATTCACGCCGCCACTAATAATGACATCATTCAGCCTACCTGCAAGGTGTAAATATCCCTCTTCATCTAAAAAACCATAATCTCCAGTGTGATACCAGCGATTTGTAAAGGCCTCCATGGTCTCCTTTGGTTGGCTCAAGTACTCAGTCATCACAGAGGGATTAATACACCAAACTTCGCCCACCTCTCCCGCCGAACATTCCACATTATGGATATTCATTACTTTTAGCTTGACGCCACGAAATGCCTGTCCAACTGATTCTGGCTTTCTTAATTGATCTTCAGGGCGCAAAACAGACATGCTATTAGATTCAGTAGAGCCATAATAATCAAATAATTGCCTGCTAATTTTATCAAGCACTCGCATTTTTGTATTCATAGGAAGCGGTGATCCGCATGTCACGACTCGCTTTAACTTTGTAGCAGTTAAATCGTGTTTATTCTTCTCTAATTGCTCGACTAGCATTGTTAGTATTGTGGGAACCGTTAAGGATGATGTAATTCCTTCGGCTTCAACAATTTTTATAAACTCTTCGGCGTCAAAATGAGGCATGATGCGCACTGTTGCGCCAACATAAAGATGCATCAATGTAAAGGTTAAGCCTGCTGAATGGACTTGGGGCATGGTACCTAAATAGATATCCTGACTATTTAATTCATATTGAATGGCTGCATTCATAACCCAAATCATTCTAGCTTTATGTGTAGCTAAAGCACCCTTTGGCTTTCCCGTTGTTCCGGAAGTAAACATCAAACTAAAGAATTGATTCTCACTGCAAGCTGGTATTTTTATTTTATCTACCGTAAATAACTTTTCTAGAGAAATAGTGCCATCAGCATCTTGGCCATCTATTTTGATAGTGATAGGTTTTTTATCCGTCCAGCCACTAAGCACTTCATTTATATTGTTTGCTAGCTCCACATTAGTGAAGATGATGTTTGGCTTGGACTGCTGCAGTATTTCAGAAATTTCAACGCTTTTATAACGCGGGTTGATTGGTGAAAAAATCGCCCCTGCACGCGCAACACTCAATACCACCAATACATACTCTATGCAGTTCGGCAGATATGCACTTACGATATCGCCTGGCTTCACTCCTAATGAAATTAAAGCAGAAGCCAGGATATCGACTTGATTATTTAAATCCCCATATGTAATTGACTTTTTTTCATCGTAAAGTGCAATTTTTTTTGGTTCAAGTTGAGAATAGTAATTTGGTACATTACCAACCACTAAATCGGAATTATCAAAATTCAAGTCAAGCGCTTGCATTAATCAAAATCACCCTTGCTAATTAAAATCTTTAATTTTTGCATACCCTCTCGCAAAGGAATATCGACAGGACATACGGTAGAACAGCTCCCAAGTCCATGACAGCGAAAGATTCCCGAATCAGTAGCAATTCCACGAAGGCGTTTTTTTCCTAGTAAATCCCTCTCATCTAGGGCTAGCATTAAAATTCGATTCATAGCCGAAGGGCCTAAATACGATTCTTTCGTGGCCGACCATTCGCATGCGGAAAAACAAGCGCCACACGTAATGCAACCACTTTGGCCCTGAATTAATTTTCGAACTTTCTCTTTAGGCGGCATAATTCTGAGTGTTTTTCTATCAGGATCATTAGATACTAAAGCCGCATGGGATTTGCTTAAGGTTTTAAAAAATGGATCCATATCACACATCACATCTTTTATTACCGGTAACGCGCGCATTGGCTCTACAAGCACGACGCTGGATTCCAATGAGCCAATCCTTGTTTGGCACGCTAGGCTCTCTTTACCATTCACGACAACAGCGCATGACCCACACATGCCGGCGCGGCATGAATAGCGAAATCCTAAAGATGGATCAACATTATGCCGAACGTAAAGCAAGGCATCTAACACGCGACTGTTCTTACTGGGAACCGGAACTTTGAATGAATCAACATCATCACTATCAGTTCTTGATACTTCTAAAGTAATTTCAAAGGACTCTAGGTTTGACATATAGCTACCCTTAAATGAACGCGCGCAATGCAACTAACCCATACAAAATGGTAGAAGCAATGGCAAATAAAATGGTGTAAGTTATAAAACAAGCAAGGCGTGAAGAATTTATATAGTCGAGCAAGATACTGCGAAAGCCTAGATACCCATGAATAGACACTGAGATTAGTAAAAAGACATCAACTGCTAAGATCACCCCGCTTTTGATCCGATCGGATACCTCTTGAAAAGTAATCGCATCAGAATTAAAAACAATGTACTGAAGAATCAAATGGATCACAACTAGAATCATTGCAAAAATTGCTGAGCTACGCTGAAGTCTCCACAATTTGAGATCGAGTGGGTTGCCGCTTAAATACGCTTCCTTCATCAGCTATCCCCCTCATTTCTAAACCAGCCACGCTCACTTACAATAATATGGAGTCCATTTAATCCATGGCCTAAGACACAAATGACAACGACTGTTTCAATAAAATGAAATACGTTGGATTTGAAGGCATTCATCACTGCATTAAATACCTCTTCACCAAAGAGTAATGCGGTAGAAATAGAGATCACGTGCAATAAGAAGTAAACGAATAGAATTAATCCACTCACCCGATGAAATAGAAATTTCCAATTTTTAGCTGAATAAATTCTTAGCATTTTAAACCTCTGAGGTCATCTTAGAGCCAGCTAAATTCGCATTTCCCTTAGGAATAACAGTTTCGCCACGTAATTGCTCAGGGTTTCTTCGAGTGAATTTAACAGGCCTCTTATCAGAATGAATTGCCCCATCAACATCTCTTTTAAGATAAATGTTATAGAGGTTTTCCTGATCTATTTCAGGAAAATCTTCTCGATAGTGACTGCCTCTACTTTCAGTTCGTAATGCGGCAGATTTTGATATTAATTTTGCGACTGCAATTAAGTTTTCTAAATTCATTCTTTCATGCAAGGCGCTGTTACCTGCTCTTTTTTCTGGTATTGCGATTCCCTTGAGTTTGTCTTCATAGCCATCTAAACTAGTTTCCGCAATTTCAAGAGAATGTTTACTGCGGATAATCCCAATTTGATCCCACGCCATTAAACCCAATTCCTTGCGCAAGTGAAATGGGTTGATGCTGCCATCGGAGGGGGTTAATTTATTTAATATTTCCGCTAAATTTCCAAAACTCTTATTGCTTGATGCCGATTGAGTCTGCAAGTCATTTACCATCGCCTCACCAGCAACGCCTCCAAACACAATCGATTCGGCAACTCCATTTCCGCCTAANCGATTAGCTCCATGCACGCCTCCAGCGTCTTCTCCGGCGGCATATAAACCTGGAATAGAAGTTCGACACAGGGGGTCAATTCGTATTCCACCCATCTGAAAGTGAGCAGTTGGAGTTACTTGTATTGGATCGGTTGCCATGTCATAGCCGACAGATAAGCATCTCTTGTACATGCCCGGAGAGGATTTGAGTAAAAATTCTTTTCCTAGATGCCTTACATCTAAAAAGACACCGCCCTGAGGAGTGCCTCTGCCAGCTCGTATTTCCATATAACTTGATCTAGAGACGCGATCTCTCGTCGAGCGCTCCATCTTGGCAGGATCATAATTCTCCATAAAACGTTTGCCATCTACGTTTAATAGATATCCACCAGCACCTCTCAAGCCCTCTTCTAATACAGTTCCAGTCATCACAGAATCTCCAGCAATTAATCCTGTTGGATGAAACTGCATCATTTCCATATCGATCATTTCTGCGCCGGCCCTGAAGCCCATTGCTAACCCATCACCACTTTTTTCTAAAGAAGCCGGTGTAAATTTATATAACGGTGCAGCCCCTCCAGTTGCAAGCAAAACAGCATTCGCTTTCATCTGAATTAATTCACCAGAGTTAAAGTCCATGAGGACGGCACCAATGACCCGCTCTTGATTGACATCAAATAACAGATCAATACCGCGCACTTCACTCATTTTTTTAATATCCCGAACTAATACCTGTTCAAGCAATCTATTCATTAACTCAATACCAGTTAAATCGCCACTGTGAACAGTTCGATTAAACGATTGACCTGCTAATGCGCGCTGATGGATGCTGCCATCATCATTTCTATCAAAATAACAACCAAACTTATTTTCTAACTCAATAATTCGGTTTGGAGCCTCGGTTACCAAAGTCCACGCAAGCTCTTGATCATTAATTAACCCACCGCCCCGCAAAGTATCGTCATAATGTTTATCAAACGAGTCTTCTGAATTCAGAACAACGTTATATCCACCCTGCACCATTCGCGTGCAGCCACTTTTTCCAATTAAGCCCTTACTCGCCAATACAATTTTTAAATTGGGGTTGGCATCATGGGCTTTAATTGCTGCATAAAGCGCAGCGCCGCCTCCCCCTAAAATTAAAATATCGCAAGTCTCTTCATGCATGGGAGATTTCCTTATTAATTAATGTAGCTGTACACCCAAGTAGATTTGAAATTTTATTTGCCGCATCTACTACAAGAGGAATGAATCGATCAATGAGCTCTGCATTCATCCGAAATGCTGGAATGGCAACGCCACATGAAGCAACTACCGCACCAGTGTGATCTCGAATGGGTGCGGCAATACCACCCATTTCAGGATGATTCTCGGCCAATGTGACTGCAAAACCGTTCGCTCTGACTTCATCAAGTAATTTTTTTATCTTCGCGGGACTAGCAATCGTTTTATTTGTAAACTTTTCAAGCTTTTCTGATAAAACTTTTTGGGCGACTAAGGTATTAAAAGCAATAATGCTTCTTCCAGTTGCAGTGCACCACGAAGGATTGATTTGACCGAGCCTGGTTTGCACACTAATAGATTTGGGGCTTTCAACCTTGGAAACATATACAACACCGCCTGAGGGATCTAATACTGCTAGATGCACAGTCTCGCCCGTTTCGGAGCCCAGTTTACTTAGGATCGGCCTACCTTTGTCGGCAATATCTAAAGCCTGCACTGCCACCGATCCAATACGCCAAGCTTTTAAAGTCAAAAAATAGCGGCCTGCTTCATCCTGCCTCACAAAGTCGGTATTCACAAGGGTTGAGACCATACGATGGACAGTTCCCTTGGGCCTTCCCGTAGCAGAAATAATGGAACCTAAAGAAGAAGGCACCCCTAATTTACTAATAGCCTCCAGCACCTCTAGGGTGCCGGCGGCTGAAGCGATCACTTGATTGCGCGTTAGATTATTTTTGTACTTCATTGCAGAACTTATTTTATTAGTTAAAAAGACTTTAAAATCCAATGAAATACTTGTCAATATATATTTTTTATCTTACAGTAGTTTTAATAAATTTTACAAATTCTGCTGTGCAGAACAATTACTATTGAAAGGTTAAGATTTATGAAAGCATTTCCTCACGCCGAAGGTGTATCAGACCATTTTGAGGAAATCATCGATGTGGCAATTGTGGGTTATGGCTTTGCCGGCGGCATGACTGCAATTGCGTCGGCCAAGGCTGGACGACATGCAATCATTTTTGAAAAAATGAGTATCCCAGGGGGCATATCCATCTGTTCGGGGGGCGGCTTTAGGGTAGCCACAAACAAGGAAAAAGCCTTTGAATATCTGAAAGCAACCAACGCACAAACCATTGATGAGCGTTTATTAAAACAATTTTCAGAGGAAATGGTAAAGCTTCCTTCATTGTTAAAAGAGCTGGGCGAAGTAAATAATGCAAATATAACCATACTCGACCGACCAGCAAATTACCCACTACCTGGTTACGAAGCGTTTCAATTTATGGAATACGATTCCATTCCTGGCTTTGATCAAGCTAAAGAATTTCCTCGAGCAAAATCCCTAAAATCTGGAGCTAACGCCTTTAAGGTTATTGATGACAATGTCAAAATGCATAGTGTTGAGGTACGCTATTCAAATTCTGTTAAAAGATTAATTACAGATAGCAATGGTACTGTTACTGGGCTTCTAGTAGAAGTTGATAATCAACTACGTCGAATCGGAACGCGTTATGGTGTAGTTCTTGCTTGCGGTGGATTTGAGGCGGGTATTGAAATGCAACGGCAATTCTGGCAACTCCACCCTGTTTTGCCTGCCGCTACTTTAGGTAACACCGGGGATGGAATAAAAATGGCACAAGCTTTGGGTGCAGATATTGGTCATATGTGGCATTTTCATGGCAGCTATGGATTTCACCATTCCGATCCAAAATATCCTTTTGGTATTAGGAGTAAAAAATTGCCTGACTGGACAAGAGGCGTGACAACTACAGATGTCCGTATGTCCTGGATTCTAGTGAATCAAGACGGTAAACGCTTCATGAATGAGTATGAGCCTTATGGGCACGATACTGGTCATCGCTATATGGATCAATATGAGGCCACCAAAAATAGATTTCCAAATTTGCCTGCGTACATGCTATTTGATGAAGATGGGCGAAAAATGTATCCAGTTGCAAAAGCGTATATTAATGACCCTAATATTGATTGCTACGAATGGAGTCCTGACAATCTCAAGGAAGTGAATTTAGGCATTTTAAAAAAGGCAAATTCGCTAAAAGAGCTATCAAACTTAATGAATGTGCCTACTGAAACCATACAAGTCACTATTCAAGAATGGAATTCCCTATGCAAATCGAATGATGACGATGAGTTTGGTAGGCCATGTCATACTAGATTACCAATTCAGTCCCCCCCTTACTATTTTGGACAAATCTGGCCGATAGTATCAAATACCCAAGGCGCTCTCATTCACAATACAAAACAGGAGGTATTAAATACATTTGGTGAAGTTATTCCAAGACTCTATGTTGCTGGCGAAATAGGCTCAATATGGGGATTTTTGTATCTCTCAGGCGGTAATTTGGCGGAGTGCCTGATCAGCGGTCAAATTGCTGGAAATGAAGTTTCTGAATTAGAAGTATTGCAATTAAATTAAGAATAGTATAGTTTATTTAATAATGCTTAATGGAGATGACATGAAAAAATTTATTTTAATTGGTATAGCGCTTTTAACATCGTGGAATATTACATCCAGCTACGCTCAATCCGATTACCCCAATAAGCCCATAAAAATAATTGTGCCCTATGGACCGGGTGGAAGCACCGATGTTTTAACTAGAATTATTGCCCAAAAGTTGACAGAAAAACTCGGCACCTCCGTCGTAGTGGAAAATAAACCAGGCGCTAATGCGATGATTGGAACAGAGTTAGTCGCAAGCTCCCCAAATGATGGATATACACTCCTAGCTGCCAGCAGTGGTAATGCAGCAAATCCTGCTTTGATGGGCGCTAAGGGTCAAATTTTTCCTGGAAATTTTGTTCCAATAGTTGGTCTGGCCTCAACGCCAAATGCGATTTCAGTTAATCCACAAACGCCATTTAAAACGCTTCAAGATATAGTTGATGCGTCGAGAAAAAAACCTGACTCACTAAGCTATGCCCATGCTGGAACTGGATCACTTCAACATATCGTAGGAGAGCATTTTAAAATTACAGCTAATATCAAGATGGTTGATATACCGTATAAAGGTGGCGGCCCCGCTTCTATTGATGTATTAGCTGGGCAAGTTCCAGTTTTAGTATCTGGACTTACCGCATCTATAAGCTTTATCAATGCCGGACGTCTACGCGCATTAGGAGTAACTAGCGAAAAAAGATCACCTAATCTACCAAATGTTCCAACGGTCGCGGAAAGTGGTTTTCCTGGATTCAATAGTATCTTTTGGATTGCTCTATATGCGCCAGCAGGAACTTCGGCAGCAATAACTCAAAAAATAAATTCGTCCGTCAATGAAATATTAAGTCGTCCAGATGTAGTTCAGCAGCTTTCTCTACAAGCAGCAGAGCCATTTGGCGGAACAGCACAATCACTTGATGCATTTGTCAAAAAAGATGTTCGAAATTTTTCAGAAATAATAAAAACTGCAAACATCAAGGCTGAATAGACACGGTAATTAAACAAGTTAAATTAGGAGAGCGACAGCCTAACCATCATGTGATTGAGTTTTAATAAGGTCGCACGATCAATTAGTGCGAAAGTGCCTATTTGCCTACCCCGCTCTGCTCTCTCTTAATTACCCCGTCTCCAAATTTGTCGGGTAAACCGACAAATTTACCCTCTACCCAGTTGCCGATAGTTAACTGGATCCACCTACTCCCTCTCAAGGTGCGCCCCAACGCCAACCAAGCTTGATCATGATTCGGTCAATGGACCACAATCAACCAGCCTACATTTATATGAACTAGTATGAATTTGGCCTGCCCATCACCATTGGCTTCGCCGATACTGCGTATTCGAAAGTGCGACCTACGCCTTAGAAGAATTCTTGGCTGCTGGAAACATCAACAAATTTAATAGCTTAGGTCAAAAAAATATCAACTGTGCAATAGGTTTTGTCGGG
>JGI25911J50253_10000296_pt1 | contig 16265 bp, 16 predicted proteins | sample LauGreSBDMM110SD_3_FD_50253 | JGI IMG/M metagenome (IMG submission 50253) | reverse complement strand
TTTGAAAGCACAATTGCATCAACACCAATTTTTTTAAGTTCAGCAGCATCTGCAACGGTCTGTATTCCTTTAATTATTAATTTACCCTGCCAAACTGATCTCAACCACTTAACATCTTCAAAAGTTACGGCTGGATCAAATACAGTCGCGGCAATCTCTGATAACGGTTTATTAAAGTTTCTAAAGGTGGCAAATTCAAGGGGAGCGGTTGTTAAAAGGTTAAACCACCACTTTGGTTTAAGAGCCATATCAAAGAAAGTTTTAAAACCAATCTTTGGTGGCACAGTTAATCCATTTCGCATATCACGCCATTTAATGCCACCAACAGCAGTATCAACAGTCAACATTAATCCTTCAAAGCCCGCCTTTTTTGCTTCTTCAATAAATTTTAAGCTTTGATCACGATCTCGCCACAAATAAAGTTGAAACCATCTGCGCACACCTGGTACTTGATTACCAATTTCTTCAGAGGAGGTAGTTCCCATTGTTGATAAGTTATAAATTAAGTTATTTTCTTCACAGATTTTTGCAACCATTACTTCGCCTTGATAATGCATCATTCGGGTGTATCCAGTAGGTGCAAAAATTATTGGCAGTGCACTTTTTTGCCCAAAAACATCACAAGTTAAATCTATTTTAGAGACATCTCGTAGCACCCGCGCTTTAAACTCAACACGGGAATAGATTTCTTGGCTTCTGGCATAAGCTAATTCATCATTTGCGCCACCATCAACATAATCAAAGACTGCCTTTGGTACTCGCTTTTTGGCAAGATTTCGCATCTCAGCAAGGTTTACAACATTTTTTAATTTTCTATCTTGAAGTGGAAATTTAGGCAGAGACCAACCTAGTAACGGCTTTATATTTTTCCAGCGAGGCAGTTGGCGCTTCATATTTAAACCTTCAATCTATAAAAACGTTTTGCTGTGCCAGCCCAGAATGATTCTTGCTCAGACTTTGAGAAATCCTTAGCAAATTCCTCCATAAGGTCAATTGTTTGACTGTAACTGGCAGCAAGCAAACAAACTGGCCAATCCGAGCCAAACATCATTCTATCTGGAGTAAATGATTGAAGAATATGATCAAGATAGGGTTTAAAACTTTCATTATTCCAGTTACTCCAATTTGCTTCAGTAAATAATCCAGATACCTTTACTGAGACATTTTCATATGAGGCTATTTCACTTATTTGATCAGCCCATGGCTGTAATTCACCCTTAGCAATATATGGTTTTGAAATATGGTCTAATACAAAAACATTATTTGGTGATTGCTTTACCAGCTTAACCGCGGCAGCTAACTGTGGTGGCTTTGTTAAAATATCAAATGTAAGTCCAGCTTCTGCAATTCTGTGAACATTTTTTACCACATCATCACGAATTAACCAGTTTGGGTCATCTTTATCTTGGGCAATATCTCTAATTGAAACTAAATTTTTGCCGCCAGCATGTGCTAAATATTTCTCTAATACAGGTCTAATATCATCACTTTCTAAATCTAACCAACCAACAACTGCGCATACTTTTGGGTGAGAAAGTGATAAGTCTAAAAACTCAGGTGTTTCATCTATCGTGGGTACAGTTTGAACAATTACCGTGTAATCAATTTTAGATTTTTCTAGTTCGGGCTCAAATTCATTCATTAAAATTGTACGAGAAATTGGTTTAAGTTCATCACCTTTCATCCAAGTCTGAGGGCGTACATTTAGATCCCAAATGTGATGGTGTGAATCAATGCGCATAATTAGAGAATCTTACTCCTAATATTATCAATCTCATCTAAGCAGTTTTGCCAAAGCAGGCTTGTTTTATCAACGCCACCATCTTCAGTCCACATCAATCTATCAATTATTGCAGATCTCATTTGCAGAAATTCTTTTCGCTTTACAAATGCTCCATCTAATTTTGCACCAGCAGAGCTAACTGGCTTATCAAAAAATATATCGGGTAAGGTGTCAGTTTCAGCACTTATGCCTAGCCTTTGATTCATTTCACGTTGAATAGCTAACCGCATTAGACCTAAGTTAAATAAATCTTCCATATTAATTTCCTGATTAGTTATAGTTTTAACTAAAGCTAAAATATCTTGACTTCGTAATTCTCTAGTTGGTGGCGCGGCATAGATACAAATACCTAATGCATCAAGTGCTGACCAGAGTAGCCATAGATCGCCAATACTCTTCTCACGTCTTTTATCCAAAGTACCAAGTGATAATCCACCTTTTGGTATTCCATACTCCATACCAAATTCAACATGTCTACTCCACACCCAATCTGGATCAAAATCAATATCATGTTCAATCACGTCATACCTTGGTCCGGAGGGATTAAGCGCCATAGCTAAGAACAATCCTTGATTGCCACGAGGATCCCAAGGCGGAATTGCCATTCCTTTTATTTGATTAAATCCACTCTTTAGCTTTTTATTAGCAACCTTATTCACCATTTTAGTTATCGACTTCTTTGGCTTTATTTTTTCTTGAATAAGAAGTGCTGCCATATATATATGTTCAACCCCAACCTCATGACAGTATGAGTTAAACTCAATTAATCTTTCAACATCACCTTCACCATATTGCGAAAGTAGGGCTGTAATACTTAACTGATGTTGTCGCCCGCCATCAACGGGTGAATCTTTAATTAAATATGATTTAAGGCAGTTCTGTGGACACCCTGGGCAGCTTTTAGCACCATCATCTTTTAAGTATGGTAGAAATGATTTTGGCTCGAAAGTATCTACAACTTTTGGTAGATTTTTACCAAAATTTTTACCTGCCATATATCCAACTAGTGAACTATTGGCCCAAATACCAAAACCAGGGGCATCATGTTCAGATTTTGTGAGTGGATTACTTTCAAGTCCAGATAAGTATTTATCTGTAATTTGCTTAACACCAGGGCTTATTGCTTGATTTATAGCACCTGCAATCGAGATATATTTAATATTCATTCTTCCAAATACAGCGCCAATACCTCCCTGAGATGTAGCAAAACCATAATCGCTAACCACAGATGCACCTAATGCTTGTTTCTCACCAAATTCACTTATAGCCAGAGTTACTAAAGTGTTTTCAGTTCTAATCTGATCAATCGTTTCCCATACGGATACACCTTTTAATTTTTTAGCTTTAGGAAAATTAAACTCTAAAAAACCGCGTTCAGTAACTTCGATTCCAGTTAAGGATTTAGCCTTATTAGTAATTGCAATTGCATCTACTCCAATTGAATTAAGCGCATTAGCAAGCCCGCCTTGAATTTTTGATTCAATTAGGCCACCAGACTGTGGTGAAACTGCCGAAACAATTGCATCTGATAGGCCAATTCCATTCTTTCCTCCTAAAACTCCCTTTGATATAACAACAAAATTATTGCTCTTTACTTGGCCAGTAAGAGCGGCTAGTAGCGGAGTAGCAACTGGTAACAGTGGATTTGCTAAATTAATTTCTATCTCATTATGTGAAAAATCACCAAGNTCAATCAGTACTACCTTTGCCATTTTACTCCTTAAATATCTTCAAAATCCTATAGGCTTTACTCATCAATTAGAAGGGCAAGAGATGGCAACAATAACTGGATTTAAAACCTTAGATATCAGATTTCCAACATCAACAGAAAAGCATGGATCTGATGCTATGAACCCTGATCCAGATTATTCAGCGGCTTACTTAATTTTAGAAACCGATGACCCAAAACTTTCTGGTCATAGCCTAGTTTTCACAATTGGTCGCGGAAATGATTTGCAATGTAATTCAATTGCCCAATTAGCTGAAACAGTTATAGGTGAAGAGTTGTCAACACTAGAAAAGCGCATTGGACAGATCGGAAAAGATTTAGTTAGAGATTCACAAATTCGTTGGCTTGGTCCTGAAAAAGGTATTCCACATATGGCAGCCGGGGGAGTTGTTAATGCCATCTGGGATTTAATCTGCAAAATTAATGGCAAACCACTTTGGAAACAATTAGCAGATATGTCACCTGAGGCTTTAGTTGAGTTAATTGATTTTCGTCATATTTCAGATGCAATTACAGAGGCTGAGGCACTTTCAATTTTACAAAAGGCTCAAAGCTCGAGGATATCTAATGAAAAAGTTTTACTAGAAAAAGGTTTACCTGCGTATACAACTACNCCAGGTTGGCTTGGATATAGTGATGAAACAATGATTCGNCTTGCTAAAGAGGCAGTNGCAGAGGGTTTTACATTAATTAAAATGAAGGTTGGCCGCTCTCTTGAAAATGATATTCATCGCTTAGAACTTGTTCGTAAAACTATTGGTAATGATATTCGAATGGCATGTGATGCCAATCAGGTTTGGGATGTAAATGAAGCGATTAAGTGGATTAANGCAATTAGTCATGTGAACCTATTTTGGGTAGAAGAGCCAACCTCACCAGATGACATTCTAGGACACGCAACTATTGCAAAAGCTATTGCTCCAACAAAAGTTGCAACCGGTGAGCATGTTCATAATCGAATTATGTTTAAGCAGATGTTGCAAGCTGGCTCTATGTCGTTTCTACAATTAGATGCCACAAGAACTGCAGGAGTTAATGAGAATGTGGCGATTATTGTTATGGCAGCAAAGTTTGGAGTGCCTGTCTGCCCGCATGCAGGTGGTGTTGGTTTATGTGAAATGGTTTCCCATCTGGCAATGTTTGATTCAGTTGCCGTCACTGGCCACCATGAAAAAAGAGTTGTTGAGTTTGTTGATCACCTTCATGAGCATTTTGTAATTCCAACTCAAATAAAGAATGCTTGTTATGTTGCACCGCTAGAGCCTGGGGCAGGTGCTGAAATAAACCCTAAATCATTAGTTGAGTTTGAATATCCAAATGGTCACGCTTGGATTAGTCGCTTTTAATGCCGTTTATAACTTTCTGATAACAGTTAATAAAATAATATACTTTCGTCCATTATTTCGTTACTTTTATCGCACAGCGATCCCGCTGCTCTTAAGAGGAGAATAAATGAAATCAAAGAAACTATCGCTAGTAGCAATTTCAACTGCTGCTGCATTAGCAATTACTGGATGTTCATCATCTAGTGATGATGCCGGAGGCGATTTAAATATTGCCATGGTATCTAAGGGCTTCCAGCATCAATTCTGGCAAGCAGTGCAAAAGGGTGCAGAGAATGCTGCAACTGAGCTTGGCGTAACAATTACATTCGAAGGTCCAGAGAGTGAATCACAAGTTGATAAGCAACTTGAAATGCTACAAGCTGCAATCGACCGTAAGGTTGATGCAATTGGTTATGCATCTCTAGATCCAAAAGCACCACTTCCATTATTAGCAAAAGCTAAAGAAGGAAATATTCCTGTTTACATGTTCGATGCAGCTGCTGGAGATGAAGCAGATCTAGGTGCAGATGGTCCAGCACTAGGTATTGCACGTACAGATGGTGAAGCCGCTGCTGCTCTTGCTGCAGATGAAATGGCTAAGTTAATTGGTGGTAAGGGCAAGGTATTCGTAATTGTTCACAGCCAAACTAACGCAACTGGTGTACAACGCAGAGACGGATTCGTAAACCAGATGAAGGCTAAGCACCCAGGAATTACAGTTCTTGCACCTCAGTATGGCGATGGTGACCACCAGAAGTCTGCTGACATTGTTAAGGCAGTTCTTGCTTCTAACAAAGATCTAAAGGGTATTTATGCAACCAACGAAGGTTCAGCAATTGGTGCTGTTAAGGCACTACAAGAGTTGAAGAAGAAGCCAGGCGAACTTGCTGTAATTGGCTTTGACTCTGGCGCTGCTCAGATCGATGCAATCAAGACTGGCTTAATGGCTGGCGCGATTACACAAGATCCAATCGGAATTGGTTACAAGACAGTACAAGCACTTGTTGCATTCTTGAAGGATGGAACTGTTCCTCCAACATTTATCGACACAGGCTTCTACTACTACACCAAGGACAACATGGAAGAGCCAAACATTGCGGCTGTTCTATATCAATAATTAATTACTGATTAATTATTTAAAATCGGCGGCATCCAATCGGGTGCCGCCGATTTTTATTAAATAAATGAAGGTAGAATGCATTTATGAGTGAATATTCAAAAATACCAATTTCTCCAACTCAAATCTCAGTAGATCTTGCAAATGGAAAATTAATACCTAGTGGCCCGAAACTTATTAGAAAATTATCTGATTTAAAAGGTTGTTTTAAAAATGAGGATGCTTGGAAAAAAGAAGTTGATCAAGGGGATCAAATTGTTTATCAAGTTATTTCATCCATAGTGCCAGAAAGTGCTAGAGAACTACCGCAGTCAATTACTACAATTTATCCTGGAAATTGTGGCGGTGAGTTATACATGACCAAAGGGCACCAACATCCAGATCCACAAGGTGAAATTTACTTTGGATTAGAAGGAAGTGGTGGAATTATTCTGTTTGATGGTAAGCAAAGCTCTTGGATTGAAATAACTCCTGGCAAGATTGGTTATATACCGCCCGGATGGGCACATCGCTCAGTAAATACTGGAGATGATGCTTATAAATTTCTAGCGGTCTATCCAGGTTCATCTGGTCATAATTACCAATGGGTTTTGGATAATGGAATGGGATTAAGAGCATTTAGAAAGAATAATAATCTAGATTTACAAGAATTTTATAGCTAATGATTATTGCTCATGACCTTGGCACCACTGGAAATAAAGCATCTTTACATAGTGATGACGGAAAAATGCTGCAGCACTGCACAATTTCATACCCAGCCCACTTTGCAAGTGGTGGAGTTGCTGAACAAAATCCAATGGATTGGTGGAATGCGGTAGGGGGAGCATCAAAAAAGTTGCTCCAAATGGCGAATGTTTCTGCCGATCAAATTACTGGTATCGGAATTTCAGGACAGATGATGGGTGCTATTTTCTTAGATGAAAATTTTAATCCAACCAGAGATGCGATCATCTGGGCAGATTTTAGAGCTCAAAAGCAAAGTGATTTATTAATTGAAAAAATTGGATTAGAAAAAGCTTACAAGAAACTTGGCCACAGATTAAATCCTACTTATTCTATTTCAAAAGTGATGTGGGTTAGAGATAATCAACCAGATATATGGGCAAAAACTAAACACATCTGTATTGCAAAGGATTTTGTTAATCAGAAATTAACTGGCAGATTTGTGACAGAGCCATCTGATGCATCCTCAACTAACTGTTTTGACCAAATAAAGCTAAATTGGGATGCTGAAATTTTAAATGCAGCAAACATTCCTATTTCTTATTTTCCAGAAATTGTTTCTTCGACAACAGTAATTGGTGGGTTAACTAAAGACGCTGCAGATCATGTTGGCTTAAATGCTGGCACACCAGTTGTTGCCGGTGGTGGCGATGGTCCAATGGCAGCTCTTGGTGCTGGAATTATTGAACCTAGTGATGGAGCTTATGTATGTATGGGCTCTTCATCTTGGGTTGCAGTATCAACTGATAAGCCTTTACATGATTCAAAAATGCGCTCAATGACTTGGAACCATATTGTTCCAAATAAATTTTCTCCTACCGCCACTATGCAGGCAGGCGGTGCAAGTCTGCAATGGATGGTAGAAGATCTTTTACCAGCTTCTGAAAAAGATAGATATAAAATTCTGCTAGATGAAGCTGGAAAAGTTAATTCTTCAGATGATGGACTTTTCTTTTTGCCTCATATTTTAGGAGAACGATCCCCATATTGGAATCCATCAGCTGCTGGAGCATTTATTGGGTTAGGCCGACATCATGACCGCTCATACTTAGTTCGAGCCGTTCTTGAGGGAGTGGCATTTAATTTATTAACTTGTATTCAAGCTTTCACTGATAATGGCGTACCTATTAAACAAGTAGATGTAATTGGTGGAGGTGCTGAGAGCGCCCTGTGGTTACAAATATTTGCAGACATTTGGGGAGTAAAAGTTAGATCTCGGTCAATTGTTGAAGATGCAAATAGTTTAGGTGCTGCTGTGACCACATTGGTGGCTCTTGGCAAAGGTGAATTTAGTATGGTCAAAGAACTTTCAACTATAACTGCAGAATTTAATCCCACTTCTCAAAGTCAGAAATACCAAAAGCAACATAAGATATTTCTTGATGGCTATTACAAGTTGGAAGAGTGGTTTAATACTAGAAAGATTTCAAATTAATGGCCAAGCCTTTAGTTTTAATTTCTAGTAGATCTTTTTCAACTGGAAATATAGATTTAATAAAAATATTAAATGATTCTGGGTGCGAGATTAGGAAGATTTCAAGTGAGCACAAAATTGAAGAGATATCGAGTGACTTAATAGATGCAGTTGCCTGGATTGCGGGAGTTGCTCCAATAACTGATGAGATGATGGCAAAAGCCCCAAATCTAAAAATAATTTCACGCTACGGAGTAGGGGTAGAGGCCGTTGACTTAGCATCGGCAAGGAAGCGCGGAATTTTAGTTGCAAATACGCCAGGCGCTAATAGCAATTCGGTTGCTGAATTGACAATAGGCTTGATATTTTCTGCACTAAGAAATTTATCTATCGCTAATTCCAACGTTCGGTCATCAAATTGGTCTGTAATAAGGGGTAAAGAGATTAATGGAATGATTATTGGCGTAATCGGCTATGGAAAAATAGGAAAATTAGTAGCTAGTAAATTAAATAAGTTAGGTGCAAAAATTCTTGTCTTTGACCCATTTGTATCCGATCCAGAGATAGTTGATTTAGAATTAATAAATAAGTCAGCCCAATTAGTCACACTTCATTCACCTGGGGAAGATCTGATAATTGATCAAACTTGGGTGGATAAGGCACCGCAGGGACAAATTATTATTAATACAGCAAGAGCAAATTTAGTCGACGAATCTGCTATTGCCGAAGCCCTTCGATCTGGCAGATTATCTTTTTATGCAGCTGACACACTCTCAACCGAAAACACCAAATTTGATTCTAAGCTGCTTGCAAATGATCTTGCTGACAAAACCCTTTTTACTCCCCATTTGGGAGCGCAAACTGATCAATCAATTGATTTGATGGGCTCAATGGCAGTTGAAAATGTTTTAGCAACACTTGCGGGTAAACCAATAAGAAACTTAATTACTTTATGAGTCAAACAAATATGAAGTTCATTGGTGTTAGCACTTCGAGCTCTTCCATCATGAAAATATTTCCAGCTTGGAACAAAATTTTAGGTATAAATGCTTCGATATCTGGAATTGATATACCACTTAATGCAAATCCTGATTCCTACATTTCTGCTATTAATCAAATGGTGAATGATTCAGAGTGCCGGGGAGCACTTGTGACTACTCATAAATTATCTTTGTATCAGCATGCAAAATCTTTGTTTCAAGAATTTGATGATTTTGCTGACACCTGTGGGGAAGTCTCATGTGTAAAGATTAAGAATGGGAAGGTAAGTGGATTTGCTAAAGATCCTATATCAGCCGGACTAGCAATAAAAGATTTCTTACCAAATGATTTCTTTGATTCACAAAATGAAGTTTTACTAATTGGAGACGGGGGAGCAGCAATTGCTATTGCTTGGTATTTATCTTCACTCCCAAGACCTCCAGCAAAGATCCATGTATTAGGCAAAGATCAATCACGTTTAAATAATTTATTTAAAGTTATAAGCAAGCGCTTACCACAGATCGAAGTATCAATTTCTAAACCCGAGGTGATTAAAACTATCGCACAGTCTGGAAAGGCTTTACTTATTATTAATGCCACTGGAATGGGCAAGGATTTGCCAGGATCACCTTGGCCTAACGAATTACTTTTCCCAAAAAATTCATATTTATGGGAATTAAATTATCGAGGAAGCTTAGAGTTCTACCACCAAGGTAAATCTCAGGAGCAATCTCAACAGTTAACAGTTGTGGATGGTTGGAATTACTTTATTTATGGTTGGACTTTGGTGATTTCAGAGGTATTTGATTTGAAAATTGATAGCAAGATACTGACCGAGTTGAAAACTCAAGCACTAATAAATAGATAATTCTTATGTACAAAACACACATATGATGGTTAAATTCACCAATCTAGGGGGTAAAAATGAGTAAGAAAATTAAGTTAGTAGCACTTTTAAAATCTAAGCCTGGAATGACGCGAGAAGAGTTTAAAAAGCGCTGGGTGGATCAGCATGCTCTTATGCCTGCAAAATGGAAAAATATTAAAGGGTACACAATAAATATTGCTATTGATGAGTACCAAGAGATAAAGGGTGATTTGCCATACAACGGGACCGCAGAGCTTTATTGGGATTCACTCGCAGAAATGCAGGAGGATTTTGCAACTGATGAAGCAAAGTTAGCTGGAGCAGATGCTGATGAATTCACTATTCTACGAGATCACGTTTATACCGAAGAGTTCATAATCAAGCCCTTGAAATGATTAGATAATGTCACAAATTGTCGTAGTCGGTGCTTGCATGATCGATTTAATTTCATATGTTCCAAGATTTCCTCAAATGGGCGAAACCTTGCATGGCACAGAATTCAGAATGGGTTACGGTGGTAAGGGAGCTAATCAAGCAATTATGGCAGCAAAGCTTGGTAGCAAAGTTGTTATGGTATCCAAAGTGGGAGATGAATCATTTGGTGCTGGTACATTAGAAAACTTTAAGAAAAATGGAGTTTCAACTGATTTTGTATATAAATCTAAAGAAGAGTTTTCAGGTGTGGCACCAATTTTTGTCACACCGAAAGGTGAAAATTCAATAGTTATAGTTAGTGGGTCAAATAATAAACTTACCGCTATGGAAATTGAAAAAGCATCAAATGAGATTAAACAATCCTCATACTTAATCTGCCAGCTTGAAATTGAAGTCGAACTATCACTAATTGCTCTGCGCCTTGCAAAAAAACTTGGGGTATCAACAATTCTTAATCCAGCACCTGCTAGATCATCTTTACCAGAAGAAATTTATAAATTAACAGATATATTTTGTCCTAACGAATCTGAGGCAGAACTATTAACTGGAAAAAAAATCAATTCAATGACTGATATTGAAGAAATGGCTAAACAATTTGTAACCGCAGGTGCTAAATCTGTAATTATTACACTTGGAGAAAATGGTTGTTACGTGCTGTCAAATGGTGTTGGTAAACACATATCAGCAAATAAAGTTTCGGTAGTTGATTCCACTGGTGCTGGAGACGCTTTCGTGGGTGCATTGGCGCATTTCTTAGATCTTGGGATAGACATTTTTGAATCATCTAAGCGGGCATCGGCGGTAGCGACTATTAGCGTTCAAGGCAAAGGCACGCAAAGTTCTTTTCCTGAGCGAGATCAGTTACCTTCAGAACTACTCAGAAGTAAATGATTGTTACCGAACTGTTATCCAATGAAGTTTTTACTCTTGAGTAGTTGACTTGGATCTATTAGGCTCATCAAAGTTTAGTTGGAGGGCATATGGCAACGGCACAACTTCTTTCAGTTGAAGGAGTTAGTAAGTCCTTTCCGGGCGTTCAAGCGCTTAAGGATGTACATCTAGATTTAAATAGTGGTGAAGTGCTAGCACTTGTTGGGGAAAATGGTGCTGGTAAATCAACCCTAATGAAAGTTTTATCAGGAATATATAAACGAGACACTGGTGTAATTAAGTTAAATAATCAACCAATAGAAGTAGATGGCCCATTACAGGCACAAAAGTTGGGAATTGCAATTATTCACCAAGAAATGAACTTAATGCCTCATCTTACAGTTGCTCAAAATATTCTAATTGGACGAGAGCCTAGAAAATTATTTGGGATAGCAACGGATGATAAAGAGTTAAATCGTCAAGCAAAGATTTTATTAGATGAGCTACACCTGAATTTAGACCCGAATCAACTTGTTGGAAAATTGACTGTTGCAAAACAGCAAATGGTTGAAATCGCTAAAGCACTTTCATATGACTCTAAAATTATCATTATGGATGAACCCACATCCGCATTAACTCAATCTGAAACCGATGTTTTATTCACTATTATTGGAAATTTAAGAAAAAGTGGCAAAGGAATTATTTATATTTCTCATCGAATGGAAGAGTTAACAAAAATTTCTGACCGCATTACAGTTTTTCGAGATGGACAATATATTGATACGCTAATTACGAAAGATACAAAAATTGCAAAAATTATTTCTTTAATGATCGGCCGTGAAGTCGCTCAGGATATTCGTCCTGATCAAGTAAAGAAGTTTTCTGATAGTGAAGTGGCACTGGAGATTAAAGGGTTATCAACTAAGAACCTACTAAAGGATATTTCATTCCAGCTTCGAAAAGGTGAGATTCTTGGATTCGCAGGGTTGATGGGAGCAGGTAGAACTGAATTAGCACTTGCAATTGTTGGCAAGGATCAAATTTCAGCTGGTGAAATCATTATCAAAGGCAAGAAAGTTAAAATCAATAATCCTTCCGATGCGGTAGCAAATGGTATTGGCTATTTATCTGAGGATCGGAAGCGTTATGGTGTATTACTTAATCAAGATGTTAAATTTAATTTAGTTCTCTAATTTGAGAAGACTAATAAGCAAAATTGGCTTTGTTAATACTGCGAAGTCAAAAGGATTATCAAATGATGCCGTAAAGAATCTTACAATTAGAACTCCTACAATTAATCAAATGGTTAAAAATTTGTCCGGTGGTAATCAACAAAAAGTAGTTATTGGTAAATGGCTAACACGCGAAACTGATATTTTAATTTTTGATGAGCCAACAAGAGGTATTGATGTTGGTGCTAAGGATGAGGTTTATAAACTTATAGGTGAGTTAGCAAAAGCCGGTAAGTCAATAATTATGATTTCATCAGAGCTTCCAGAAGTACTGCGAATGTCAGACAGAATTTTGGTGATGTGTGAAGGCCGAGTAACTGGAATTTTGACTAATAAAGAGGCTGATCAAAATCTGATTATGCAATATGCCACCAAATACAGATAAGGAACAGATAAATGGCTAAATTAAAAGATAACGCACTTATGGCGAGCATTCGCCATCGCGCCGAGCAATCTTTAGCTTTTGCGAGTTTGGTTGCAATTTTCATCTTCTTCACTTTTGCTAATCCAGCCTTCGCTACCTGGTCAAATATCACAGGTATTTTACTCTCAACTGCTGTTATTGGATTGCTTGCAATTGGTACAACATTTGTAATTATTACTGGTGGAATTGATTTATCTATAGGAACCGGTGTAACCCTAACCTCAGTGATGGTTGCTTGGTCATTAAATAACATGGGTATGCCTATTTGGGTAGGAATTATTGTCGGAATTCTTTCTGGTGCTCTAATGGGATTATTTAGCGGATTAGCGATAACAAGATTGCAACTTCCACCTTTTATTGCAACTCTGGCAATGATGCTCATTGCAAAGGGTTTAGCACTAGTAATTTCAGGAGTTAAGCCAATTTATTTAGAGTCAGTAGAAGGTTATAACAATATAGCCCTCGGCCAAATCATTCCTAATTTTCCAAATGCAGTTTTAATATTCTTTGCTTCAGCAGTTGTGGCATCAATTGTTTTAAATAGGACAATAATTGGTCGTTACACCTTTGCTATAGGTTCTAATGAGGAAGCAACCAAGCTATCTGGTATCAATGTTGATCGTTGGAAGATTTTGATATACATAATCGGCGGTATTTATATTGGCCTTGCTGGAATTGTATTGTCATCTCGTCTTTCTTCAGCTCAGCCAGCCCTTGGGCAGGGTTATGAACTAGAGGCTATCGCTGCAGTAATTATTGGTGGAACATCTTTGCTTGGTGGTAAAGGCTCAATAACTGGAACTGTTATTGGCGCACTGATTATGGCTGTTTTAATTAATGGTCTGCGCATTATGGAAATTCGCCAAGAGTGGCAAACAGTAGTTACTGGACTTGTGATCATAGTTGCTGTTTATGCTGATTCAATTAGACGTCGCAACGCCGGCGAGCTTTAAATAACTAGATGAAGGCAGCGGTAATAACCGCTCCTGGTGAGATTGCAATTGAAGAGGTTGCCGATCCAACACCAGGAGATAACGATGTCGTAGTACAAGTTGCAGCAGTTGGTATTTGTGGAACTGATCTACATATTTTCGAAGGTGAGTTTGCACCAAAACTTCCAATAGTTCCAGGCCATGAGATGAGTGGAACAGTTGTAGCAGTTGGTAAGAGTGTTACTGAAGTAAAGATTGGCGATGCAGTTGCTATCGATCCATCCCTACATTGTGGGGAGTGTTTTTATTGCCGAAGAGCCCGGGGAAATTTGTGCGAAAACTGGAATGCATTAGGTGTAACTTATCCAGGTGCGGCAGCGCAATTTTTTTTACTATCACCGAAGAAAAATATCCATAAACTTCCAAAAAATGTTGATTTAAAATCTGCCGCATTAATTGAGCCACTTTCATGCGCAGTAAGAGGATTTGATCAATTACCTAGAAATCCTGGTTCACATTACCTAATTTATGGCTCAGGAACTATGGGTCTAATGATGGCTGAACTTGCGAAAGTAAATGGCGCAGCTAGTGTCTCAATTGTGGATTTAAATCAAGACAAGTTAAAAACAGCAAAGGTTCTTGGATTTACAAATTTAGCAAAATCTGCAGATGAGTTTGATCAACCAAGAGGATTTGATGTCGTAATTGACTGCACGGTGTTACTGAAGCAATAAAGGATGGTTTAAAGCATGTAATGCCTGGTGGGACATTTTTACAATTTGGTGTTGCTAATAAGGATGCGAAAGTAGAGATTGAACCATTTTGGGTATATAACAAAGAAATTACTATTGTTGGCTCAATGGCAGTTTTACACTCCTTTGATCGAGCTGTTGAATTGTTTGCAAGCGGAGTTTTAAATGCAGATGTAATGATTTCAGATCGTTATTCGCTAGAGAATTATGCTGATGCACTTACCGCGTTTAAATCTGGAAAAGGGCGCAAAACTATTGTGCTACCAAATGGATAAGTATGAAATCACTAATACTTTCACAGATTGATCAAATTAAGGTAGTAGATCTAGCAACACCTGAAATAGCTGCTGGTAAGTCTGTAATTAAGGTTTTAGCTTGTGGGCTTTGTGGAACCGATAGACATATATATAAAGGGGAATATCCATCAGCAAAACCAGTAATTTTAGGTCATGAGTTCGGTGGGGTTATTGAAACGCCAGCGGCCGNATCTAAATTTTCTAAAGGTGATTTAGTCTCAGTTGATCCAAATATAGTTTGTGGTACTTGCGAAGATTGCAAAGCTGGTAGAACCGCATTTTGTCCCTCACTTACAGCATTAGGTGTAAATATAAACGGTGGATTTGCAGAGTATGCTCAAGTTCCAGACTCGCAAATATATAAAGTAAGCATTGATTTAAACCCACTNCACTTAGCTTTTATCGAACCAACTGCATGTTGTATTCGCGGGATGGANATTGCAGATTTAAAAGGGGGTGAAAAGGTTGCAGTCTTAGGTGGTGGGGTNATGGGACAAATTGTGGNGCAGTTAGCAAAACTTGCTGGTGCATCTCAGATCACCATGATTACTAGGCAGAAGGCACGTCGTGAATTATCAGAAGCTTTAGGCGCAACAGATTCAGTTGATCCGTTAGAGAAGAATTACCCAGATAAAATATCAAAGTATGATGTCGTGTTCGAATGCGCTGGCGCAATTGAAAGTTTTAATGCGGCCCAAGTTATCGCCCGTCGGGGTGGTTCAATTGTGGTTCTAGGCCTTACTCCAGAAAAAAGTTTTGTTGATTTTAATCCGTTTCAATTAGTCATCAAAGAACTACGTATTCAAGGTTCTTTTTTAAACCCACTAACTCAACGTAGAGCAGCTAACTTAATTGATAGTAAAAAACTGAAGCTAGACCCACTTATCTCTAGAGTGTTGACCTTAGATGAAGTGCCAGAAATCTTAAATAAGCCACCAGCTGACGGTGACATTAAATATATTGTTAAACCTTAAAGTACGGGGTTTAAGAATCTAAGCTCAGTTGGCTTTCTAAAGTACTTTTTATCAATACCATTTATATGCTTAACATGACTTGTAAGCATGTGAGCATCCCACTGAGCTTTACTTGACCATTTCTCCATCATTACCCACACCTCTTCACCTTCTCCTGTGACTAAGTCATACATTTCACAACCTGATTCTTTGTAGGACTCTGATACTAAATTTGCAAACTCCTTTTTTAAAAAATCAATATGCTCTACAGCTGGATAGATAGTGGCAATTAGATATAACGGCTTAGACATTTTTCTCCTTTCTTTATTGGTGGGGCGGGTTGGGCTGCAAACTAAGATGATGAAATTATAGTTTCAAGGGCACGCTGCTTACTAGTGCGAACTTTGAAGTTGGCCGAGCATTTTCTGAAC
>JGI25911J50253_10000292_pt1 | contig 16405 bp, 19 predicted proteins | sample LauGreSBDMM110SD_3_FD_50253 | JGI IMG/M metagenome (IMG submission 50253) | reverse complement strand
GCCCATGCTGCAAGGCCACTATGAGGAAGACCAACGCAGCATGCTGCACGCCCAAGTCTGGCGGGGAACAGATTGCGTTTTTGATGCTTTGGCTTTGAACGATGTGGTGATCAACCGTGGAGCAACATCCGGCATGGTGGAGTTGCGTGTTTCGGTCGATGGGCATTTTGTGGCCAACCAACGCGCCGATGGCCTGATCATCTCCACCCCCACGGGCTCTACAGCCTATTCTTTGTCCGCTGGTGGCCCACTGTTGCAACCCTCTTTGGGCGGCTTGCTGATGGTGCCGATTGCGCCGCACACCTTTTCCAACCGCCCTTTGGTGTTGTCTGATCAGGCAGAAATCACGATTGAATTGGTGGGCGGGCGCGACGCCAGCGCCAATTTCGATATGCAATCCATGGCATCTATGCTGATTGGTGACAAAGTTTTGGTGCGTAAATCACCACACCATGCGGTCTTTCTTCACCCCAAAGGTTGGAATTACTTTGACACACTGCGCCATAAACTGCATTGGAATGAGGGTGGTTCATGAGCTTGCAACGCATCAGCCTGCGTGACTTTGTCATCGTGCGACAACTCGAGCTCGAGTTTGGCGCTGGCTTTACCGTGCTCAGTGGCGAAACAGGCGCGGGTAAATCTATATTGATCGATGCCCTTCAATTGGTGCTGGGTGCGCGTGCCGAAGCCAGCGTGGTGCGTGAAGGCGCGGCGCGCAGCGAGTTGTGCGCTGAATTCTCCACCCCCGTGCATTTGCAAGCTTGGCTGCAAGACAATGGCTTTGAAGCAGCTGAAGACTTGCTGCTCAAACGCAGCATCGATGCGCAAGGCAAAAGCCGCGCTTGGATCAACGGCAGTCCCGCCACCGCACACAGTTGCGCGAAATCGGCGACCAACTGCTAGACATCCACGGCCAACATGCTTGGCAAAGCCTCACAAGGCCCAGCGCTGTTCGCGAGTTGCTAGACGCTTATGCGCAAATACCTGCACAGGCTTTGCAAACCCTGTGGACCGATTGGCGCCAGAGCTTGCAAACCTTGGAACACGCACGTGCGGCGCAAGACCAGTTGCAACAAGAGCGCGAGCGTTTGAGTTGGCAAATCAGTGAAGTCGACAAACTCTCGCCAGGTAACGATGAATGGGACAACCTCAACGCCCAACACACCCGCTTGTCGCACGCCCAGTCGCTGATGGACGCGGCCCAAAGCGCATTGACGCATTTGCAAGAGGAAGACGCAGCGCACAGCCATCTGGCACAAGCTGTCAAAACCTTGCAAGAGCAGTCCCCTATAGAAACCCAATTCCAACAACTGGCCGACCAACTCAGCTCTGCGCTGGCACAAGCCGAAGACGCAGCCCACAGCCTGCAAGCTTGGTTGCGCCGCGCCGACCTAGACCCCCAAGGCTTGGCCGAAGTCGATGCCCGCATGGGTTTGTGGGTGGCTTTGTCGCGCCGCTACAAACGTACACCCCAAGAGTTGCCAGCGCTTTACTTGGGCTGGCAGCAAGAGCTCGTCAAGCTAGACGCTGCAGCCGATTTAGCCGCCCTTGAGGCTGCAGAACAAAAAGCCAAAAATGCCTTCATGATTGAAGCCCGCAAAAGATCGCAAGCGCGTCAACAATCTGCGCCCAAGCTGGCGACCAGCATCACCCAAGCCATGCAAAACCTCGGCATGCAGGGGGGTCAATTTCAAGTGCAATTGCAGGCTTTGGATGAACCCGCCAGCCATGGCTTGGAGGAAGTGCAGTTTTTGGTTGCCGGTCATGCCGGCAGCACACCCAGACCTGTGGGCAAAGTGGCCTCTGGGGGCGAACTTTCTCGTATTGCTTTAGCGATTGCCGTCACCACCAGCCAATTGGGAACGGCGCAAACCCTTATTTTTGACGAGGTTGACGCCGGTGTGGGCGGCGCTGTCGCCGAAACCGTGGGCCGTCTAATGAAACAACTGGGCAAAGACCGTCAGGTATTGGCGGTCACCCATTTGCCCCAAGTCGCCGCATGTGCAGACCACCATTGGGTGGTATCCAAACACGCCGACAAGTCGGGTGTGGCCAGTGTGGTCACGCCTGCTGCGGGTGAGCAACGCGTGGCAGAAATTGCCCGCATGTTGGGTGGTGAGCGGCTGTCGGACACCACCCATGCCCACGCCCGCGAAATGCTGCAAGCCATGACCCAAGCCCCACCCAAACCCAAGGCAGCACGCGCATGAATCGCGAACTTATTTTGATCACCGGCATGTCGGGATCTGGCAAATCGATTGCCTTGCATGCCTTGGAAGACGCCGGTTACTACTGCATAGACAACCTGCCCCCCGAGTTACTGCTGCCCTTTGTGCAACTGAAAGACCCCACACAGCAGACCAAGGTTGCTATCGCCATGGATGTACGCAGCGCCCACGCCTTGCATCTGGTGCCCGCGCAGTTGGTGCAGCTGCGAGATCGGCAAATCAACGTTCGCTTACTTTTTTTAGACGCCAATACCGACACACTGGTACACCGTTTTTCTGAAACACGGCGCTCCCATCCTTTGTCACGCAGCGACTCAGGCGTCGCAGCATCTACCCTCGATTTGGCTGCGGCCATCGAACTCGAACGACAACTTTTATCGGATTTGCGCGAAGAGTCGCACATCATCGACACCAGTTTATTGCGTGCCGGCAAGTTGCAAGACTATATTCATTCGCTGGTGACTGCGCCCAGCTCGCAACTCACCCTGATGTTTGAGTCCTTCGCTTTCAAGCGCGGTATTCCCGTGCATGCAGACTTTGTCTTCGATGTGCGCATGTTGCCCAACCCGCATTACGAGCCCGATCTCAAAGCGCTTACAGGCCGCGATGCCGCTGTGGCTCAGTGGTTGGCCCCACTTGCACCTGTGCAAAAAATGCAAGCAGATATATGTAACTTTTTAGACCAGTGGCTTCCTTCATTGAAAAATGACCACCGCAGCTATGTGACGGTGGCCATCGGTTGCACCGGCGGGCAACACCGCTCGGTGTTCTTGGTTGAAGCCCTGCAACAGCGCTTTAGCGCCAACTGGGTCACTTTAAAGCGCCACCGCGAACTCGATACGCTTTAAGCCAGCAACAACTGACGCACAGGTGCTGGCAAACCCTTTGTTGGCCAGTCTTTGCTAGACAACCATTGGCCGGTCCCCAAGTTTTTCTCGCCACTCAGCACCAAGTGCGCGGTATGCAGATGCAGGTCTTTATGGGTCAGCACATGCACGAAAGCCGGCGCCCAAGTCACTTGGGTTTGCAGTCTCTTGGGAAGCGAGTCCAGCAAGGCCTGTTCGCTGCTGAAAATCGGCGGGGTGTACAAACTGGCCCACACCCCCATGGATGGGCGCTGCTGCAACCAAGCCGCGCCGTCCCCAGTGCGCGCGCACAACAACCACATGGATTCAGCGCTGCGCTTGAGCTTTCTCAGCTTGACGGGGTAGAGCGTGGCTTGGCCTTGCTTTTGTGCCACGCACAAGCCCAGCATGGGGCAACGCTCGCAAGCGGGTCGTGTGCGGCTGCACAAAGTGGCACCCAAATCCATCATGCCTTGGGTATAGGCGGGCATATCGCGGCTGTGCTTGGGTAAAACCTGCTCGGCAATCTCCCACAAAGCTTTTTCATTTGAAGCCTGTGACAAATCAAGGGCAAAGCCATAGACCCGCGTCAGCACCCTTTTGACATTGCCATCCAATATCGCTTCGCGGTGACTAAAGCACAAAGACGCTATCGCTGCAGCGGTAGACGGGCCAATGCCTGGCAGCTGCTGCAAAGCATGCTTGCTGGCTGGAAACACACCCGCATGCGCTTGCACCACCACCTGCGCGCAGCGGTGTAAGTTGCGCGCTCGGCTGTAGTAACCCAGGCCACTCCACAGACCCAAAACCTCGTCCAGGCTGGCTTTTGCCAAATCAAAAACAGTGGGAAAGCGTTGTAAAAAATGGCTGTAATAACCCATCACCGTGACCACTTGGGTTTGCTGCAACATGATTTCTGACAGCCAAACTTTGTAAGGGTCGTTGCTGACTTGCCAAGGCAGATCGTGCCTGCCGTGCAGCTTTTGCCATGCCAGCAAGCGCTTGGCAAAACTGACAGAGGCGTTCAAGGCTTTTGGCATTGTGGGCAGTAAAAAGTAGAACGCTGCCCCTGAACCAAACGCTTGATGGGTGTGGCGCAAAGTCGGCAAGCTTGGCCGGCACGGTCATAGACCATGGCTTGCAATTGGAAATAGCCGTTTTGTCCCTGCGCATTGGAGAAATCGCGCAAGCTGCTGCCGCCTTGAGCGACTGCGGCCAGCAGCACTTGCTTGATGGCCGTGTGAAGCTTAAATGCGCGTGCTTTGCTAAGGCGCGCAGCGCGGGTTGTCGGGCGAATGCCGGCCATGAACAGCGCTTCGCTGGCGTAAATATTTCCCACCCCCACCACAATATCGCCGGCCAGCAACAAAGGCTTGATGGCTGTTTGTCGCGTCTTTAAGGCCTTGGCCAACAACTCTGGCGTGAAGCTGTCTTCCAAAGGTTCGACGCCCAAATGCCCAAGCAACTTTTGAGCAACCGGACTGTTTTGGCTTTCTGCATAAACCACAGCCCCAAAACGTCTGGGATCATGCAGGCGCAACAAGCCCTTGTCGGTCAGGCAATCGAAATGGTCATGTGCGCCAGGCGGGGACAAGGCTTGGCCAAAAGACAAAGACCCCGACATGCCAAGGTGGATCAACAACAGGCCTTGGCTCAAATCGAGCAACAAGTACTTGCCGCGGCGGCGCACGCCCAGCACTTGGCGGCCTTGCAAGCCTGTGGCGCTGCAACCTAAGGGCCAACGCAAGGCCTTGCCCATGGCCACATTCAAAACCTGAGCGCCAGCAATCCGTGAGGCAAAACTCAAGCGAGTGACTTCAACTTCGGGTAATTCGGGCATGGCAAGCAAACTAGGTAATGCTGCGATTATCATTCGGTGATGAAATATAAATCCCCTACACATACACTTCGCGGCGCTTTGCTGACGGGTGCGGCCAGTCTGGTCATCTCCACCAGCTCATTTAACTCGGCTTGGGCGCAGTCATCCCCCTTGCCCAAGCAGCCAAATTCCGCCGCCACAGAGAACTCAAATTTGAGTGCCGAGTGGCTGATGTTGATTCTGCTGGGCGAGATGCAAATTGCCCAAGGTGACCCCAGCGCTGGCTTTTCCATGATTTTCGAAGCCGCACGTAAAAGCGGTGACCCAGCCCTGTACAAGCGCTCGGTTGAGGTGGCCTTGGCTGCACGCTCTGGTACCTCAGCGCTTGAAAGCGCGAAAGCTTGGACAAAAGCACACCCCAAGTCGCAAGAGGCCAATAGCTATGTGCTTCAAGTACAGATCGCTTTGAACCAGTTAATTGAAAGTCTCACCCCTTTGCGCTCAAGCATCAGTTTGCTTCCCCCCGAGCAACAAGCCAACGCCATCATTGGCATACCGCAAATCTATTCACAAGTGAAAGACAAAGAACTGGCCAATGCGGTGGTTGAACAAGCGCTCACGCCCTTCATCAACAATGACAGCACCGCTGGTGCCTCTTGGACCACCCTAGGGCGAATGCGCATATGGGCCAAAAAGCTGCCCCAAGCAGTTGAAGCCGCCAAATCAGCCTTGGCCAAATCTCCGGAGTCGCCCGAGCCCGTCATGCTGGCCTAGAGTTGTTCTCGCTGGGCGAGTCGCAGGCCGAAGACCTGGTTCTCAAGGCTTTGCAAAAAAGTGGGCAAACCAGTTTGCAACTCAGCTATGCAAGAGTATTGATAGATAACCAGCGCCTCAACGACGGCTTGGCTCAATTGCGAAAACTCTCACAAGACATGCCTAATTTTTCGGATGTTTGGCTGCTGTTGGGCGCGGTGCAAATTGAGCAAGCTCAAGACAACGATGCCAAAGTGTCTTTGTTGCGGTTTTTAGATTTAGAAAAAGACAAAAAAGAAGTTCGCAGCCTTTCGCAGGCTTATTTGATGCTTTCCCAAATCGAACTCAGAGCCAAAAACAATGCCCAAGCCGAATCTTGGCTTAACAAAATTGACGACCCCGAGCAACTCACGCAAGTCCAAGTGCAAAGAGCCAACCTGATCGCCAGCAAAGGTGATATCAACAAAGCCCGCGCCCTGATTGCCCAGTTGCCCACCAACACCCCACAAGCCAAGCGCGGGCGCTTGCAAGCTGAGGTCAAATTACTGCGTGACTACAAAAAATACGACGACGCCTACCAAGTTTTGCTTAAAGCCAGCAAGGAAGACCCAAGCGACCTCGACTTGCGCTACGAAGTTGCCATGATGTCTGAAAAAGTGGGCCGACTCGATGAGATGGAAAAACTTTTGCGCAGCATCATCGCCGACAAACCCGACTTTCAACACGCCTATAACGCCTTGGGCTTCTCTTTGGCCGATCGCAATCTGCGTTTACCCGAAGCCAGAGAACTGATAGTTAAAGCCCTTGAATTTGCCCCTGAAGACCCGTTTATTGTCGACAGTTTGGGATGGGTTGAATTCCGCATGGGCAACAAACTCTCTGCTTTGGCTATTTTGGAGCGCGCCTATTCCACCCGACCAGATGTGGAAATTGCCACCCATTTGGGCGAAGTGCATTGGAGCTTGGGGCAGCAAGACAAGGCCCTCAAAATTTGGCGCGATGCCATGCGCCTCGATCAAAACAACGACCTTTTGCAACAAACCCTCAAGCGTTTGAAAGTCAAACTCTGATGTTCAATGGCAAAACTGGCTGGCGCGCGCTAAGCGCTGTCATGCTTGTTTTGCTCAGCGCTTGTGCCTACCCCCCCCGCCAAGCGGCGAACGATGCGGCCAACTCAATCGCCACAGGGCATTGGGAAGGCCGTCTGACCCTGCGGGTAGCCAAAAACCCGCCCGAGCAATTCAGTACAGCATTTGAAATGTCTGGACACGCCGAACAAGGCCAACTTCATTTGCTCTCGCCTTTGGGCACCACCTTGGCCGTGGTGCGCTGGAATCCGCAAGGCGCCAGCCTGCAGCAAAGCAGAGATATCCAGCAATTTGCCTCCATGGATGAACTGACCCAAGGCCTCACGGGCGCTGCCATGCCCCTGCCGCAGCTGTTGATTTGGCTAGACCGTGCGGGTCCGGCAGTCGCTGGGTGGGAAATCAAAGCCGAAGCATTAAAAAAAGGCCGCCGCGTGCTGGCTGAACGCCAGCAACCCCTGCCCGCCTTGCAGTTAACCTTGCTGCTAGACCCCCCATCTTGAATCTTGTAAAGACATGCAGTTCCTGCACAACGTCCCTGCACCCGCCAAGCTGAATTTGTTTTTGCACGTCACGGGCAGACGCGCTGATGGCTTTCACCTGCTGCAGTCGGTCTTTATGTTGATCGATTGGTGGGATGAGCTGCACTTTGACCTGCGAGAAGACACTCAATTGCTACGCCATGACCTGAGCACGCCTTTGCCTGAAATCGACCTGAGCTTGAGGGCGGCCCAAGCGCTGCAGCAGGCCAGCGGCAGCACCCAGGGGGTGCTGATTCGGGTGAAAAAAAACCTGCCNTCAGAAGCTGGTTTGGGCGGAGGCTCTTCAGACGCCGCCACCACTTTGCTGGCCTTGAACCGACTGTGGGGGCTGAACTGGCCACTTTCGCGCTTGCTGCCCCTGGGTGCGAGTTTGGGTGCAGATGTGCCTTTTTTTCTGGGTGGCCGCAACGCTTGGGTTCAAGGTGTTGGCGAAAAACTCCAAGCCATCGATCTGCCGGCGGCGCGGTTTGTGGTGCTTAAACCGCGGCAGGGCCTGTCCACCGCCACGATTTTTCAAGACCCATCGCTGGTTCGCGATACGCGGCCTGCTACAATAACCGACTTTGCTGCNCAGCCTTACGCCTTTGGGCGTAATGACTTGCAAGCCGTTGCCCAAAGGCTGTGTCCCGAGGTTTCTCAAGCCCTGCGTTGGCTGGAAAACTTTGGTTTGCAACCCAAGATGACGGGTTCAGGTAGCGCAGTGTTTGCCAAAATCGAGCCTTCGACGGTGTTAACCCACCCTCCCGAAGGATGGATTTTGCAAATTTGCAGTAATTTGGAGGTTCATCCTTTGCACCGATGGGTCTCCTGCGACGATTAGCTGGAAGCGTGTTGAAAAACAGGCTTCCCGTGTAGGGGAGTCGCCAAGTTGGTTAAGGCACTGGATTTTGATTCCAGCATGCGAAGGTTCGAATCCTTCTTCCCCTGCCACCCTTTTTTGCAGTTCGCCGTAAGTGACGGTTCAACCATTCACGCCAGCCATGTCAAACGCTCCCTCCGATTTCATGGTTTTCACCGGCAACGCCAACCCTGTCTTGGCTGCTGAAATCGCAGAGCACCTGGGTGGCAAGCTGGGCGCGGCTGAGGTGGGTCGTTTCTCTGACGGCGAAGTCACCGTCGAAATCAAACAAAACGTGCGTGCCCGTGACGTTTTTGTGGTGCAGTCGACCTGTAACCCCACCAATGAAAACCTGATGGAACTGCTGATCATGGTCGACGCTTTAAAGCGCGCCTCAGCCGAACGCATCAGCGCGGTTATCCCCTACTTTGGCTATGCCCGCCAAGACCGTCGCCCGCGCTCTTCGCGGGTGCCTATTTCGGCCAAAGTGGTTGCCGATTTGCTGCAAACTGTGGGTGTGGCGCGGGTGCTGACCATGGACTTGCATGCCGACCAAATTCAAGGTTTTTTCGATATCCCTGTCGACAATATTTACGCCTCGCCGGTGTTGCTGGGCGATTTGCGCTTGCAAAACTACGACGACCTGATCGTTGTCTCGCCTGACGTGGGCGGTGTGGTGAGGGCTCGCGCTTTGGCCAAGCAACTGGATTGCGATTTGGCCATCATTGACAAACGCAGACCCAGAGCCAATGTGTCCGAGGTGATGCACGTCATTGGTGACATTGAAGGCCGTAACTGCGTGGTCATGGACGACATGATTGACACTGCGGGCACTTTGGTTAAAGCCGCCGAAGTGCTCAAGCAACGCGGCGCCAAAAAGGTCTATGCCTATTGCACCCATCCGATTTTTTCTGGCCCCGCCATCGAGCGCATCACCAGTGATGCTGCCCTTGATGAAGTGGTGGTCACCAACACCATTCCGCTCAACGCGCAAGCGCTGGCATGTTCCAAAATTCGCCAACTCTCTGTGGCGCCGCTGATCGCGGAGACGATTCAGCGCATCGCCAAAGGAGAGTCGGTCATGAGTTTGTTCTCCGATCAGGATCAGCTTTTTTAAAGCTGGCCCAGATCTGAGGACAACACAGCGGGGCTGTTCACAGCCCTTTATTGAAACCGAAGTCACACTGGTCGCGGTGGACTTCATCAGGAGAAGAAAATGAAATTTGTCGCTTTTGAGCGCGCTAAGCAGGGGACGGGTGCGAGCCGCCGTCTTCGCATCACCGGTCGCACGCCCGGTATCGTCTATGGTGGCAAGGCGCATCAGCCCCAGTCCATCGAACTNGACCACAACGCACTGTGGCATGCCCTGAAAAAAGAGGCCTTCCACGCCACCATCCTCGAGATGGAATTCGCTGGTCAAACCTCCAAAGTGTTGTTGCGCGATGTGCAATACCACCCCTTCAAACAGCTGGTGCTGCATATCGACTTCCAACGCGTGGAAGCCGATACGGTGTTGCACATGAAAGTGCCTATGCACTTCAGCGGCCAAGAAAATTCACCCGCTGTCAAAGTAGATGCTTGTTTGGTCAACCCCGTGATCAACGAGCTGGAAATCACTTGCTTGCCAGCTGATTTGCCCGAGTTCATTGCGGTGGACTTGAGCGAATTGAAAAAAGGCACCTCTTTGCATGTCAACGACATCAGCCTGCCCAAGGGCGTCAAAGCTGTGGTTCACGGCAAAAACAACCCTGTGGTGGTCAGCGTGGTCACCGTCGTCGAAGAAGCCGCGCCAGAAGTCGCACCTGCTGCAGCCGCGCCTGCCAAAGGCAAGGGCAAGAAGTAATTCTTCGCGCCTGCCTTTATAAAGCCCGCTTCAAGCGGGCTTTTTTTCGTCCCAGCAAGCCGACCGAGCCCACGGTGGCGGGTCAGCTAAAAAGTGCGGCGTGGATAATTCCGGCATGATCAAATTGTTTGTTGGCCTAGGTAACCCTGGCACAGAGTACGAGCACACCCGCCACAACGCTGGTTTTTGGTGGATAGACCAAATGGCGGCACTTCTTAAAGCGCCTCTCTTGCCCGACAAAAATTTCCATGGCTGGGTTGCCCGAGCCCATTACCAAGGCAACACGCTGTGGCTGCTTAAGCCGGTGACCTTCATGAACCTGTCGGGCAAATCCGTGTCGGCTTTGGCGCGGTTTTACAAAATTGCCCCCGAGCACATGCTGGTGGCCCACGACGAGCTCGACTTGGTGCCGGGTGAGGCCAAGCTCAAACTTGGTGGCGGACATGCCGGCCACAACGGCTTGCGTGATATCCATGCGCAAATGGGCACGGACGCCTACTGGCGCTTACGCCTAGGCATTGGCCACCCCGGTGTCAAGTCGGAAGTGGTTCACTGGGTTTTGAAGAAGCCTGCACCAGAACAGCGAATATTGATTGACACTTCCATTGAGCGCAGCCTGCAGGCCTTAGCCTGCTTGGTAAGCGGTGAGATGGAAAAAGCCATGCAGATGGTGCACACCAGCAAACCGCCCAGGCCCAAACCGCCTCGTCCGGCGGCGGCCTCTCCCCTAAAGGAAGGCGATTTGCATGAAACACACCCCCCTACTGACCCGCGCGCTGGGTCTGACCCTGCTTAGCCTGACACTGGCGGCCCACCCTGGCCTGCACGCCAAGGCCAAAGAAAAACCAGCACTGCTGTGCGAGCAAGAAGGCCAAATGAAGCCTTGCGAAGACTCGCAATCGGACAAGGTGGCGGACAAAGGCAAGCCGCGTGCCTTCAAAGCCCAAGCGCCTGATGAGGTAATGGATAAAGCCAAGGTCAAAGCAAAAGCCAAGGCCAAAAAGAAAAAAGCCAAAACTAAAAAGACCCGCAAAACAGCGGCAGTTGATTAGGCTTTAAGCCGCTTGATTGACCAAGCGCTGGTATTTGGCCCATAGCGTGTCGTGGTTTTCGGCATGCTGTGGGTCTAGCGGAATACACGCCACGGGGCACACCTGTACGCACTGCGGCTCATCGTAATGGCCTACGCATTCGGTGCATTTGGCGGGGTCAATTTGGTAAATCTGCACGCCCATGAAAATGGCGTTGTTGGGGCACTCGGGTTCACACACATCGCAGTTGATGCACTCATCGGTGATCATCAAAGCCATGCTTGCCTCAATCCGTTTTTTTGGTCAGCATGAAGCGCAGCACGCTGGGAGACACAAACTGGGTGACGTCGCCGCCCAAGTTGTTGACCTCGCGCACCAAGGTGCTGGAGATGCACTGGTACACATCCAAGGTGTTTAAAAACACGGTGTCTATTTTTGGCGCCAAGCGGCGGTTCATGCCTGAGAGCTGAAACTCGTAATCGAAATCGGTCATAGAGCGAATACCGCGCACCATGGTGGTGGCACCCAAACTGGCGGCGAAATCGATAACCAAGCCATCAAAGGTTTTGATCTGCACATTGCTGCAGTCGTGTAAAGCCTCGCGGGTCATGGCCAAGCGCTCATCCAAGGTGAACATGGTTTTTTTATGGTGAGCGCTGGCCACCGCCACCACCACTTGATCGAACATGCGAGCCGCACGCCGAACAATGTCCTCATGACCCAAGGTGATGGGGTCAAAGGTTCCAGGGTACAAGGCAATGACTTGGGTGGACATCAGCGCTCCTATCGGCCAAAGGGTCGAGGCATTATGCCGCTGGCTGCAGCAAGTGGGCGTGTACCGCGCCAGCCTTTAAGTGCCGCGCCAAGCGCAGGCCCAAAGCGCCCAACTCATCTGCGCTCCAAGCTTTGGCCGCTTCAAGGTAAATCTGCCCCGTCGATTTGATGCAAGCCGCCGCGGCTGCCAAGGCCAAAGGGTAATGCGCAAAGTCGTAGGGAGGGTCTAAAAACACCAAGTCCACGCTTTGCGGCGCTTGTTGTCTGAGCGTCGACAAGCCGTCGCCGCGCAGCAAGCGCAATTGACTGGCCCCCAGCTTGGCCTGGCTTTTGGCCATGGCCTCTATGCACACCGAATTGGCATCGCACAACAGCACCTTGGCCGCACCGCGGGACGCGGCTTCAAAGCCTAAAGCGCCGGTGCCGGCAAATGCGTCTACACAATGCCAGCCGGACAAATCTTGGCCTAGCCAATTGAATAAGGTTTCGCGCACCCTGTCGGGTGTGGGGCGCAAATCGACTGAGCGCGGTAGCGGCAGTTTGCTGCGCTTCCAGTCGCCGCCGATGATGCGCACCTCGCCAGGTTTCAAGGTTTGCCACCCAAGATGACGCTGACCATGCGCTGGGGTTGAAGGTTGCGGGCAAAAGCTTGCTGGATTTGAGCGGCAGTGAGTTTGTCCATTTCTGCCGCCCAGGTATCGAGGTAGTCCAAAGGCAAATCGAACCAAGCGATGTTGCTAAGGTTGTCCAGCAGTTTGCGGTTGCTGTCTATACGCAGGGCAAAGCCGCCAATCAAGAAGTCTTTGGCGGCTTGCACTTCTTGCTCGGTGGGGCCGGTACGAACAAATTCGGCTAACACATCGCTGGCAACTTGCACGGCTTGCGTGGCTTGGTCGGGTCGGGTTTGCAGTCCTACCGTGAAAGCACCGGCGTGTTGGCCGGGTGAAAAATAGCTGGACACGCTGTAACTCAGTCCGCGTTTTTCACGCACCTCATTTGTCAGGCGCGACACAAAACCGCCGCCGCCCAACACATAGTTGCCCAGTGTCAAGGCAAAGAAGTCGGGGTTTTGGCGGGCAATGCCAACTTGTCCTATGAACACATGGGCTTGCGCGGATTCAAAAGGGATTTCCAGTTTTTGAGCTTGTTTCAATGGAGCAACCTCGCCAACCATTGGCAAGACAGGGCAAGCACTTTGGCGTGGCAAGCCGCTGAGCAACTGCGTGAGCAAATTCTCGGTTTGCGCCCGATTGACAGCGCCGACCACACTGATCTTGGCTTGGCACAACAGCATGTAGCGCGACAAAAATTGCGCCATGTCAGGGGTATCAATACGGCGCAAACTGGCCTCATCAACTTGCGCTCCATAAGGGTGCGTGCCAAACAAGGCTTTATTGAAAGCTTTGCCGGCCTGAGTAGCGGGCTTGGTGTTGGACTCGGCAATAGACGCCACCCAACGCTGACGCTCGCTTTGCCATACCGCGGAGGGGAAACTGGGCGCTGCCAACTGCCTAGCGGCTAAGGCAATAGCCGCCTCCAGCAACTCGGGGCGGGTCAGGCTTCGCAGCGAAAAACTCATGCGGTCGGCGCTGGCGTTGGCCCCCACCGTGGCGCCCAAATCGGCCCAAGCTTCACCCAACTGGTTTTCATCCATGGCCGGCTGGCCTTGGAACGCCTTGACGCCCTTGGCCATCATGCTGGCGGTAGCCCCGGCCAAGCCGGATTGACCCGCCGGGTCGCGGCGGGCACCCGCGTCAAACTCGATTTGCACATCCACCATGGGGATGCCTGGGGCCTCCACCAAATACACCTTGGCGCCCGTAGGCATGGTCCAGTGTTGAATAGGAATGCCGGCCCAAGAAACCAAGGGGAAAAGAAATAAAACTGCACATGCAAAGCGTTTCATCGTGTGGACTCCCCATGACGCGAGGCGGCGCTGGGTTTGCGCGGGAAGGCCCTGGCGCCGGTTTGCGGCAGCAAGGTGGCCACTGTCAATGTGTCGTCGCCAAAATACTTGGCCGCCACCGCCTGCACTTGGGCTGGGGTGATGGTGTTCAAGCTTTCCAGCACCCGCTCGGCGCTGTCCAAAGGCATGCCTTCTATCCAAGCGTTGCCCAACTCACGGGCTTGGTTGAAGATGGAGTCTCGCTGGTAGACATTGGAGGCCATCCACTGCGCTTTGACGCGTCGCATCTCGGCCTCGCTCACACCCTCTTTGGCGATTCGCGCTATTTGTGCCCGCAAAGCTGCCTCGAGTTGTTCGGGGGTTTTGCCCTTGGCAGGAACCGCGTCAAGCATGAAGACCTGCGGGCCACGCCCACTCATGGAGTTGGAGGCACCCACACTGTCTGCCAAGCGGCCCTCACCTTGCGCCAAAGCGCGGTCTAAGCGGGCGCCGCTGTAGCCGTCTAAAACCGCAGACAGCAAAGTCAGCGCCAGCGCATCGCGGTTGTCCTCGGTGGCTTCAAAGCCAGAGAAGTTGGGCACTTTCCAGGACAAGTGATATAGGCTTGATCCGCCGGCGCTTTGACCAGCACGCGGCGCGTACCGGTTTGTACAGGCTCTTCGCGAGGCTTGCGCGCAGGCAGCACGCCTACGGGAATTTGCCCATAACTGGTTTCAGCCAGTCGCCTGACCTCAGCCACATCCACGTCACCCACCACCACCACAGAGGCGTTGGCCGGCACATACCAACGGCGGTAAAAGTCTCGTGCGTCCTGCGGCGTCATGGCGTCTAGGTCGTTCATCCAACCGATCACAGGGCGTCGGTAGGGTGAGGCGACAAACTGGGTGGCGCTGAGCTGCTCATACATCATCATGCGCGGCGAGTCTTCGGTGCGCAAGCGCCGCTCTTCCTTGACCACCTCGAGTTCTTTGACAAACTCAGCGTCAGGCCACTGGTTATGGGCAAAGCGATCGGCTTCGAGTGCCATGACTTCGGCCAAGCGCTTGGCCGGAATTTGCTGGTAGTAGCCGGTGTAGTCTTTGTTGGTGAAAGCATTTTCCCGTCCACCCAAGGCTGCCACCCGACGCGAAAACTCGCCTTGCTTGACAGTGGCAGTGCCTTTGAACAGCATGTGCTCCAGCACATGCGCCACGCCCGAGACACCATCGACCTCGTCCATGGAACCCACCCGCACCCACAGCATGTGCACCGCCGTGGGCGCACGTTTATCCACCTTGACGATCAGCGTCATGCCGTTGCTTAAAGTGAATTGTTGGGCCTCAGGGGATGTTTGTGCGTGAGCTGAGAATTGCGTCAAAGCCAGTCCCAGCCCCAACAAGCAGAGAACAGGGGAGCGAAAAAATAGCAGAAAAAAGGGTTTCATAGAATGACTCAGGTATAGGCTTGCACTTTTGGCAAGAAAGAAGACATTCTAGAAACCTCGCCCTTATGTTCAGTTTGTTCAAACGAAAGACCCCTGCGCCGCCGGCTTTAGTCGAAAGCAGTACCTCGCCCGCGCAGGTCGCCGCCCAAAACTGGCTGGGTCGTTTACGCAGCAGTTTGCAACGCACGGGCAGCAGCATCGCGGGGGTGTTTGGCGGCAAAGTCATCGATGACGCTTTATATGAGGAGCTTGAATCTGCCTTGTTGATGGCCGACGCTGGCATGGCCGCCACCCAAGCTGTGTTGCAAGCCTTGAAGTTGCGCGTCAAAGCCACTGGCAGCACCCAACCTGATCAAGTGAAAGTTTTGCTGACCGAGGTGTTGACCCAAGTGCTGCTGCCGCTCGAGGGAGAGTTGACGCTGTCGCTTCACAAACCCACGGTCATCATGGTGGCTGGCGTGAATGGGGCGGGCAAAACCACCTCGATTGGCAAACTCACCCGCCACCTGAGTGACGCGGGTTTGAGTGTGCTGCTGGCAGCAGCTGACACCTTCCGCGCAGCCGCCAAAGAACAGTTGTTGGTCTGGGCCGACCGCAACCAAGTTGACATCATCAGCCAAGACCAAGGCGACCCTGCAGCGGTGAGTTTTGATGCGGTCACGGCCGGCAAGGCCCGAGGCCGCGATGTGGTGTTGATCGACACCGCAGGTCGTCTGCCCACCCAAATACACTTGATGGATGAGTTGAAAAAAGTCCAACGTGTGATTCAAAAAGCCGATGCCTCAGCGCCCCATGAGGTGTTGTTGGTGATTGATGGAAACACCGGCCAAAACGCCTTGGCTCAAGTCAAAGCCTTTGACGAAGCGCTGGGCCTCACAGGCTTGATCGTGACCAAGCTCGATGGCACGGCCAAAGGTGGCGTGCTGGCAGCCATTGCTTTGTGGGCGCAGCAACGCAACACCCAAGCGACTAAGCCTTTGAAGGTGTATTTCATTGGCATAGGCGAAAAGCTGGAGGACCTTCAGGCTTTCAACGCCGAGGAGTTTGCCCAAGCACTGATCAGCTGAATTTTCAGACAACCCATGAGCTCTTCACCAGACCAGCCACCCGCGTCTCAAGAGTTAGCAGCTTTGTTGTCGCCCCTGCAGCGCATGGGTTTGCTGCTGCCGCATGAAACGCCCACGTTCACAGCTTTGACTGGCGGGGTGTCCTCGCTGATTGTGCGAGTCGACACGCCAAGGCAGAGCTTTTGCCTCAAACGCGCTTTGCCGCAGCTGAAGGTGGCCGCGCTGTGGGAAGCGCCGGTCAAGCGCAACCG
>JGI25911J50253_10000290_pt1 | contig 16458 bp, 18 predicted proteins | sample LauGreSBDMM110SD_3_FD_50253 | JGI IMG/M metagenome (IMG submission 50253) | reverse complement strand
CCCCTGACCCCTTGCATGCCATGCAAGTGCGCTACCAGCTGCGCCATAGCCCCTAATTTTATTTCAGAAATAGAACTCTACCTAAAGTTATTAACTAACTTAGTTTCGAGTCCTATCTATCATCACTTAACGCAGGTGTTGGCAGAGATCCAGCGTTATATTCAACTAGCCTCCAAGGCAAATTTGGTTGAGCTGGTTCGTTCAAAACAATCCATGAACAATTACTAATAATTCCCAAAGAAACCCAAGTNTGCGCAGGNAATCCCATTAATTTTCCAGCAGCAACTCTTGCCGCACCNCCATGAGTTGCGATCACAAAAACTGAATNATNTGGCACATTTTCAATATGNTTAGCAATNCCTTTAACCATACGATCAGCAACTTCTGAGCGAGTTTCCCCAGTACTTCCCGGTCTTATTTCTTGTCCGGCTGACCAATTTAAATATTCTTCCTCATATTTTGTTTTCAATTCTGAGTAAGTTAAACCTTCCCATAAACCATGGGCTGTTTCTCTAAATAATTCGTCTTTAGGAACTTCTAGATTTACTAACTTAGCTAGTTCTAAACCTGTTTTATTTGCTCTCATCAAATCTGAGGATGCTATATATGAAGGTTTTAAATGTTGCAATAATTGTGCAGCATTTTTTGCTTGCTGTTCCCCAACTTCATCAAGAGGGATATCGGTTTGTCCTTGAAATCTTTGTTGCAGATTCCAACTGGTTCGACCATGTCTCCATAAAACGAGTTGCCTGTTAGCCATTTACTACCTCAATTGGACAATCTTTCCAAAGTCTTTCAATGCTGTAATAGTCGCGATCTTCAGCTAATTGAACATGAACCACTATTTCTTCATAATCTAACAAAATCCAATGGCTTTCTGATTGTCCTTCTCGATTTAAAGGTTTGACACCTTCAACTGACAGTGCTTTTTCGATTCCTTCGCAAACTGCTTTGACTTGTCGATGATTTGCCGCTGAGGCAATAACGAACATGTCAGAAAGCGGAAATCTTGAACTCACATCAATAAGTGTGACATCTGTAGCTAATTTATCTAAGGCAGCTTCTGCTGCTAACTTTGCAAGGTGACGAGATTTAGTAGATGCAGTCACTAAAAACTTTTTCTTTCAATCATGTAAGCCTATTATTGCACACTCAATTTTTGTATAAACCATTGGTAGAAATATATTCATTAACCGATTTTGGCACTAATTCTGAAATCGACTCATTATTCATGACTTTATCTCTGATTTGAGTTGAAGATATCTGGATTGGCGACATCTGAATATGATCAAAATGCCAATCTTGTGTGAAATCCCCTGCCCTTTGAACAACATATATTCGTGCCAAGGTTTTAACCAAATTTGGTTCTTTCCATGTATCAATTCCACTAACAGCATCACTTCCAAGAATGAGAATGAATTCAGAAGTTGGATATTTTTTGTGTAATTCTTGTAGGGTTTCAAATGTATAAGTTGGGCCTGGCTTAGCAATTTCTATGTCTAATACTTCAACTTTTTCTAAATCTTTTCCTACTTTTCGAACCATTTCAAATCGATGCTTAGCATCGGTAATTTCAGATTTTTGCCAAGGATTGCCAGCAGGAATTAAAAATAATTTATCTAATTTAAGTTGCTGTATCGCTGTTTTTGCAATTGCAATATGGCCATTATGAATTGGATCAAATGTGCCACCCAACAGCCCAATACGGCTGGTCATAATTTATCTATCAGAGTCAAGACGGGTAACAATAAAAAGTGCAAGTGCTAACAATGAAAACGTTCCAATCCCAAAAACGATTGGGTGGAAAGGTAATTTAACGCCTTCTGTTGCAACTTCACTTAATCTAATCATTTAGCTATCTCTCCTATTTTTCCTCTGATATGGCCTTTACCTCTTACAACATATTTTGTACTAGTCATTTCAACAAGTCCCATCGGGCCTCTGGCATGAAGTTTTTGGTTAGAAATACCAATTTCTGCCCCAAACCCAAACTCTGCACCATCGGTAAATCTTGTGGAGGCGTTCACCATAACTGCTGCAGAATCAATTTGGGCAATAAATTTATCAATATTTTTCATGGAATCAGAAACTATAGCCTCGGTGTGATTTGATGACCATTTTCTAATATGAGCTATTGCTTCATCCATTGATGAAACTATTCCTGCTGCAATATCTAAACTGTAATATTCNCTAGCCCAATCATGGTCTGTAACTGGAGCAAAACTTATGGTCGATTTTTCGCAATAAGATTTTATTTTAGAATCNCCATGGATTGTTACNTTTTGATCTTTTAAGGCAGCTAGTGCTTTCGGTAAGAATTTTTCAGCAATTTTTTCGTGCACCAGGAANGTTTCTGCCGCATTGCAAACACTGACTCTTGAGGCTTTTGAATTTACTAAAATTGAAACNGCCATATCNANATCAGCTTCTTGATCAATATAAACATGACAATTACCCACTCCGGTTTCNATGACTGGGACTAAAGAATCATTCACAATTGAATTAATTAGAGAGGCTCCTCCTCGAGGAATCAAAAGATCAACAAAACCTCGAGCACTCATTAATTGCTTAACTGAATCGTGAGTATCACCCGGGACTATTTGGATTGAGTCAGCAGGAATTCCTGTTTTTGTTAAAGCATCGCGCATCACGTTTATGAGTGCTTCGTTAGTGTTTTTTGCAGAGGATGATCCTCTTAATAAAACTGCATTGCCACTCTTTAAACAAAGCCCTGCGGCATCAACTGTTACGTTTGGTCTGGCTTCATAAATCATTCCGATAACACCCATTGGAACTCGTTTTTGTTCTATTTCTAATCCGTTTGGTTGAACCCAACCNCTGATAACTTCACCTATTGGATCTGGCAATTTAGCGATATCTAAAAGACCTTGTGCAACTTCTTTTACTCGTTCTAAATTTAAAGTTAAGCGATCAATAATTGCGGCATCTGTTCCAGAATTTATTGCATTTTCAACATCTATTTGATTTGCTTTTGTTATTTTGTCAANATTTGCGACTAACGCCTCTGCCATTGCTAGCAGTGCTTTATCTTTTACATCACGATTTAATTGGGCAAGTTCATAGCTTGCAATTCNNGCCTTCTTNGCTACTTCAATAACTGCATTNGTNGTTTCAGTCATAGTAACTTTATTCTAATTCTTATTAGCTAGTTCGTCTATTAANACAAGNTCATCNCGGTGTATTACCTCTTTATCGTAACCTTCTCCAAATTCTTGTAGCAATTTTGTAGTNTTTTTTCCTATCAGATTTGGTAATTCGGTTGAATCAAAATTAACTAANCCACGTCCCAACACTTTTCCACTCTCAGAAACGATTTCAACCGCATCTCCAACTTCAAATTCACCTTTAATGTTTTTTATACCTGCAAGAAGAAGGGATGCTCTTTTTTCAGTCACCGCAATTAGTGCCCCTTGATCAATGCTTATTGATCCTCGAACATCTGTTGCATGAGCTAACCAGAGTGCACGAGCAGAAAGTTTGTCTTTGCTTGGGTGAAATACTGTTCCCACATCTTTGCCGTCAAAAACTGAATTTAAATTAATTGCACTGGTAACAATTGTTGGTACACCTCCAGCTGTGGCAATTCGAGCAGCCTGCACTTTAGTTCTCATGCCACCAGTTCCCACCCCACTAATTAGTGCACTACCTATTTGGGCGTCAGAAATATCATCAAATGATTTCACTTCAGATATAAGTTTTGAATTGACGTCTCCTGGTGGAGCAGTCATTAATCCCTCAACATCAGAAATAAGAACTAAGGCATCTGCGTTGATTAAATGTGTAACGATTCCTGCCAAACGATCGTTATCCCCTACACGAATCTCATCTGTAGCAACAGTGTCATTTTCGTTAACAATTGGAATAACTCCTAACTCCAACAATTTGGCAAAAGTGCGTTGAGCGTTTCGATAATGAGATCTTCTGCTCATATCTTCTGCGGTTAAAAGAACTTGCCCAACTGTTATTCCGTGTTTACCAAATGATTCTGAGTATCTATGAACCAAGAGTCCTTGACCAACACTTGCTACNGCTTGTTGCAGCGCTAAATCTTTTGGTCTAGCACTTAAGCCCAATGGTGATAGTCCAGCAGCAATTGCGCCTGAAGAAACTAAAACAATTTCATGTCCAGCATTTTTATGTTTAGCTAAAGCATCAACAATTATATTTACTCGTTGAGTATCAATTCCACCTTCTGCTGTTGTTAATGAAGATGAACCAACTTTGACAACAATTCTTTTGGCTTTAGAAATTTGAGTTCTTAATGCTTGACTCATCTTCCGTCCAATCTAATATCTGTGCCTCGTGGTCCACGCACATTTTTTACACCTGTATCAATTCCTGGATCCCAATCAAAGATTACGGCGTTCTCGCCTTCACCTATGGCAACTTCGGCGCCAGGTTGAGCACCTGCTTTTCTTAATGCTTCTTCAATACCCAAAACTTGGAAACGATCAGCCAAGTAACCAACTGCTTCATCATTAGAGAAATCAGTTTGTCTAATCCATCTTTCCACTTTGTTACCCGTGACGTAATAGCGATTTCCATCATGTGTGACTTGAAATCCAAGTGCACCAACTCCATCAGGACGTATCACAATTCTGGCATTTTCGTCTTGGGTATGAGTTTTTCTCCATTGCACAACTAGTTCTGCTACAGCAAAAAGAAATTCTTTTAATCCTTCGCGGGAAACAGCAGAAATTAAATAACCTTCTAGGTTTCGTGCATGAATTTCAGGCAAAATCATTTGCGCTAACTCTTTGCCTTCTGGAACATCAATTTTGTTCAAGACCACAATTCGGGGACGATCTTCTAATCCACCGTATAGAGATAATTCTTTTTCAATCACATCTAAGTCCTGTAAAGGATCTCGATCTGGTTCTAAAGTTGCACAATCAATTACATGTACTAAAACTGCGCATCTTTCAATATGGCGTAAGAAATCAAGACCTAAACCTTTGCCGGCACTGGCACCTTCAATTAGTCCTGGTACATCAGCAACTGTGAAAGTAACATCTCCTGCTTTAACCACACCTAAATTTGGCACCAAAGTTGTAAATGGGTAATCAGCTATTTTTGGTTTTGCTGCGCTTATAACTGAAACTAAACTTGATTTACCTGCACTTGGAAAACCAACTAATGCAACATCAGCTAAAGATTTCAATTCTAGTTTTACATCATTAATGTCACCTGGTTCACCTAGGAGTGAAAAACCTGGAGCTTTTCTTTTATTAGACGAAAGGGCTGCATTACCTAATCCACCAGCGCCACCTTGAGCAATAACATATTTCATACCTGGATTAATAAGATCAGCTAAAATTTCGTCCTGCATTGAATAAACAACGGTTCCTGCTGGAACAGATAAAATTAAATCTTCACCGTTAGCACCATTGTTATGACTTCCTTGTCCTGGTTTTCCATTAGGTGCATCTTGATGTGGATGTCTGTGATATTCCAACAAAGTTGTTTCATTGGTATCAACAAATAAAACTACGTCGCCACCTTTGCCACCATTACCGCCATCTGGACCGCCAAGTGGTTTATATTTTTCGCGATGAACAGATGTGCAACCAGCACCACCACTACCAGCTTTGGCGTGCAGAATTACTTGATCAACAAACATTTTTTCTGCACCACCTTTTTAATAACGCAAAAGGGCGGGCTTAATAAAAAGCCCGCCCTTTTGGGAATGTCTAATTGAGCGGGTTATTCCGCAGGAACAATGTCAACAACACGACGGCCACGACGTGAACCAAATTTCACAGCACCTGCTAGTAAAGCAAATAATGTGTCATCTTTTCCGCGTCCAACATTCACACCTGGGTGAAAATGTGTACCGCGTTGGCGAACAATGATTTCTCCGGCACCAACAATTTGGCCACCAAATCTTTTAATACCAAGTCTTTGCGAATTGGAATCGCGGCCGTTTCTAGTACTGGAAACACCTTTTTTCGATGCCATTTTCTATTTCCCTACTTTGATATCTGTGACACGAACTGTTGTTAGTTCTTGACGATGACCTAAACGACGCTTGTAACCTGTTTTGTTTCGGTAATGTTGAATTTTAATTTTTGGTCCACGATCATGTGAAACAACTTCTGCAGTAACTTTTGTTGCGGAGTGTGGCAGCATCATGAGTGATTTTGCCATTTTCTACTACAAGTAAAGCTGGTAATGAAATTTGTGAACCAAGTTGGGCAGATTGACGGTCCATTACAACAGTGTCGCCAACTGTAACTTTTTCTTGGCGTCCACCTGAGCGAACAATGGCGTACATGTTCTTTCAATCTCCTTATTTAAAACTTGGTAAGTTTTATGGCTTCTTTTCCCATTTGGTAAAAGGGCGTTCCTCTAGGGTACTAAAGGCCTAAATCCGTTCTTCCAATGGCTGGGATTTAGACGGTTTCTACCTCAGTTGCCTCAGTTGATTCTCTTTTACCGCGACGATCTGAGTGTTTGTGGTCAACTGGTTCGGAAAAGACCTTCACTCCTCGGCCGTTGCAATGCTCACAAGCTTCAGAGAAGGTTTCTAACAACCCTGAACTGATTCGCTTTCGAGTCATTTGGACCAAACCAAGAGTGGAAACTTCGGCAACTTGATGTTTGGTTCGATCTCGACCCAAGCATTCAACGAGGCGACGAAGCACCATATCTCTGTTTGTTTCCAAGACCATATCGATGAAATCGATGACAATGATGCCACCAATATCTCTTAAGCGAAGTTGTCGCACAATTTCTTCGGCAGCTTCCATGTTGTTCTTGGTTACAGTTTCCTCTAAGTTTCCACCTTGACCAATGAATTTTCCAGTGTTCACATCAACCACTGTCATGGCTTCTGTTCGATCAATAACAAGTGATCCCCCAGATGGTAAATAAACTTTTCGATCAAGTGCTTTAGCGATTTGTTCATCAATTCGATTAGCGCCGAAGACGTCGCCTTCGCCACTCCATTTTTCTAAACGCTCAGCCAAATCTGGGGCAACATATTTAACATATTCTTCAATAGTGTCCCAAGCTTCGCTTCCCTCAACAATTAATTTTTTGAAGTCTTCGTTAAAAATATCTCGCACAACTCGGATTGCCAGGTCAGGCTCGGAGTAAAGAAGTGAAGCGGGTGTTCCGCCTTGAACTTTACTTTGAATGTTTTCCCATTGCGCTTGAAGGCGAGCAACATCTCTTTGCAATTGTTCTTCAGTTGCACCTTCTGCTGCAGTTCTAACAATTACTCCAGCACCTTCGGGCACAATATTTCTTAAAATTCTTTTTAATCTGGTTCGTTCTGTATCTGGAAGTTTTCTGCTAATTCCGGTCACCGAACCATCTGGAACATAAACTAAATATCTTCCTGGTAAAGAAATTTGGCTAGTTAATCTGGCACCTTTTTGTCCAACTGGATCTTTAGTTACCTGCACTAGTACTGGATCATTACTTTTTAGGGCAAGTTCAATTCTTTTTGGTTGTCCGTCAAGTCCTGCGGCATCCCAATTAACTTCACCGGCATAAAGCACACCATTTCTGCCCCTACCGATATCAATAAAAGCTGCTTCCATGCTTGGTAATACGTTTTGCACGCGACCTAAATAAACGTTGCCGATTAGTGAAGCTGATTGACCACGTGAAACATAATGTTCAACCAAAATATTGTCTTCTAACACAGCTATTTGAATACGGTCTTGGTTTTGTCTCACAACCATAACTCTTTCAACGCTTTCACGTCTGGCTAAGAATTCTGCTTCTGTTAAAACTGGGGCTCTTCTGCGTCCAGCGTCACGACCATCTTTTCTTCGTTGACGTTTAGCATCTAAACGAGTTGATCCCCTAGCCGAAGTTTTTTCTCGCGGAGTTCTAACTCTGACAACAGTATTTGGATCATCGGTGCTTACTTCATCAGCATTTACGTCAGTGGCACGTCGACGTTTTCTAATGCGGCGATGTGTTCCATCTCCTGCATCAGTTTCACTATTCTCATCTTCTGTTTCAGAAGCTGAGTCTTCTACTTCTTCAGGTGTTTCTTCTTCACTCCGACGTTTGCTTCGACCTCGTCTTAATAAACCTTTTTCTTCTTTAGGGGTTTCTGTTTTTGAAGCTGAGGTTCTTGGTACTACTGCTTGTTGAAATGCCAGAGCTGGTTTTCCAACTGGAACTTCAGCTGCAGGAATAGGTGCTTCCTCTGCAGCAGAAAATGCGGCAATACGAAATCTCTTACGTAATGATGGTGTTTCTTCGTCAGCCATAATGGCTTTACTCCTAAATCTTTGGTGTGTGCAAATAAACAACGCAATTGCGCCTTTATTTACCTGCACTTGGTGTTTCGTGCTGGTTGTACTTAACGATCAGGGGTGAAAGTAAATCCACGTCCTCAAAGTCATTTAGGTTTTGTTTTTAGAACTTCAAAGAAATCCGCTTCGTCTCACAAATTGGGACAGCTAGCTTTTTTTAGTTCTACCGAGCACCGCTGCTCGGCTAAGTCGTTTTGGTTTCTTATCTCGGGTTGTAGTGACTCCGTGATTAACCTGTACTTCAAGTATGGCACAGCAATTAGGCACTAATCCCCTGGCACAACTGCTTTAGGGAGAAATAAGTTGGATTTGCTCACGAATAGAGGTACTTAAGTGTGGTTTTAACTACCGATTGTGGGGATTAACTCGTTCATCGATGTCTCGCCCAATAGACACCACTAGCCCCAAGGCCATCCAGGTTACAAACATAGAAGATCCGCCATAGGAAACGAAAGGCAACGGAACTCCAGTAACAGGCATTATGCCTAAATTCATTCCAATGTTTTCAAAAGCTTGAATAGCAAACCACCCAGCCACACCTGATGCTGCCAAACGACCAAATCGATCATTAGTACGCAAAGCAATTCTTGTTATTCGATACAAAATCAAGGCAATCAAAAAAATGATTAACACAGAACCTAAGAAACCTAGTTCTTCTCCTGCCACACTAAAAATAAAATCTGTTCGTTGTGCTGGCACATATTTACCTTGAGTTTGAGGCCCATTTAACAATCCTTGCCCAAACCAGCCACCAGATCCGATGGCGATTCTTGCCTGCAAAGTGTTGTAACCAGCACCCAATGGATCAAGTGTTGGGTCAACAAAAGTTGCTAAGCGTTTAATTTGATAATCCTTTATAAAATTGAGCTTGGAGGCAACAAATCCTGCTAAGAAAACTGCGCTTAGAGATCCGTATATCCATCTAAGTTTTACACCCGAAACAACCATCACACTTAATAGTGTGGCTCCAATTATCATGACCGTGCCAATATCGTTTTGTAACAAAATCAATAGTGCTGGAATACCTGCTAGTGCTAGTCCGAATAAAATATCTCTATCATCTGGAACTAGTTCTGAATCTCGACTTTCTGTTAAAACCATGGCCAGCAAAGTAATCAATGCAACTTTGGTGAATTCACTTGGTTGAAAAGTGAAACCTCCTGGAAGCGCTAACCAGGCTTGTGCCCCACCTTGTGACTTTCCAACACCTGGAATTAGTACCAGTATCAGACCAAGTACCGCAGCCCCATAAATAATAATGGCATAAGCCCTAGCGGTTCTAAATGAAAATCGTGAAACTATTAAAGCTAGAACTATTCCCACCATTATATTAAAAATATGTCTTTGTAAATAAAAATCTGTGTTAAACCCAGAATCGAATAGTCTTTGTTTTGATGCTGAATAAACTAAAGCAGAACCAATTATTGAAAGTAGTAATGCGCAAGAAATTAATATCCAGTCATAACCTATAAAAAATAAATCATTAGCTCTATTTCGAAGTGGCACTTTAGACGACTGCGAACTCCAATAGGTCATTTTTTTGTCCCAGCTTTGTTAGAAACACTTGGTGATGGTGAAGCTGTTGGATTTAACAGATCATCTATTTCTGGATAATCAGGTAAGCCGTCAGTTCTAATTGTGGGCAAGGTAGAAGTTGGTGCTCCACCTTTTAAAATACTTGTAGCAGGATCAATAGTTGTGCCTCTAATTCCAAATAACTCTTCATAAATTCTTCTCACACTTGGTGCAGATGTTCCTGATCCGGTTCCCCCTTGCGCAACCATCATCACAATTGCGTATTGCGGATTATCCGCTGGAGCATAACTGGCAAACCATGAAGTTGATTGTTTTCCTAAAACTTCTCCAGTTCCAGTTTTGGTAGCAACCGGAATTCTTGATAATGGAAAACCAACAAATGGTGGTGCACCGGTTCCTGAAACTGTAGTGGATTTTAGAGACTTTTGAATATATTTTAATGTTGCATTTGAAATAGGAAGTTTGCTTTTTACTACTGGTTCAATTTTTTCAGCAATTGATCCATCAGCATTCATAATTGCTTTAGCAATTCTTGGTTCGTAAACAGTTCCCCCGTTTGCGATAGCGGCATAAACCATAGCCATTTGCAAAGGTGTCACAACGGTGTCACCCTGCCCAATAGATGTATTTACAGCGTCTCCGGCGCGAAACCTCATACCTTCTGTGCAATTTTCTTTAGCAAACTTTTGTAACATTTTCCCACGCTCAGGATCGACTGCATCAACTTCTGGGTAACCTTTCTCAGCTCTTTCGCACCAGACTTCATGGTTCTTGTCCCAGAATTCGCGTTTGAAAATTCTTCCTCCGACGCGACCTTTTACTTCTTCGGGTAAATCAATTCCTGTTTTTGAACCTAAACCATAAGCAAAAGACATTTTTTCAATTGCATCTTTTGGCTTATCGATTGGATTTAAACCACCATCTTTTAACCACAAAGTGTTGGCAATGTCATAAAACACAGTGTCGCAAGAAACTTCAATGGCTCGTTGCAGTGAGATCGCACCAAATCCTAATGATTCGTAGTTTCGAAACACTCGGTTACCAATTTCTAGCTGAGCAGGACATTGATAAACCCCATTTAAATCAAATCCGTTCTCTGCAGCAGCAGAGGCTGTGATTACTTTAAAAATTGATGCGGGGGCAAACAAACCTTGAGTAGCACGAGAGATTAATGGAATTCCGTTTAGAGGATTAGAGAGTAGTTCAAATTGTTCATTGGTGATTCCACCTAGCCAGATGCGTGGGTCATAACTTGGATATGTTGCCATCGCCAAAACATTTCCGTTTTTTACATCCACAACAACTGCAGCTCCTGCTTCACCCACATATTTTTTTGATCGAGCTCGATCTATTGCTTCTGAAAGTTGTTCCTCTACTAACGTTTGCAGTTTGGCATCAATATTTAGAACCACATATTTTCCAGCGTCAGGTTCTGACTCACTAACCACACCTTTAATGTTGGCTGCTTTATCAACGGCTAACACTTTGACACCGGGTTTGCCTCGTAACCAAGAATCGTAAAATCTTTCCACACCTGATCGCCCAATGCTGTCATTATTTTGTAAACCAATATCTCCAGAAGCTATCCCAGTTTGTTTTTGATTTTGTATTTCAATGTCAGTTACAGGTCCCACATAGCCAATAATGTGTGCCATATTCACACCAAAAGGTTTAGGAATATCTCTAATAGCAATTAGTTCTGCACTAACTCCTGGAAACAAAGTTCTTTGCTCCATAATTTCCAGTGCGACTACGTTGGAAACATCCTGGGCAATTGGGATGGGTTGAAACAAAGATCCAGACCAGCAAATAGGTGGTTTCTTGGCTCCTTTTGCACCACATGCAGTTAAGCGATCTCTTATATCATTTTCGGAAATTTTTAAACTTTGTGCAAGCCTGGTGATCACTGCAGCNCCTTTATCTTCNGTATTNTCCATAATTCTGGTATTAACACTNACTATCAGAGTTGATTTATTTGAGACAACTGGTCGNCCAACTTGATCAAGGATTAAGCCTCTAACAGGTTGGGCATAAATTTCTCTAAAGGCGTTTCTTTGCGAAGCTTTTACGAAGTTTTCCCCAGTGTTTATTTGAATATAAAACAATCTGCCAACCAAAGTAATCATTAAGGACAAGAAAATTATTCTGATAATTTTTAATCTGATTAAAGTTTTGTCATTCATTTCCTATTGCATCCTTAATTCATCTGATCTTGATACCGGCCCAAGTCGTCGATCAAGAAGAGCGATAGTTGGATACACAAATATTGCTAAACCACCAGCATAAATTCCTTGGGTCAAAAAATTGGTTGAAAAATTAACTAAGGAAAGATCATTTCCTGCAAAAACTGCCCAGATACTTCTTAATAAGAAAAACGTGGTAGCAGCCACACTCGATATCACAAGGGGTCTAAGCAAAGACTTACTTGACCCACTGCCAATAATTCCAATGCCATACCCAATCAAAGCCAACAGAATTGAGGCAATTCCCATTAAATGATTTCCTGGAGGGGCGACATCAATTAAAAATCCTGCTATAAATCCAGCAATCGCACCCACAGCTGGGCCTTTGGTAATTGCCCAACATGACACAACCACAATTACTAAATCAGGGGTGGAACCTGGCAAAGACAGTCTTGCAAAAAATGTTGGTTGAAAAATAACTGCCACAAAAATCGTGATACTTAAGGCAACGTATTTATAAGCGTTCATTAATTTTCACTCGGAGTAGTAGCAGGACTAGTTGAAACAGTTGGCGTTGGCACAAAAGGCATTGGTGGTAAAAGTGAATCTCTGGGATCTATTCGAGGTCTTTCAACAATGACGCTGACCAAATCAAGGGTGGAAAGTTTTACATAAGGTTTAACTTTGGCACTTTTAGTGAGCAACCCTGGTGAAGATTTAACACTTATCACTTCACCAATTGGCACTCCAGAAACAAATGGTTTTCCACCATTTGAACCCCAAGTAACTATTCGATCACCTTGGTTAATTTCAGCTAAAGGATCAAATATTTCGAATTCAAGTTCTCCAGGCAAACCATTTCCGCTCACAAAACCTAGTTCAGATTTTCCACCAATTCTGGCCCCAACTTTGCTTGATGGATCTGCTAGTAGTGCAACTAAAGTTGTTGACTCCGCAACTGAAATTGTTCGTCCAACTAAACCTTGTCCAGAAATAACTGTCATATCTTCAGTGATTCCATCAATCGCGCCAACATCAAGTGAAACTGTCCAGGAATAATCCTGCCCCGCACCAATTGCTATAACCCGAGCAGGAACTATCTCATAGGTACCAAGACCGGCAATTTTTAAAAGCGCATCTAATTCTGCTGCTCTTCTTCTAACTTCATCTGTGTTAGCTAGTTTTTCTTTTAAATCCAAATTTTCTGATTCTAGGTCTTTAACTAATTCTCGAGCAGTATTTATTTCTCTCCAAGTTGAACCAAAATTCTGAATAGAGTCAGTAAATGATCTGGCCGATTTCTGAAACGGTGAAACAATATTTGCAGTATTAATTCTAATTGAATTTGTGAAACCAAACCCAGAATTTCTTAATTCAAGTGCAACTAAAGTTAATGACAAGAGCATCAAAACTGACAGCACAGTTCTAATTCGAGTAGAATCTTTCACGGCAAAATCAGCCGATCTAACCGGTTAACCGCGTGGTTCTGAGATCAATACTTGCTGTAGAGCCTCAAACTCTTCAATGCATTTTCCTGAACCCATAACAACACAATTCAGAGGCTGTTCAGCGATGGTAACTGGCATGCCAGTTTCGTGTCTGAAACGTTCAGCTAAACCTTTCAGTAGAGCTCCTCCTCCAGTTAACACAATGCCACGATCCATGATGTCACCGCAAAGCTCAGGTGGAGTTCTATCAAGTGTGGTTTTAACTGCATCAACAATTCTTGTTAATGGTTCATCTAATGCTCTTCTTATTTCTTCAGCGGTCACAACAATTGTTCTAGGTAAACCTGTTACAAGATCGCGACCACGTAATTCTGCTGAACTTTCATCTGGAACAGGAAAAGCTGTACCAACTGTAGTTTTAATTTCTTCTGCAGTTCTTTCACCAAGCATTAATGAATATTCTTTCTTCACAAACTGAATTAAGGCATCATCCAATTCATCACCACCGGTACGAATTGAAAGTGAAGTCACTACACCTCCTAGGGAAATAACAGCAACCTCTGTAGTTCCACCACCAATATCAACAACCATATTTCCAGTCGGTTCATGAATGGGAAGTCCTGCACCAATAGCTGCTGCCATTGGTTCTTCAATTATGTAAACTTTGCGCGCACCTGCTGCGTAACCTGCATCTTTAACTGCACGTTGTTCAACACCAGTTATTCCACTTGGCACACAAACCACAAGTCGAGGTTTTGCTAAGAATCTACGTTTGTGAACTTTTTGAATAAAGTAGCGAAGCATTCTTTCAGTGGTATCAAAATCTGCAATCACGCCATCTTTAAGTGGACGAATGGCAACAATATTTCCAGGAGTACGACCAACCATTCGTCTGGCTTCTGTACCAACTGCAACAATTCCGCCTGTGTTTTGATTTATGGCAACTACGGAAGGTTCATTTAAAACAATGCCGCGACCTCGTTCGTAAACCAAAGTATTTGCGGTACCAAGATCTACTGCTAAGTCTCGTCCTAAGAACCCTCTACTAAAACTTGCCACTTATGTCCTCTTTATATTTGTTGGTGATTCACTACTTATATTACGCTTTGTTACTTCAAGCCTGGAAAGAAGAGTGCAATCTCTCGTGCAGCAGACTCAGGAGAGTCTGAACCGTGAGTAACGTTGGTTTGAGTTTCAGTCGCAAAGTCTCCTCTTATGGTTCCAGGTAAAGCGTTAGCTGGATTTGTTGCACCCATCATTTGGCGCCATCCCAAAATTGCATTTGGACCTTCGATCACAACTGCTAAGAGTGGCGAAGAAGTAATAAATGAAACTAAATCTTTAAAAAATGGTTTTCCATCGTGTTCGGCATAATGAGTTGCTGCTGTTTTTTCATCAAGTTTTCTTAATTCTAAGGCGACTATTTTCCAGCCCTTAGTTTCTATTCTTTTTAAAACTTCACCTATAAGTCCACGATTAACACCATCTGGCTTTACTAAAACTAGTGAACGTTCAGTCACAAATTTTCCTTCCAATATATTTCAATATTTATATGCTACTGACACCAGGCATTCAGGTTTTATTTGATGCCTTTAACTCATCAGTTCTGCGCCCAATTCTGAGTGCTGCTATCCACAGACCCAAGAAAATCAGCCCTAACACAAACATCCAACTGACAACAAACCCAGAACCAATCAAAACGATTTGAGTTAAGTACCCCACATAGATTCCATATTTTTTACTCAATGTACCCATGGCAAAAATTGCTAAAAAGATCTGAGTAAGCGATATCGCGATAATAGTCGAATTGTTAATACTAGATTCCTGCAAAGCTACTGGAATAAAAAGGAATGAAACAATTATTTCAAAAGCTAAAACAGATGATCCCAAAGTTCTCATTTATTCAGACCTCCTTTAATTAATAACCCTATTTCTCCTGCTAGTACTACAGATCCAAGTGCAATAATTCCGGCAGAATTTCCTAAATCTTTGGCTATATCAATCGCTAATTTTATTGCTTCTGAAGAATTATCGCTTGATTCTATTCTTGTTGCAAATTGAGATATGTTTTTTACTTTTTTAGCCAAGTCCACAACTGATAATGCTCTAGCAGAGTTTGTCTGCGTCAAGATTACCACTTGGGCAAATCCCTTAAGTTCTTCCAAAATTTGATTAACATCTTTATCTCCCATGAAAGCCAGAATCAAAATTAAATTATCAAATTGAAAAGATTCAGTTATACCTTGTTTGGTTGCCTTTATCCCGGCAGGATTATGAGCTGCGTCAATAACAATTGTGGGATTTCTTTTCAAAANTTGTAGTCTNCCTGGTGAACTAAATTCTGCAAATGCTTCTTGGACTAAATCATGATCTATTTGTCGATCCAAGAATGCTTCAACNGCAGTAAGTGAAACTGCAGCATTTGATGCTTGATGTTTTCCGAAAAGTGGTAAGAAAAGTTCACTGTGTGTTCCATAAGGATTAGCGATTGTTAATTGTTGACCACCGATGCCAACAGATCTTTCAAGCACATCTAATTCAATGCCTTCACGCATTATTGGTGAATTATTCTCTATTGCTTTTGCTAAAATAATTTTCGCTGCATCTTTACTTTGGTTAGAAACAATTACCGGAATATTTTCTTTTATAATTCCTGTTTTCTCTAAAGCAATTTTTTCTACAGTATTTCCCAAATATTCTTGGTGGTCTAGGTCAATTGGGGTGATTACTGAAACCATGGGAGTCAAAACATTTGTTGCATCCCATCTGCCACCCATTCCGACTTCTAACGAAATTACATCAACCGGTGTATCTGAAAATGAAACAAATGCCATGGCTGTCAGAACTTCAAAAAATGTCACTGATCCCCCAGGTATTTTTTCATCCACAATCTCAAGAAAAGGTTCCACTTGTTTAAAAACTTCTTCAAAGTTTTTTACACTTATTGGTTCACCATCAATTGAAATTCTTTCGCGAGGATGAACCAAATGCGGA
>JGI25911J50253_10000289_pt1 | contig 16471 bp, 40 predicted proteins | sample LauGreSBDMM110SD_3_FD_50253 | JGI IMG/M metagenome (IMG submission 50253) | reverse complement strand
TGATAGCAGTTCACCTAATGGTGTTTCTTTTATTGGTACAACAGGACAAAAGTTTATTACATCATCTACTGGCGTGTGGATTGAATCTGCCACAGTTAAAGCAGCATCTGGTTATTTACAATCTGGCTGGATTAGATGGGGTACTAGTGAAAGAAAACAACCAGTATCTTTATTGATTAACTCAGACGGAGATAGTGCTGGAACATTAGGATTTACTATTGAAGATCAAGATGACCAGCTTATAACTATTGGTTCTACCCCCCTTGGTACAAGCACTGAGATTACTTTAGCTGGCTATGTCCAACCATCAGATCACTTTGAAATTACATTTAACTTTACTAGAGATTCATCTGATACTACTAAGTCACCCTTATTAGAAGAGTGGCAGATACGTGCATTACCTGCACCACAAAGATCTAGAACATTAACTGTTCCATTACTTTGTTATGAAGAGGAGCGAGACCCTAATGGCAATACCAGAATCTCAATACCATGGGAACGGATTAGTTATCTGGAACGCATTGAACAAAATGGAGGAGCGGTACTCTACCAAGACTTTTCTAATGGAGAAGAAAGAATCTGTGTTATCCGTGCTATTCAATTTGAGCAAGTNNCACCTCCCACTTTTGCGAGNGGGTTCGGAGGAATAGTTACTATTCAGTTNCAGACTATTGATACCGAACAAATTATTTCTTAATGGATACAAATAAATTATTGACACTTGTTGGACCAGATGAAAGAAGTGAGCTAGTTACGAAAGTTCGTATAGCTCTTAACGTTGCTGGCGATGATGTGCTTGATGCTCCCCTACAGGAAATGTTAAAAGGGTTGCAGCGTCGTATTGACATCCCAGCAGTCGGGTGCATCAATATAGCCACGCTAGATGCGCTCGCAGTTGCTCCACCTGAATGGTAGGGCTAAGAAGAGAGGGGGATCTTAATTGATCCCCCTCTTTTTTTGTTTCCTATTATCTTTCACGGCTCGCCTGAGCGAGCCTTTCCCACCCACCACCCTTTTACTTTATCAGATCTTTGGTATAAATGTGATTCGTGTCGCTACCAAAGAATGTCAGTTGGTTAGATTACTATGCGACTATGAACGAACTTCCTCCTCATAGATCTTATAGCCAGTTATCTACATGGCAGTCCTGCCCACAGAAATATTATCTTAGCAAGATAGCTATGGTTCCAGAGAAACCTGCGGTGTATCTTGCTGCTGGTTCGGCTGTCCACTCCATGCTGGAGTGGTTAAACCATGAGTTCTATAAGAAGCAACTTGGCAATTGACCAGCGTGGTATACCAAGCAATGAGTGTATCAACTGTGGCTCCGACATACAGGTCATCAGGGCAATCTTTAAAGATTATGAATTGGTCATGTGGTTTCTTGATTCCTTCTGCGCTAACTGCGGTTCTCCTATGACCGCCCCAACACCAGCCGATCACCCTGAGTACAAAGGAGAGACTGATGACTACCTTTGATTTGACACAGAAGTGGCTTGAGGGATTTAATGATGCCGTCAAGGAGACCGAAGACAAGACAGGTATTCCCTCGACAGAGTGGAAGACGGCTGGACGCAAGACCACCTTGCGCCCAGACGGAGAAGATCTATCGTTTTGGCAAAGCGATGGACTCAAGCAGGTAGAGGCGTATCAGAAATGGTATGAGTCTTCTGGTTGGCAAATTGCTACGATGCCAGATGGTCGTCCTGGAATTGAATGGGCAGCAGATGTTCACTTCGGGGGAACACCAGTTCGCTTTATTGTTGATGCGATCTACCAAGTAGGGGAAGACTTGGTAATCGTTGACTACAAGACAGGTTCTAGGACACCATTCGGTATGATTCAAGCAGGCTTATATGCTGCTGGTATTGAAAAAGCTTATGGCATTCGCCCCAAGTGGGGNGCATTCTTNATGACAAGATCAGGTTCGCTTGACGATCTAATAGATTTGTCGCACCTAACAATAGAATATTTTGATTATGTATTTGGCGCAATGAACCATTCGGTATTACAAGGATGGTTCCCACCATCCGTTGGCGACTCATGTCGCATGTGTTCATTCCAATCCCAATGCCCAGCCATGGGTAGTAAAAGTTTCCCATTGAAAATACCAACAACAAAGGGAAAGAAAGGATGAACATAGATGACTGAGTCTAAGTTCTCATACACAGGTAAGCTAAACAGTACTGACCTATTCACCGTCCGAGGTGACAGTGCTGCTGAGTTTGCTACTAACATGCAAGCTGCAGTTGAAGCAATCAAAGCAGCAACTGAACTACAGATCGCCCTTGGTGGTCGTGGTGGCATGACATCAATGGATAAATCAATGCAAGTACTAACTGCTAGTGGATTAAATCCAACTGTAGTTGCTGCTGGTATTGAAGTAATCAAAGATAGATACGACAATGAATGGACATATGGACATCCAGATGCACCTGATCTACCAGACGGTAGAGGTAAGTACGCTAAGAAGAAGGGCGTATCCAAAGCAGGTAAGGCATATGTAGGTTGGTTTGATCCAGTAAAAGGACCAAAGCCATTCACAGTAGGCGCAGTAGAAGCCGAAACAATCTGGACTAAGTAATCCATGCGTACCTTATTGCAAGTAGTAGGGGTCGAATCTCCAGTAGGGCATGCCCTTCCTGAGATTCTTCCTCAACTCACCAGCAATCAAGTTGTATTCCGTCAGGCACAATTACACTTGGTTGCAGCGCAACCAGGTGGTGGTAAAACCATGCTTGCTTTATGGTACGCAATTACATCTAAGACTCCAGCATTATATTTTTCAGCAGACTCTGATTCAAGAACGATAGCCCTTCGTGCTGGTGCAATCCTAATGAATAAATCAGTAACTGATATGGAGAAGATGATGGACTCTGATGCATCTGTCTTATTGGAAGATGCACTGGCTGATGGTGCTTCACATGTTCGTTTTAGTTTTGACCCCTCTCCTTCTTTACAAGATATTGAAGAAGAGATTGAAGCTTGGATTGAACTGCACGGTGCTCCACCATCAGCAATCTATATAGATAACTTAATGAATGTTGCTGCAGTTAGCGACAATGAATGGACAGCATTGCGTGATGCAATGTCTGCGTTCCACTACATGGCTAGAGAATATGAATCAGCGTTCATAGTGCTACACCATGTATCTGAAAATGAGAAGATGTCTAAGCCTAACTACCCAGCCCCACGTAAAGCTTTAATGGGTAAGGTCTCCGCCTTACCTGAACTGGTACTGAGTGTAGCGTTAGATGCTATAGCCAATGCATACAGAGTTGCTGTTGTAAAGAATCGCCATGGTAAGGCAGATCCAACGGCAGAAAATTATATAACTTTATCTGTTGAACCAAGTCATATGAGTTTATATAACTCTCCCACAGAATTAAACAGGGCAAGGACTTTGCAACAATGGAAGTAGAACTAACTGAAGATGAGATTATAGATTCACTTAGGTTTATCCACAGGGTGAGGATAAACAAGAAGGAGTTTGATGTTACGGATCGTAAGTTTGATAAAAATAATTCCTCGTATTCCGTTAATCTTATGGGTAGGCTGGGTGAGGTGGCATGTTCTAGGGTCCTTGGGTTACCGACGGATAACTCGATTGCGCCTAGCGGTGATAACGGACACGACCTTAAATCAATACTGGGTAAAACTGTACAGGTTAAGACGTCAACACTATCGCAATTAATATTTAATGCACCAGAATTATTTATATCCGATGTGGCTGTACTTGTAAAATTTTTTGGGGATAAACAACTTCCACATGTGGATAGTTTGTTTGATGTAATTGGTTGGACAACACGAGAAAATTTCCTTGCTAATCATTACCTACATGACTACGGTTATGGCACTCGGTTAGTAATGGATGCTAACCAACTACAACCGATAGAGGTACTCATCAATGAAATATCCAGACTTCACTAGTGCAACTTGCAGAGGAATTGGTTTAGATTTTTTCTTTCAAGAACACAACAATGCTACAAGTAGTGAAGAACGGAAAGCTAAATCAATATGTAAGGAGTGTCCAGTAATGCAAGCTTGTTTAGAATGGGGTCTTGCCCATGAGTCACATGGTATATGGGGTGGCGCATCTCCTAGAGAAAGAATGCGATTGAGAAAAATACTTGGTATAGAAGTTAAACAAATATTGGTGAGTCATTATGTCAACACCAAGTAAACGCAAAGGCTCACAGTATGAGCGTGATGTATCCAAGTGGTTAGTTGCTAATGGTTTCCCTTGTGCTGAGCGGGCGTATGGTGCAGGTAGGCACGACGACGTCGGCGATATTGATGGCATAGATGGTGTTGTAGTAGAATGTAAGAATGAAAAGAAGATAGATTTGTCTGGGTATATGAAAGAGTTAGACAATGAAATGACTCATGCAGATGCCGAGACTGGAGTGGTACTAGTAAAGAAACGTGGCACAACAAATGTCTCAGAGTCGTATGCAGTAATGCCTGCGCAACTCTGGGTCGATCTGCTTAAACAGGCAGGTTACAATGGACATAGATAACAAGGTGACAGTTAGTTATCAACTGAAAAGAGGTAACTATGCGGTTGATCGCAATGACCGTAGCAACGGTGATGTTGATGGTGATATCACCAGCAAAAGCTTACTCTCCGCTTATGACCTTGGAGAAGCGTATCGCTACGCTGGACAAGGAAGAGGCGTTGGAGTTGGCTATAACTACAGTAACGACAGACAAAGAAGAAGCTGCTTGTGCGAAGAAGATTGCGTACAAGGAGAGCCGTTACAACATCGACTCGTACAACAAATCGAGTGGAGCACGTGGAGTTTGGCAGTTACTCTGGGCAAAACCAGGGTGGTCAATACTCAAACAAACATCAGAAGCACACAAGTATGTGCTTCATCGTTACGGAACTTGGTGCAAGGCGTTCGAGTTCCATCAAGAAAGGAATTGGTATTAAATGAATCAACCTGAATTTCTTGAAGCAGTCTTTAATCATTATGATTTAACCTTGCCACAAGGAGAGAAGTCTATTCTCTGTCCTGTGCATGATGATTCTCGTAAGTCTGCTTCAGTTAATTCAGACAAGGGTGTCTGGGTATGTTATGCATGTAACAGTAGTGGTTCTGGTATTCACATAATCATGGCTCGTGAGAAGCTAACATACTCAGAGGCTCGTAAGTGGGCAGAAAAAAATATAGGATCNGAAAAGAGTAAAGAGTTTGCCACGCCTATGCGTGGCAGAAGACGAACCAATGGTCGGTGGATACCNCCAAGATTGCGGAAGTAATGACAACCATCATTGGTATACAAAAGAATGATNANTGCGTTATNGCAGCCGACTCTCGTACAACTACAGAGAAGGGCAGACCATACTCTCATCCTATTATTACAAAGATTACTAAGCGTGGTAAGTATATAATTGCAGGAGCTGGCACAACCATGCCATGCGATACCATCCAACATATCTGGAAACCACCAGCACTACCACCTTCAGTTAAAGATCCATATCATTTTATGATTACAGATATAGTTCCTAGTATGCGTGAGTGTTTGAAAGACAATGGTTGGGTTGCGGATGATAAGTCAGATGACTATGAATTTTTATTTTTAATTGCAGTTAACGGAACTATCTATGAAATAGATGATACCTTCTCGGTATTCTTACGTGATGATGGTGTGTATGGAATAGGATCAGGATCTTCTTATGCAGTAGGTGCGTTACAACAAGGCGCAACTTGGCGTAAGGCGTTGCAGATAGCAGCGAGGAATGATGTGTATACTGCACCTCCATTCTTAATGCACAGACAGGAGAAGAGGTAGTGGGAAGACTTAGTTTATATGTAGGGTTTAATCGTATTTATTGTTGGGGTCTTGGTATTACTTACCACACTATGACTTCAGTATATGAAGATTTAGATTCACTTGATCTGGTTGAGTATATAGATGCCAGAGTAATGCGTTTTGATTTCTTAATATTTTATATTAACTTTACCTCATGGGCGAAGCAGGAGTGGGATGAGAGTTAATCCAAAGCTAATTGAACTATGGACTAGATCAGCCAAGCAATACCACGATAGCCTTGCTGGCTCACCAGCAGAGGCTTACTTAAAAGAGCGTGGGATTCTTGATGGTGCTAGTCGTTTCATGCTTGGATATGTAGCAGAGGTAGCACCTGGGCATGAGGATAGAATCAAGAATCATTTATCTATTCCATATATAACTGAGGCTGGGGTAGTTGGATTCAAGTTCCGTCGTATTGATGGAGGAGATCCCAAGTACATGATACCTACTGGTCAGAAGCACCACCTATATAATGTTGATGCAATACTCAACGCAATTAATAAAGTTCTAATAGTAGAAGGAGAAATAGATGCAATCAGTGCAACACTTATTGGTCATCCTGCTGTCGCTGTTGCAGGAGTTAATGCTTGGAAGCCTCACTTTGCTCGTTGCTTTGATGGTATAGGTACAGTAATAATCTGTACTGATAACGATGCCAAAGAAGATGGGTCAAATCCTGGGCAGGAATTAGCTAGAAGATTACAAGATGCAATACCTCAAGCTGTGCGTGTGTCGCTACCGCCTGACAGCGATGTTAATAGTATAATTTGCAGACAAGGAGCACAAGTATTGACTGACTTAGTCAATGCAATTAACTAGAAAGGTGCTCTGTTGGCGACTGATAAATCTGACCAGTTAATCCTTGAGTTTGAAGAGGATGCTCAGAAAATATATGATGAGTTACTGGCTATACTTATAAAGAAACAAATAGATTATGGTCCATTCAATATCTGGAATGCACCTGGTGGTGCAACCAATGGGTTAATGGTTCGTATGTCAGACAAGCTTGAACGATTAAAGAATCTGATATATAAAAATATTAAACCTAACAACGAATCATTAGAAGATTCGTTCGTTGATATTGCAAACTACGCAATCATTGCATTGATGGTGCAGCGTGGGGTATGGGCTAAGCATGCCAAGAAATCGGAATAAGACTTACGAAGAGCAACGGATCTCAAGGATCCGCTCTTACGGAATAAGTGTTGATGATTATAATCGTATGCTTGAAGAACAAGACGGCGGATGTTATATCTGTGGAAAGTCATATACGAATCGTGCTCTTGATATTGATCATGACCACACTACTGGCAAGGTACGAGGTCTCTTGTGCTCGCCTCACAATAGAGTATTAGGTCTACTCAACGACGATCCAGAGTTGCTGTTACTAGCCCACGCATATTTAATTAAACAACATGACTGAGTTAAACCGTGATCATCCTATATGGGATGAAGTTAATGAGATTAATATATCAATAGCTTGGGGTTTGTCCAAGCGTTACCATAGATTTGTAGAACTTGCAGACATAAGACAAGCAATGAATGAGTACGCATGGAAACGTAGAGATAAAGTTGCACAGTATTTAATTCGTGAAGACCCTATTGAAATCAAGCAGGGATACAAAGCATTCAGTACGTTCATGCGTAGGGCTGGCGAGCGGTACGCTCGCAAAGAGAAGGCTCGCACTCTTGGTTATGAACTAGGTGATGAGTACTTCTATCGTCTAGATCTAATTGAGAATCTAATTAAAGTTGCTGGTACTGACGAATCATACTTGGCTAACCAAGTCTTCGATCCAGATGTACATGGGGTCAAGGCNAAGAAGCCAGCTAATGAAGGCAACAATCTGGCAGCAATGATTGCTGATGTGGATAGAGCAATGAAGAAACTAGATCCCAGAATGCAAGGCATACTGACATCTAGATTTGTAAACGACATGCCACTTGTGGACATAGCCGAGGCTTGGGATATCTCACCTCAGCGTGTAGAACAATTGGTTATAAAAGGAATAAAAGACATAGCAGACAAACTCGGAGGGGTAACACCATACTAATGAAAAAGAAACCATTTTGGAAAACAACTAATCCAAAGAAGACATCAACACCACTAACACCTGAACAAAAATCTGAGGCACGTGCTCGTGCTAAGGCAGCAGGTAGACCGTATCCAAACCTAGTAGACAACGCAGCAGCAGCGAGAAAAAAGAAAAAGAAATAATGCCTCAGTACGATTTCAAATGTGATGTCTGTGAAGACAGCACAGTAGAGATGCACCTATCATTTGATTTAACTGAGCGACCCAACTGTGATCGTTGTGGAAATGCAATGACCAAAGTATTCACACCACCAGCAGTTCACTTTAAAGGTGGAGGATGGGGTGGTGACCATGTCAAAAGTTAAGTCAGTTAAAGATAGGATCATGGTTACTTGGTGTGACAATGGAACTACTGATGGAAAGTTTACTCAAGGACTTGTGTATACAATTCTAACTAGTGGTGTACCTATTGTCTCAGCTCAGCGTGTACAAGGTAACCAGATAGGTAGACAAAGAGAGACTGCATTTAATACTTGGCATAAGAAGACAGACATTGAATGGATCTTGTGGGTAGATTCAGATATTGTTCTTACGAACGAGGCTGTGCAAAAGTTATGGGCTTTGGCTGATGCCAAAGATAAACCAGTTGTTAGTGGCACATACTTCATATCTAAACAGAACGAGCAGGCACTCATGGAACCATACCCTGCGCTGTTTATAGCCCATCCATCAGATAAATATATGATGTCTTATGTTCACCCAATGGAGGAGAATGTTGTAGTGAAGGTTGATTATGCTGGCTTTGGATTCCTTCTGATGCACAGGTCAGCAGCTGATACGATACGAAATTTTCATGGTGACAAACCATTGTTCATGGAAACTTCTACTGGTCAAGAAGGTTTAAATGGTAGAGATCAATTCATTGGTGAAGACATTCAATTTTTCATGGCAATGAAGGAGGCTGGTGTTCCACTCTATGCTCATACTGGAGCAACAGTTCAACACATGAAACGATTTGCATTTGATATAGAGTTCTATAAATTATATTGGGTTACGCACATGGTCGCAGGCGAGAAAGAAAAAAAGGCGGAGGCATGACGCCCCCGCCTTTAATTTATTTCTTGGATACAGTAGAGAAGAACTCTCTACTCTTTGCATCTAGATTCTTTAAGGTCTGATACATCTCCGTCTTACCTCGTTCGTAACCATAATGGTTACCAATCCAGTATGCAGTTATACCTGCAAGGATTTGCATCAGTAATGTGAATCCATTGTAAAACATTATTGTGCTCCTATTCTTTTGAGTAGGTCGTCTGGATTTTCCAGACGAACTATTGTTCCCTTACCACCTGTATCAGGTGATGAAAGATTAGGGAAGAACTTCTCCGCTTGTAAGCGGGTGTTGAACTCACCCCATGCTTGTACTGGAACCCAGTCTGCCAACTTTGCTACGACAATAAACGATTCTCTCTTGGTTCTAGATTTATCTAGAGCCTCAATGATTTCAATCGCTAGTGCCGTAGCATCTTCGGAGTTATCTGCGTCTGGATCTAGTAGCTTCGCTACTAGTTTTATTTCAGTTGGGCGTGGCTTACTCAAGAGTAAACCTTTATACATTGCACAACCTGTTGATGTTGCAGTAGTTCTTCTTGTGCTTTGTCTTCCGTCTTCGCTTCTATTACTGCATTGCAGTATGGACAGAAGATTGCATTCCATACTTCATGTATCATGATTACTCCTTTGCTACTTTGTGTTCATTGGTGATGATCTCGCACTCATCAGGTGTGGCTTCGGAGAAGTAGTAGAGGTGAGCACCAGCAATGAACAAGACTTCTTGTTCGGTGTCACCACTACCCATAGTGTCGTGATACGGACAGTACCACGACCACCCAGCCAACTGTTTAACCTGCAAACTAGGTGGTCTAGTCTGCAGGATATCTTTACTTATTAACTTACCCATTTGTATTCTCCTCTGGAGATAGAACTACAATGTCAACCATTGCTTCCTCTGCCTCCTTGTGTACGTCTGACTCTATAAGTTCGGGCTCATCTTTTTCTCCTGCATAAATATGCAGGTAATCAAGAGCCTTGATTATGTAGTTAGCCATGCGAATAGATATCTTTGGTGCTGCAAAAGGAGTTGGGTTATCCAACTCCTTTGCATACTTTTGTAATGGATTATCCATTAGACTCCTTTCGTCAGTAGTTCAAGAGCTTTGCTCTTGATGCGGTCAGCAGAACCAGTAACGATACGCTCTGCTCGTACTGACTCAGCCTTGTGACTGTAGTGATCTGCATACTCCACGATAGATTGGAACGCACCGAACCTAGTTCCGTATAGTTCCTCTTGTGTACCAGTATCACCACGATAGATTGCTTTAGCAGTAGCCCTTGCCACCGTTGCTGAATTGAACTGACGCTTCTGCCCTGCACTTAACAATGCATAAGGTGAGTTCTCAATGATGCTNGGGATCGACCACATCTTACTAAAGATATTGTCTACCTCTGCATCTGTTAACTTCTCGTTGATAAGTTTGTTACCGATAAGTTCATAGAACTTAATACCCTCATAGGTAACAGGGATGATGCGCTTGATATCCTCAATGCGGAACTTAGCATTGGTTGTGTGCTTGAGTGTGTATGTTCCAGCCTTAGCAAAGATACCTGCTATCTGATTGGTACAACGCAAGCGTTGGATTGATGGTGATATTTGTAGTGCAGTTGAACCATCGTGTGATGTCCTTGCTACAAGGTAGCAAGAGTGAGGGTCGTTGGCTATCTTAACTTCGTTAGGTAGCTCGAGCACCATGTATACCTGCGCTCCACCCCTTACCTCACCAGCATATGCATATCTTGCATCGCCTGAATCAACCAGTGCATCCAGACCTGAGAACATCTCCTCATTCTGGAACACCTTGTATCTACCACCGACAGTACCTAGTACTGACTGTGTTGCATCCTTATTGGTACGGATTGTTGCGAATGTTGATGGCACTTCGAGGGTGTTAACACCATCATTCGTTACGGCTAACGCTTGTACGTCAGCCAGTTGTACATGCCAGTCGAGACCAGCCTGTTGTGCTGCATCCTTTGCGGATGTAGCGGTTACTGCCTCGCCAATAATGCGGTATGCACTACGGCGACGAGGGTTGGATATTACTGTACTCATTTATTTCTCCTATTCGTTTGGTTGTGGGGTGATTATCTCACACACGTTTGTTGAAGTCAACAACTGCATCTGAGAGTGTATCGAAGTAGTGACCTTGAAGGGTCGAGATACCTTCGCTATTTACATACGCTTTCCATGTTACATATGGGTCAGCTTTGCGTATGCTTGGTACTTGCTCTTGCTTATCCAGTACCCAAAGGCACAGGACAACATGAGCATCATCATTTAGTGCTGGCTTATGGTCGATGATAACTGCCCCATTGGGGCAGATACCACCTACAGATACGGATGACCTCATACTCTGGTCACACTTTGTATACTCACTCGCTCAATGAACACATCACTCTGCTCCACATCATCATTCTGTAATGAGAATGGTGCATCATCGGTGAACCATAGGTTCTTTACTTCTTCCTTTGCATTATCCTCACTCTCAGCAGTAATGGTGAATGTGGCATCCACATACAGGCTTACCTTAACTTCGTACGTATGTTCGAAGGTAAGGGGTGTTCCCCATATGTCTGTGATCACCTCATTCACATACTCAAGTGGGATTTCATCAGTAAGTTCACAATTATTAGCGGCTATGTAGTCGTTAATACGTGTGACTAGGTCACGCACTTTAGTGCGTTGTGTATAGACAGTCTCGGTGAGTGTGCCTATCTTAGTATTCAATGAAGCAATCTCTGATTGCGATTCATTGGCTGGTGTTCCGTCTATCATGGTCATACTCTTGCACCTACCTTTCGTAGTCGTTCATCTATAGTCATGGCTGTTGTGTCATAACTGTTTGCACCTTCTCCATCTGCGCCTTCCAACCACAGAATTACATTCTTGTGCCTGATGGTCGAGCCATCACCGTACAAGCTCATGAGTAAGGCACCTGCTGCGTAGTCGTACACCTCAGCAATTACCTCACCACTTGGATCGCATACTTTTACTTTCATTCGCTTGCCCCCTTGTCTATCAATACATAAGGTCGCACAGTTGCTCCCCATGTTTTCGTTCCTTGCTCTCGCATTATTCCTTGCCTGTTCCTTGCTTGAACCCGAAGGTCCATTGCTTTCTGCATTAACCCATGAGCCATGTCTTCGGCTTGGTTAGCCAAGTCCAGTAACTCACTAGGTTCTTTATCGTCATACATATTTTCCCCTTTCGGTCGGTGTTGAACCCTTATCTAAACAGATCTTCGATCTGTTATCAATGAAAGACAGGTGCGCCCCATGTCTCGAGCATGCTATCGCTTGTGTCCTTGTCATTAAGCAGGGCATCAGCCAGACTACATACTTCTTCTGGAAAATCTATCCAGTTTTGTGCGTCGTATGTTAACTCCTCACCTTTAGGTGTGAGTATTCGTGCATCTATGTCTACGACTTGGCGTGTGCCATCCTCGTATTCTTCTAACTCACCCCATAGGTGGATGCCCCACTCTTTACCTTCAACTGTTATCCAGTTGTATTGTGTTATGTCGGTCATGTTTATTCCTATCTCTTGGTTGAACTGAATCGGATATCGGCTTTGCCGTATACACATAGCCCGCAACTAACACAGGCTGACCCGCTCTTGGATATGAGTGGGATTTGCTTAGTCAATGCTGGACATTTAGCACCGACTGAGCCAGTTATGCGAAGCATTTCATCCTCCGCATTTGCGAATGTGTCTGACAGCCACGCTAGTTTGGTGTCTGTCTCTCGCCGAACTTGTTCGGCAATGTGTTTGTTCTCCTCATCTGCGCTGTAATACAGCGACAGATTGTCAAGCCCTGATAGTGAGTAGGCTGCGGATCGCACTCGTGTGTAGCACCAGAACTGTATCTCTGGGTGCATCATGATTACTTTCTGCCATGCATACTCATATGTTTGATTGAAGAAGTCGCCATCCCAATGGATGCGGAATAACTTCGGGGCATTCCGTTTCTCACAGTCCTTGATGAAATCAATCATCATGTCATCAAGTAGGTCAACCATTTGGTTGACGTCGGCGTCCTTTAATAGTTGCCAGTTGTGAAGCAATACTTCCTTCACTCCCTTGTATACACGCTCGAGCTTGCCTGCATAACACACCTTCTCGCAGATACTTGTGGCATCAGGACATGAGAAGGCTTTGCCTGCTGGCAAGCCGAAGGTGTTGCGAATTGCTGAAGCCTTGCCACTTGGCGAGACTAGGTTAGTAACTTTGCGGTCATGACTTCTAAGTAACGACAGCATCTTGCTCCTTTCTGTTGGTTAATTGTTGCCACTTATTCAAAGCACATCTTTGATGTGCTAAAAGATCAGGCAGGCGGGTCACTTATGTATCCCTCCGCTAGTAGACCTTCGAAGAAATCCCATATCTTTACGAGACCTTCTCGTATCTCCGTGTCATTAGGCGGGAGATAGAACTCTGCCCCATTCAGGGCAGAGCCGAACTTCTGTATGTCCTCATACTTGTATCCCATCATTCGTCTGCTCCTTCGTATAGTTCTTGAAGTATGTCTTCAAGTAGTCCGTCTAGAAAGTTGTCAACTCTCCCGTTGATTTCACTAACTGCCTCAGCGAATGCTAAGGCAGTTGGATTTCCCTCACGATTATCTTTATAGATAGCCTTGAGTTCATCTACATTCATGTGTTCGGTCATGCTTTTACCTCCTCGTTTGCTAGATGTTTGTGTATCTCACACTCTTTGAGTGTGTCTTCATCTATGAACTCTCCGTAATTACACTTTGAGCATAGATAGTTGTCGCATTTCTTACATGATTCAAGTGTGTCAAGTGCTGAGCATTGACGACACCTGCTTGTGTATTCCTGTATCACTACTGATACACCATTGGTGAACTCCACTTCACCACCCCAGCCTGTCTCCTCCTCAAACTCAAGGTTGAAACCGACATCAGGGTATTGCTGTGAAAGAGAGAGCATTGCTCCTTCGGCAACACCCCAAGGGGTGTTGAATCTATACTGAAGAGAGATCTCGCTCTCCTCCGCAAGCTCAGGCTCGCTAGCATCCCACTTGACTCCCCAATTATGGATGTTCCAGTTATACCAATTCCATTCGGTATCACCTTGTTTCTCACCATTGGCGTAGCCATGTGTTCCGTGATACTCGCCTGTCTTGTCATCAGGTGGGCGAGTGATGTTCCAGAAAGATAAATCTTTCTGAACAGTTTCTGTTATCCATTCTTCAGACGGAAAGTCCTGATGTTTGGATTCATAAGGCGCAGACAACTGCGCCTTAATCTTGGCTATTACTTGAGGCTCTGCCTCAATTAGTAGTGTGTTGTAGCACCAGTTAGGCATCTTGGTATTCCCCTTTCGCTAGTCCGTAGTTGACGAAGATGTCAAATGCGGTGTCGTTCACTTCCTTCTTGACGAAGTCAACCATTACATTCTCCGCCCATGAATCGGCGTAGTCGGTTTCATCTGACACATACAATCCGAAACCAACTTCGCTGTCATGCTGGTCACCTATTAGTTGTGAAACAACTATCCTTGTTCCATAACTGGTGTCTTCCCAGCGTGGTCGTGCCTTGTCAAGGGCGTAGGCTAGGTCAACTTCCCACCTGTCTGCTCCCCAATGTGAGTAAAGCGTTACATTCTTACCGCTATCGTCTTGTATAAAGACGAAGTTAACTCTTGCTCCCATTTACTTGCTCCCTTCGCTTGTGTTTTGTATGGCTACATCTTTGTAGCCATTGCCTATCCAGTAACCTGCTAGTTCATTCGCTTGCTCATAGGTAAGCAAGTTGGTATTCATTTCACTTCCTCCTACCCATACTGTCCAACTCATGCTTGCTCCTCCTCATCTTCATCATTGCCGAACAACTCTTGCCAGCAGGTATTACATGTGCGTGAGATTAACAACTCTCTATCTCCGATAGAGAGGTCGGGGAAGATGTCCTGAACTAATCTGCGTGAGCCTCTAGGTAATTCCCATTCAGCCCACGCTAGTTCAGGGGCTATCATCAGCGTAGTTTTGGCACAGCGACGGCAGGTAATACCTACCATTTGCTTTATCTCATTCATGGTTAGCCCTTTCGTTTGCTTGCTCGCTCAGCCAACTTGGCTGGTGAGTATCCGCCTACAGTTCTGCCTGTCTTACGATTAACCTTCGGTGCTTTCTTCCATGCCTTGCCATTCTTGCGGTCAGGATTTCTCATAGTTGCTCCTTTCTGAAGCGACAAAAGAGGGGATAGCGATTTGCTACCCCCCCTAATCAAGCAGACTTTAGTCTGCTATAAAGAACGCTCTCGTATAGCACGAGTGAGACGAGCGTTCTGAACTGTTGCCGTAATCATCAACGAAGTTGATGTAGTGATTGCGATTATGATTGCGATTAGNGTTCCTGCGTCTAGATACATTATGCGACTACCTCCAATCTTGCCCATGTGTTGCCTTTGTTTGCTTCGGTGATGAACTTTTCTACCTCTGGTAGAATGAGGTCTTGCGCCATCTGATTTAAGAAGGAGACTTGGTCTCCTTCAGATAGGGCAAGGAGTTTCTTTACAGTTGAGTTGCTTTCGTCAACTACAGTTTGTAGTTGTATTGTGATTGGGTGTGTGATGGTAGTCATTATGCGACACTTCCTTTCAGGGTTAGGTAAGCCTTTGGCTCAACCTTCGCAATCTCGCTGGCTACGAGCGTGAAGTTTGGATATGCCTTGAAGGCTGATAAGATTGCCTCAATCTTCTTTGAAGATTTGGCGGTGTTGCTGGTGATACGCACCTTTGCGAAGATGCGCTTGGTATCTGCTTGGCTGACATGAACAACGCCGTTCTTAACGACGCCGACTAGTGTCTTAGTTCCAACTGTTCTCATGGTGTTCCTTTCGTCAATAGCCAAACCGATTTGATTTGACCCCCTTATCTAAGCAAATCTTTGATTTGCTATCAATGAAAGACGCACACGATCACACGAGCTCGCACATGCGAGCAGCCACCTGCTCATTCGCATATGAACTATTACTTGCTCATGCGTGAATCTCGCATGCGCCCGCACACACATACACACATATACATACATACACACAGGCACACACATACATACACATACACACACAGCAGGCAGACACTCCGTTCATTTACGCTGGGTATTTGACATTGGGCTGGAGGTATGAGATAATTCTCGGTGTCAGTTGAGGTGGTCTCAACGACAGTTCCGAAAGGACAGCAAGATGAGTAATATCTACATGAACGCAGACCTGTTCGCCGACCTAACCGCAGAGATTGCGCTGGTCAAGAAGTCTTACAATATCCCCACGCTGGAGCATGTGCCTGAGTTTGAACTTAGTTCACTCGCAGAGGCACACGCTGGCGATATCGTTCGCAAGGGTAAGCATGTTGGTATCGTGTTTGATGTTCAATCATGCGGGGGTAATGAGGCTCTCGCAATCGTATTCAATAGTGGGCGTGTGGCTACACATACACGCAAGGCTCGCTAGATAGATAGTCAGGCGAAGCCCTGCGCTCAGTA
>JGI25911J50253_10000283_pt1 | contig 16676 bp, 16 predicted proteins | sample LauGreSBDMM110SD_3_FD_50253 | JGI IMG/M metagenome (IMG submission 50253) | reverse complement strand
ATTGGAGAGTTCGGGTTGGAGATTATCGAATAGTCTACGAAATAAGAGATAATCGCTTACTAATTATTATTATTAAAATAGCGAAGCGATATTTATAAATTTCATAATCGGTGATGACCCCATCTGTAAAGAATAAGTAGCTGCCTAGTTTATTTAATGGCTTTTCAGAAATTTTCCTACACTCGACCTAATTTAATGATTTAATCTCTACTAGTTATTTACTAATTCTTTAAATCTTTGTAACACTTCTTTTGTATTTTGATCACTTCGCGGTTTAACACCTAGCGTAAGTTCTGGAGCCCATTGATTTACTAATTCGCGTACGGGTTGATTTTTTACTAAAGCTGCTGCTTGAATTGCAATTCCAGTTGCGGCAGCATCTTTGATGTCCGCTAAATGTACTGGCATTTGCATTACGTCAGCTAAAAATTGCAAATATGCAGGTGAGTTAGAACCACCACCTGTTACGACTAGTCTATTTATTGGAATATTATATTTTTCAAATTTTTCAATGGCGCTGACAATTCCAAAAATAACCCCTTCAAACGCTGCTCTAGCTATATCGGCTCTAGAAAAATTATTATCAATTTGATGAAGGCTGGCTCGATCATGTGGTCTATTTGGAGTTCTTTCCCCATCAATCCAAGGAATCAAAATAGGTCGGTTAGCTTTATTTGATCCGGTTAGCGCTAATTCACCAAATTCAGGTAGAGAAACATTAAGAATTTTTGAGAAAAGATCCGTTACTTTCGCACAGTTAAGAGTACAAATTAATGGAATGAATCCAGATACTGTGTGAGCCATTCCATAAATAGTTCCAGAATCGTCATGAATAGATTTCGAATAAGGAGCAAAAGCTGTTCCAGATGTTCCGAAAGAAATAACTAAATCTCCTTCGTTAATAGCGCCATAAGCAAGTGCACTTGCAGGATTATCGTTTGCTCCGGTGCCAACCACCACTTCTTGGGACAAATTTAATTCTTTTCTGATTTTGTCTGTTAGAAAACCCGCTGATTGGTCTGGTAATAATATTTTTGAAAACTCTAAATTATCAATATTCTCCAACCCAACTTTTTTAAGTATTGTTGTATCAAAAGTATTTGTTTGGATATCCATATATCCTGTGCCTGATGCCTCACTACGATCAGTTGAAGCAATTCCGGTGAACTTATAATTAAAGTAATCATGAGGTAACATAACTTTTTTCAACTTTTTGTAATTTTCTGGTTCGTTTTCCTGTAACCACAATAACTTCGTAATTGTAAATGAAGCTAAGGGCAAAGTGCCTATTTTATCCGACCAATATTTTGTGCCTAATTCCTTAATTATTATTTCTGACTGTTTAGCTGATGTTGTGTCATTCCATAACTTTGCTGGCTTTATTATTTGGTCTTTTTCGTCAATAGCGACTAATCCGTGTCCTTGACCTGAAACTGAAATTCCGCTTACATTTAATTTGCTAAATTGCCCAAGGCATTGTTTAAAGGCAGACCACCATTCATCAGGATGTTGTTCACTAACTGGCGGATGAGTTACGGTGTGTGCCACTTTGGCCGTTTGTAAAACGGAGCCATCTTCAACTCTGCGCGCAACAACTGTGCAAGATTGTGTTGAAGTGTCAACACCTAAAACAACTTTTTCCATAATTGATTTATTCCTCTATTTTTTTCCTGTAGCTCCAACAGCACCGTAAGGATGAGACTTGAGGACTTGATCAAAGGTGTGACCATTCCTGCTCATTAAAACCAGGCACAATGCGTCTCCCCAAGTACTATTTGCCAATGTTGATGCCATTGCAATCATTGACCCAGGATCACCAGGTTGTGATATTTCAGGCAAAGTCACAACTTTCTTACAAAATGTTGCAGCACTGGGACTTGAATTCTCTGTCAATAAAATTGTGTACGCTCCAAGATTGAGCGACAATTCCAACATTTTATTTACTTCTGCTGAACCGCCACCTTTACTTATTGCAATTACAACGTCTTGTTTGGTAACAGTGGAAATTGATCCGTGCAGAGCATCTGTTGGGTGTTGGAAATATGCGGGAGTTCCTGTCACGTTAAATAAATGGGCTAATCTTCTGGCTGTTGTGCCAGAGGTTCCAGACCCAGAAACTATGACTTTGCCACTAATTTTTCCAATAATGTCTGCTACTTCGACAACACTTTTTTCAATATTGCCAGAAAGTGAGGCAATAGCTTGAGAAGAGGCAGAAATTCGTTCTGAAATTATTGCTATCTCTTTATCATTTATGCTGGTCATATATCTCTTTTCTATATTCCGTTTTTGAAATTCTTTACAACATCCACGGTGGATGAATGCTCACGCCCCACTAATTTAATTCCTTGATCCATGACAGCGTCTAAAATATTTTCTACACTTGGAAAATAGTTCCATTCTTGTTCAGCTGCTGGTGTTATCCAATTCGGTGCCATGACCGAAGAGATTTTGGTTTTTAAATCATTACTATTTTTTTCATAAATTAGATTAATAACCCCGTGTAACCAGTTGCCTCTTTCACACGCATCAGAAATACAAACCAGTTTCTTTGTTTTGGCGACAGATTTAATTAGCAAATCAGGGTCGAAGGGAACAAGTGATCTAGCATCAATTATTTCAGCTGAAATATTCCATTTACTTTTTAAGATTTCTGCTGCAGCAAGTGCTCTATTTAAACAGGCTCCAACAGAAAATATTGTAATATCTTTGCCCTCTAAAACTAAGGCTGGTTTTCCAATTTCAATTTTGTAATAATCTTTAGGTATGCCAAGAGAGTTTATTGTTTCAACGTTGTCATAAAGTCTTTGATTCTCCACAAAAACCACTGGATCGTTGCTTTCAAGAGCCGAAGCCATTAAACCCTTGGCGTCATAAGCTGTTGCTGGATAAATAACTTTCAATCCTGAGATGTGAGTAAGAAGTGAAGACCAATCTTGTGAATGTTGGGCTCCATATTTTGATCCCACAGAAATTCTCAAAGTTACTGGAAGTTTAAGAATTCCAGACATTGCTTGCCATTTGGCTAATTGATTAAATATTTCATCCCCTGCTCGGCCGATAAAATCGGCGTACATTAATTCGACTAGTGCTCTTCCCCCTGCCATGGCGTATCCCACAGCTGTTCCCACAATTGCTGCTTCGGCGATTGGTGAATTGAACAAACGATGGTTTGGTAAAAGTTCAGTTAATCCTCGATAAACCCCGAAAGCACCACCCCAATCACGATTCTCTTCACCATAAATAACTAATGAATCATCATGAATAGCGTGTTCTAAAATTGGTTCAAATATTGCATCTCTAAACGTGATTGCCTTGGTGCCACTTAACAATTCATCTTGTACTTTACCTAATCTTGATTTATTACTTAGACTCTGAATTCTCTGAATTTGACTAGGGTCTGTGAGTGTTTCTGCTTCAAAATTGAAATCAATTTCTTTGGTTGTGTTATTAAAAGTTAACTCTCCCACAATTTCGGGATTAGTGTGCAGCGGTAATCTGGGTGCAATTTCGTCATCAATAGCATTTTTGAATGCATTAAAAGTTAATGCTTTGATATCTTTTTGCATCTTTTCAATTTCACTTGTATTCATCAAGTTATTTTCTAAAATATTGTTCTCTAAGATGTGTATTGGATCAACATCTTTCCAGGCGTCGATTTCTTCCTTCGTTCTATAAGAGGAAGCATCACTTGGAGAATGTCCTGAAAACCTATAAGTTTGACAATCAAGTAGCACGGGCCCTTTGCCACTAGCAATAATTTCTTTAGCTCTATTAATCGCATCATGAACTGCAAAAATATTATTTCCATCGATTACTTCTGCATGTAATTTGTCTGGATTTATTCCAGCACCCACTCTTGCCAAATTTTCATAACCCATGGTTTCACCAATTGGTTGGCCACCCATGCCGTAGAAATTATTTACGAAAAAATAAATTATCGGTAATCCGCCTTTTATTTTTTTATCTTTGTCGTTTTTAAATTGGCCCATGGCAGCAAAATTCATAGATTCCCAAACTGGACCACAAGCACTTGAGGCATCACCTATGTTGGCGATCACAATATTGTCTTTGCGCTGAACTCTGTTATACAAAGCAATTCCGGTTGCAATAGGAGCAGATCCGCCCACAATTGCATTATTTGGATATATTCCAAACGGAGTGAAAAAGGCGTGCATGCTCCCGCCCAAACCTTTATTAAATCCCGTCTGCTTNCCAAAAATTTCAGAAATTAATCCAAAGAGGAAAATATCTATTGCTTGNTCTTTAATGCTGGTTTTNGTTGATTTAAATTTTTCAACTATGTGTTTNGTTTCNATTGANTTTATTTTGGTGCTCAGTTCTTGTTCAGATAGTTTTTCTATTGCAAAAAGACCTTTNGCCAGGGTNTCNCCATGACTTCTATGACTTCCCAAAATGATGTCGGCTGAATCAAGGGCGAGAGCTTGTCCTACCGCTGAAGCCTCTTGCCCAATCGATAAATGGGCTGGACCTGCATATTTAAAAGCTACTTCTTGATATTTACCTTGTTTTTTTATTTCTTCTAGCATTAGTTCAAATTCNCGAATTATTAGCATCGTTTTGAAAGAAAAAATTATTTTTTCATTTCCTAAATCGGTTAATGATTCATTAAACGATTTAGAGAAAGCATTTACGGGGATTTGCCCTAAGTCAATTGTCTTTCTTTTTCTGACCTCTGTGGGATCAACAGCTAACGCTTTGACCATTTAATTACGATTCGATAGAAACGGTAACCAGTGGTTGAAGATCTGCAATTTCGGATCCTACAGCGACCAACAGCTCTTTAACTATTCCGTTTTTCGTAGATTCCAGTTCTAGTACCGCTTTATTAGTTTCAATACTTCCGATTATTTGGCCTACACTTATTTTATCGCCAACACTTATTGACCAAGTTGATAAAACTGCTTGACCATCTTCACTCCCAATTATGGGAGTGGATATTTGTTCTTCCATGATTTAATTTGCTCCTGAGCTAACTAGTGAGAATCTACGTAAATCTATTATTGATAGTCCTTCTGCTTTGATTTTTTCTCCAATAACTTTTCCTGATTTCATAATCAAAACATTATCTGCCAGAGTTAGTATTTCTTCTTCTTCACTTGAAACAACTAAAACAGTAATATTGTCTTTCATTGCTGCGTCTTTAATAATTTTGTAAATTTCTCGTTTCGCCCCAATATCAATACCTTTTGTGGGTTCATCTAATAGAAACACTCTTGGTTTTTGCGCAAGAGCTTTTGCAAAAAGTACTTTTTGTTGATTGCCGCCAGAAAGTCTCGAGATAGGACCTTTAAGATTTCCTCTTACGGATAAATTATTAATTAAATTATCCGCAAATACTTTTCTTGATTGGTGATTTAATAAAACTCTCAGTCTTTTAAACAATTTAAGTATCGGTAATGTTACATTCTCACCAGAATTCATTAAAGGTACGAATCCATCACGTTTTCTTTCCTCCGAGAGGTATGCAATACCACTGTTGAATGCGTCTTGAGGATTATTGAATTGCATAACTTTCCCACCGATTATTAATTGTCCTAATTCAATTTTTAGATCACCGTAAAGTAATCGCAATAATCTTGATCTTCCACTTCCATTTAGACCATAAATTCCCAGTATTTCGCCTTGACCAACAGTAAATGAAATATCGTGTAAACCTTCCGCCTCAATGTTTTTGGCTTCAAAATATGTACTTTCCGAAATCTTGTGCTCGACTTGTTTGGTTTGCCCAGCTGAGACTTCATCATGTTTTCTAGAAGTACCTACCACCGCATCGGTTAATTGTTCTAGGTTTATTTCTGAAGTTTTCCCACTCCAAATAACTTTTCCATCAGCTAAAGCAGAAACTTTGTTGCACACTGACAATATTTCGTCGAGTTTATGATCCACTAGTAGCACGGTTAAATTTTGATCTTTAGCTAACTTTCTAATAATTTCAAATAAAATCTCAACTTGGTTGGGTTCTAAAGCTGTGGTGGGTTCATCAAGTAATAAGACTTTGGTATCGCGACCAAGAGCTGTGGCGATTTCTAGCAGTTGTCTTTGAGCAACCGACAAGGTACCCAAAATTACGTTTACATCAATATCTAATCCAACGATGGAGCAAAGTTTTTTTGATTCTTCTTTCATTTTCTTTTTGCTTGTGAATATTCCATTAGTAATTTCGTGACCCAAAAACATGCACTGATAAACTGGTAAATTCATAGGTAAAGATAGTTCTTGATAAACGCAGGCTATTCCTGCTACAAGTGCATCACTAGGATCATCGAATTCTAATTTTTTATCTGCCATAATGAGTTCACCATTTGTTGGTGAAAGTGCGCCCGAAAGTATTTGTAAAAGTGTAGATTTACCGGCTCCATTGTGTCCTACTACACCATGTATCTCACCAGATTTAAATTCAATTGAAATATCATCCAACGCTTTAGAACTACCAAACTTCATTGTCAAATGATTGACTGAGAGTGACCAATTGCTATTAGTACTATTCACTTGTTCACTCCCAGTCTTCTCATTTTCCTAAATTACCGAATTAACCGATAATGTTGGCAGGTACTTCGTCGCCAACATTAAATGTTGGTGTTGCGACTAGTACTTCTTTTTCCACATCTGTTCCAGATATGTATTTTTTGATTTCTGCGATTGTCAATTGACCATATAGATTCGGAGCTTGTCCAACGCAACCCATATATGGCTTCTCGATTTTGGTTTTGTCAGCACAGAAACCGTACAATTGAACTTTGTCTTCAAGTTTCAATTGTTTGATTGCTAGCAATGCGCCAACTACGCCTGGTCCGGTATCAGCAAATATAACGTTCATACCTGGATTACCTTGAAGCATTTCTGCAGTTACTTTTTGCGCAACGTCAGGCTTTACTTCATGATCTACGGTTTGAACAACTTTTGCATTTGGATTCTTTGTCAAAGCTGCGGTGAATGCAGCATCACGAAGATTTGTAGTTACGTTACTTGGAACGCCCACAATTCCTGCGATGATTGTTGCATCTGCACCTAAGTTAGCTAATGCTTGTTCGCCACTTAGTGTTCCTCCGCCTGCTTGGTCAGCACCAAGGTTCTGAACTACTGAACCTCCGGCTGCTTCCACAGCTGCCATGTCAACGAATACGTTTACAGCAAAAACTGGAATACCAGCTTTTGACAAGCTAACTGCGAAACCAGTTCCTGGTTCGGAACCAATTGCATTTAGGTAAACAGCACAAACTCCTGCTTGAATAAAGGAGTCGATTTGACTTTGTTGTTGAGCAATGTCGTCATCTGCAATTGAAATAATTGCTTCGAAGCCATTTTCTGCTGCTGCAGTTTCAACACCNTTTTTCATTTCTACGTAGTAAGGGTTGCTTAAATTAGGCAAAGCTACACCGATTTTTGGTGTTGCTGTGCTGCAATTTTCAGGCAATCCTTCTCTCACACTTGCTGCTGCTGAATCGCCAGCTGCGGCATCGGTGTCAGAAGCAGATGAACAAGCACCAAGCAATAATGCGCCTGAAGCAAGTATCAATGCTACTTTTTTATAACCAGGAATTACTTTGGTCATAATTTGTTTCTCCCTTCATTTCTAGAGGATTTATTTCCTGCTAGACCTATTTTTTTATTCGACTTAAAATTTGTGGTTTCCCTCGAGGTTTAGATTTGGCGCCATCTTTTTTAGATGATCTTTTGCTATCAAAACTCACGCCACCAAGAATGATCAAACCGATTACAAGTGGTTGCCAATAGCTACTTACGTTTACAACGTTCATGCCGTTGCTGATTGTGGAAATTAAAAGCACACCTGCAATTGCGCCTCTGATGGTTCCAATTCCGCCGAAAAGACTCACTCCGCCCACAACAGCAGCTGCGATTGAATAGAACAGTTGATTTCCGGTTCCTGTTTGGGGATATCCCACGTTTAGTCTTGAAGTTGCAACTACTCCTGCAACACCTGCTAAAAATCCACTGAATGCGTAAACAAAAACTGTGGTTCTCATAACATTAATTCCCGAAAGTCTGGCGGCTAATTTATTTCCACCGAGTGCATAGATATGTGTTCCTAGCACTGTATTTTTTAACAAAATTGAAGAAACAATAGCGGCAATTATTACCAGAATCACCGGAACAGGAAATCCAAGTACATGTCCTTGACCTATCCAAGCAAATCTTTCTTGAGTGATTTGAATTGATTCAGCGCGGGTGATGATCATTGGAATAGAAGAAGCCACACCCATTGCAGCAAAAGTTACAATAAATGGTGGAATTTCAATGTAATGAATAATTAATCCGTTTAAAACTCCCAACATACTTCCACAAAGTGCCGCACCTATTGCTGCGCTCCACCAGGGCATACCTGAACGCATTAATACTGTGGCAATAATTCCGCTCATGGCGACATTTGCTCCAGTTGAAAGATCAATACCTCCTGTTAACAAAACAAATGTTTGTCCTAAACCAATGAGGGCAATGATGGCTCCGTTGAGCAACAAAACGCTGGCATTAGTGATGGTGAAGAAATTTTCAGACAGCAACGAAAAGATTAAAACCATAACTAAGAAGACAAAAAATATTCCTGCTTCTTGAGGTATGTTTACTTTTTTCATTTTCATACTTTCTCCTTTTTTCTATCTAAACCGCGCCAATTAGAACATTCATCGTATTTCTCAAAATAATTACTTAAGTCCTGTTGTTTCCTGGGTGAAACTATTTGAACTACTTCGGGTTGCCATTGCTCAATCACCTGGGAAACAGTGGTTTTTTGGGCAATAGCTGCTGCTTGAATACAAGCTCCTCGGGCTGAGGATTCTTCAACGTCAAGTAGGTAAACATCTTTTTGTAATAAGTCGGCCAATATTTGGCGGTAGGCTTTACTTTTTGAAGCTCCTCCGGTCAAAATGATTCGGCCATTTGATTTTTGAACCAAATTTGTTAAAAATCTATAATTCTTAACCAGTGGCAGGAGCACACCATCAAAAATGCATCTAGCAAATTTATTTCGATCGGTAGTTGAATTAATTCCGGCAATGGTTCCAGTTGCGTAAGGAAGATTTGGTGTTCTTTCGCCATCAAAATACGCTGCCATCACAGCTGAGGTTTCATCAATTTCGGCAGCTAATGCTAATTCGCCCAGTTCATCAACTGAACAATTCATAATTTTTCCGGCCCAGTCAGTTACTTTGGTTCCGTTTAAACTAACCATTACTGGCATGTAATTGCCACTGGAGTCAGCCATTCCATTAACGATGCCTGTTGTATCAAAAACGGGTTTACTTGAAACAGTGAAAATAACAGCAGAGGTTCCGATTGAGAAAACAAAATCGCCTTCTCTAGTTCCTAATCCGATGCATGATGCCATTTGATCCCCTGTTCCGGGACCAACAACAACTTCCTCTGTTACACCTAATACTTTTGCCACCGCAGGAGAAATATTGGAAACTTTAGTTTCAGGACCTAATACTTCTGGAAGAGCTTTAGTCCAATCTTTCGAATTATCGATTCCTTCTAAAATTTCGTATAGCCATTGGCCATCTTTTATTGAGTAATAACCCGTACAAGTTGCACCCGCTCTATCGGTGACAAGTCTGTTACTTAAACGTGCAGTTAAGTAGTCGTGTGGCAAGCAAAACTTTTTAACTTTTTTAAAGTTTTCGGGTTCATTTTCTTTCAACCATAAAACTTTTGTGATGGTAAAAGATGGTCCTATCAAGGACCCAATTTTGTTAATCCAAAAGTCGCGGCCATATTTTTCAACTAAATCTTGGGATTGGGTGGCAGATTGGGTGTCATTCCACAACTTTGCTGGGCGAATAACTTTTAGGTCGTCATCTAAAGTAACCATGCCGTGGCATTGTGCAGTTACTGCAATTGCTTCGATCGCACTTTTATTTACAATTCCATCTGAGGTGGCTTTTTCAAATGCGAGCAAGAAGGCTTCCCACCACAGATCTGGGTTTTGCTCACTCTTGGGTGGAAAGGTGGGTTCATGTGGAGCTGTGCCAATGGAGATTAACTTTCCACTGATTTGTTCTCTTATTTCAACTTTGCAAGATTGGGTGGATGAATCGACACCGGCTACTAATTTCACTTGGCAGTCCTTCTCAGCAAAGTCACCACAAATTACTCAAATTTGACACTTTTTGGGACATGAGGAGAATTTATCTGCCAAAGTTCTAAATATCAATACTTATCACGAAAAAGTATCCAAAATGTTATAAAAGCAATATTTGGTGTTATTTTTTGTTATTTTTATTAAATTCGAAGGTTCTTATCTTTTAACTGTCTTTAAATTATTACAAATCAGGCAAAAATTGTTATTTTTTGTACATTTGGGCAAGGAAATAACATCTTGTTTCATTTGATTTTGGGGGCAGGACTAGCATGAGGTTCACGAAATTGAGCATTGGAGCAGTTGTGACCAAAAAATTGGTAGTGGCGACTTTTACAGCCAAGTCAGACACCAAAGATGCCCTAGAGGATTGGATCTTGAAAACGGCTGCTGCTTCAAGAAATGAAACAGGTGTTGAAAAATATTTAATTAATCTTGTGGACGATCAGCCGGGCCATTTTCTTTTAGTCGGTGTTTATTCTTCTGCTCAAGCTTTCGATGATCATGTGAATTCGCCTCATGTTAAAAGTTTTTTGAACGCTGTTCCTGATTTAGTCGAAGAAAATATTACCTATGTTGCTACCCCACTAGGAAATGATGCTGGCCCTAAATCAAGTATTGGTCTATCTTGACTAAAAATTATTTAAAAGGTTTTTTTCTAAAATGAGTCGTCGTTTACTTTCGATTGAGCGTCATCAAATAATTGTTGAAAAGGTTTCTGTTGAAGAGGCAATCGATTTTACAACTTTAGCTAAAGAATTAAATGTTTCTGTTATGACCGTAAGAAGAGACATTAGAGAATTAGAGAAGCAAGGTTATTTAAAATTAACTAGAGGTGGGGCTTATGCCCAAATTGCTAGATCAACAGACATTTTACTTAGTCCTAGAGCTGAGGATCAGGGTGAAGATAAAACAATTATTGGAAAATATGCCGCCAGTTTGATTGAACCTGGTGAAGTTATTTTTATTGGACCAGGATCTACAACTGCTCAGTTTGTTCAATATTTGAAACCTGATTTGAATCTAACCGTTATCACTGCTTCAATTCCGCATGCTTCTTTTCTTGCCGCCAAAGGTTTTAAAGTAATCAGCACTGGTGGAGAAATTGCTACCGATGATATTGCCCAAACTGGTTATATTGCTCATGACAATATAAAAAGATTTTTTGCATCCAAAACAATCATTGGCACTAGAGGGGTTTCTAAAGATGTGGGAATCACCGATATAAATAGTGAGATTGCTCAATTGAGTACTTTGATGGTTGCTCAAGCTGAACAAGTGCTGGTATTAGCTGATATTTCCAAAGTCGGAGTCAAAGCAAATTATGCGGTTTGTCCTTTGGCTGACATTGATGAAATCATCACCACCCAAGATGCCCAAGCGGCTTTTCAGGCTGAATGTAAGGATCAATGTGAGGTCCTGGTCTCAAAATAAGGCGCTATCCCCCTAACATCAAGTAACACTTTTGGTGTAATCTTTTGTTCCTATCAGGGAGCATGAGAAGCAATGCCAAATCAGACACGATTGCAAGCAATATTTGGCGATAAAAAGCCCGTCATCGGCATGGTCCATTTGCCTGCCTCCCCTGGTCAACCCCAATCCTTGAACCAAGCCCCGTTAGAAAAACTTGTCAAAAATGTTGAAAAAGATGTCCAAGCATTACTTGCTGGTGGAATTGATGGTCTACTTTTTTGCAATGAAAGTGACTTGCCTTATACGACACGAGTAGCCCAAGAAGTTGGATCTTGGGCTGCTTATTTCATTGGTGAAATGAGATCACAGATGGACAAACCATACGGAGTTAATCTGTTGTGGGATCCGATTGCTTCCATTGCAGTGGCAGCATCAACCGGTGCAAGTTTTGTACGCGAAGTTATGTGTGGTTCATTTGCAAGTGAAATGGGAATATTGCAACCAGACCCTGCCCTGGTGGTGCAAACCAGAACACGTTTAAGAGCAGAACACATTGCACTTTTAACAAACATTGTCCCAGAATTTGCCACAGCTTTAGCAGACAGAACTGTGGCGCAAAGAGCCCAAGCTGCTGCTTATTTTGGTTTTGATGCTTTATTAGTTTCAGGTCCAGTAGCTGGTGAAGAGTTCAGTGTTAAAGATGTGCAAGATGCAAAATCTAAAAGCAACGGTGTCCCAGTTTTTGCAAATACAGGAGTAAGAATTGAAAACGTTGAAAAAACTCTTGAAATAGCTGGCGGTGTGATTATTGGAAGTAGTTTAAAAGTGGATGGTAAAACTTTTAATCCTATAGATCCTGTTCGAGTAAAACTGTTCATGGAAAAAGTTGAAGGTTTAAGAAAGCAAAAAGCATAATGAAATTAATTGAATATGTGGAAAAATANTGTTTAACCCCAGCAATNTCTGGGCATGANGATTTAATGATCAAATCGTTAAGCCAAGATTTACAGAAATTTGCTGATGAAGTTTCTGTGGATAATTTAGGAAACGTAATCGCTTTAATTAAAGGCAAGTCNGAANCTGCTCCTAAAGTGATGATCTTTGCTCATACCGATCAAATAGGAATGTTTGTAAAATCAATTACTGAAGAAGGTTTCTTAAAAATTGTTCGCCTAGGTGGTGTCCCAGAAAGAATTCTGGCTGGTGCCACGATTCAAATAAAGACTAAATCAAGTCAAATTATTAGTGGAGTAATTGGCACAATTTCTCATCACTTGACCCCAGACGATAAAAAGTATGTGGTGCCCAAGATTGAAGAAATGTATGTCGATATCGGTGCCAAGAGTAAAACTGATGCCCTAGCCCTTGGAGTAGAAGTTGGTTCGCCTGCTTTTTATGAACCAAAATTTACCAAGTTAGCTAACAACCGAATTGCGGCCACAAGTGTTGATGATCGNGCAGGNTGTGCGGTGTTGGTGAAGTTGGCTGAACGCCTTTCCACAAGTAAGCCAGCTGCAAATATTTATCTTGTCGGAAGTGTGCAAGAAGAATTTAATCTCAGGGGTGCCATGGTTGCGGCCCAACAAATCAAACCAAATGCAGCAATTTCTCTTGATTTAGCTGTTTCAACAGATACTCCAGATATGAAAGGGGTTAACGAACTGGCTTTAGATAAAGGACCAATTATTGGTCTTTACACTTTTCATGGCAGAGGTACTTTAAACGGTTTAATTCCCCACCCAAAAATGGTAAAAATTGTAGAAGATAGCGCCACCAAATTGAAAATGAATTTACAAAGACATGCCAGTGTGGGAATGCTTACTGATGCTTCTTATGTGCAATTTGTCGATAATGGAATACCTTGTGTTGATCTCGCTTGGCCAACTCGATACACCCATTCAGGAATAGAAACATGTTCACTTAATGATCTGGAAAATTTGGAAGAATTGGCATTCAACGTGCTTAAAGATTTTCCTTTAAATTTTACAGGTTCAAGAATATAGATCATTAAATATGCAAAGTAAAGAAATTGCTAATAAAATTAGAAAATACACAGCGCAATGGACTATTAGAGCAAACGGTGGATATTTAGCACAAGCTTGTGGCACGGCCGAAATTCTTGCCACTTTATTTAATGATGTTTTAGATTTAGGTAAATCCTCAGGACCAATGATGCCGGCAGAATTCATTGGTGTTCCTAAACCAGGTGCTCCGGGTACCCGGGGTGAAACATGGTTAGGTGCTGGCCCAGATTTATTAGTAATTTCTCCTGCTCACTATGCAACTGCAATGTATTCAGCATTGGTTGCAACTGGACGCATGGATGAAGAAGCGTTAACTAAATGCAGTAAAGATGGCCAACTTTTAGAAATGATCGGTGCCGAACATTCACCAGGCATGGTGGTTTCTAGTGGTTCTTTGGCCACAGCACTTTCCGTCTGCGTAGGCAGAGCTATTGCTAGAAAGAAACTAAATAAACCAGGTTTCATTTGGGTTTTACTCAGTGACGGTGAATTACAAGAAGGTTCTACTTGGGAAGCCTTGCAACTAGCAAATGCTATGAAACTTTCAAATTTGAAAATAGTTATTGATAACAACGGCATGCAGGTTGATGGTCAAATGAACAATGTGATGCCTATTGGTGCTATTGAAGAAAAACTAAAAGCTTTCGGTTGTGAAGTTTATGATATCGATGGCAACAACTTGGAAGAAATTAATTTAGCTTGTAAATCTGCTTTACGCGATGAAAAACTTTCAGTTATCTTGGCCAGAACTAAACCTTGGACTGGTTTTAGTTTCTTGTGGGATCGTTGGGAAAATAACAAACTACATTTCATTAGATTAACCGAGCTTGAAAAAGAAATTCTAAGCAAAGAATTGGCTGTGTTATGAAAGAAACGGTGAGTAAGCCTTTTGCCCATGCGTTAAAAGACCATGGCAGTATTAACGAAAAATTGGTTGTGGTGACCAATGATTTAACGGCTAGTTGCGAAGCAGATCTATTTGCTCAAGCTTTTCCTGATAGACATATTTCTGCCGGTATGGCAGAACAAGCTTTAATAGCAACTTTGTCTGGATTAAGTGATGAAGGTCTTTATCCGCTTTACCCAAGTTTTGCAGTTTTTACTACCAGAAGACCCTATGAACAAATTGCTTTAACGATTGCTTATCCCGCAAAAAAAGTTAGGTTGTTTGGATTTTTACCTGGGTTAACAACTCCTGGTGGAGTGACTCATCAAGCTACAGATGATTTGGGCTTAATGACTCAGTTACCGAACATGACTGTTTTAGAAGCTGCAGATGCAACGGATATGGCCACAATTTTAAATGCCATAAAAGATATTCCCGGTCCAGTTTATGCTCGAGGGTTAAGAGGTGATGTTCCTAAATTATTTAAGGAACCACTAGTTGTTGGTCAATCTAGAGATATTTTTCCAGGAGAACAAGTTGTTGTACTTGCCTCAGGTTCGATGGTTGAAATTGCGGTCAACGAAGTCGAAGCTTTAAGAGCTGAATTTCCCGAATTAGGTTTGATTTGTATAAACACTTTGAAACCCTATGGGGATAAGAATTTATTTGAAAGACTTAAGAAAGCAAAAATTGTCATAACTTACGAAAACCATTTAATTTCTAGCGGGCTAGCTAAAGCCACAGCTATGCATCTTGCTCAAAATCCTGGACCTAAATTAATACCACTTGGTATTAATGACACCTTTACTCATGGTGGATCTCAAGATTATTTGTTTAATTACTATGGGATTGGCAAAGCAAATTTAATTAATGCTGTTTATAAGGCGTTCGGTAAATCATCACTAAATGTTAATCAAGATGATGAACTTATTAAGAGTGACATAATTTTAAACAAATCTGTAGCTGAAGGACTGTAATTCTGAACGCTATTCTCGACAAAAAATATAAATTTGCCCCTAGTATTCTGGCAGCTGATCAAGCAAATATAGCTAACGAAGTTAAACGTGTACCTAATGCTGATTGGTTTCACGTTGATGTTATGGATAATCATTTTGCTCCAAATATGGGATTTAGTGCAGCAGCCTTAAAATCTGTTGCAGACTTAAAGCAAGCACCTATCGATGCACATTTGATGATAGAGAATCCAGAGAATTTTCTAAAAACTTTTATTGAAGCAGGTGCTGATTCATTAACATTTCATGCTGAAGCAACAAAAAAAATTGATGAATGCATTGACATTATTAAATCAAATAAAAAACGAGTTGGAATTGCCCTCAAACCAAACACCCCTTTTAACGATATTAAGCACTATCTAAACAAAATTGACATGGTGCTAGTTATGACGGTTGATCCTGGGTTTAGTGGCCAAGGTTTTATGGCTAGTCAAGTAGAAAAAATAAAGGAAGTTCGTAAAGAAATCGATAAAACTAATTTAGATATTTGGTTGCAAGTTGATGGTGGAATAGGTTTAAAAACTCTTGAAACTACCCTGGAAGCAGGAGCAGATTTTTTTGTTGTTGGATCCAGTGTCTACTACGAAAAGGATCCGCAGGCTGCTCTTAACGCCCTACGTAATTTGATTTCATAGCATTTCTTGATTCAACATTGGCTAAACCTGGTTTCGCACTTTTAATATTTACCTTTTTCTGGCACTAAGCATGACTCTTTTGCTAACTGGTCTGCCCTATAGCCTAAAATAGAAGCAAAACAAGGAGAAGAAAATAAATTGAATAAGTACCTAACCTCAGCGACTAAAGCTGTTCTAAAGTGTTTGCAAAATTATGCTGTTTTTCCAGGCCGTGCCTCCAGAAGTGAATTCTGGTATTTCTTTATCTTCTTTTATGCCGCTAACCTATTGGGAAATCTAATTGCTGATTTTGTGGGCTCTTTAATAACCCTTGGTTTACTTCTTCCCTACATCTCAGTAGCAGTGAGAAGAATTCATGATCGTAATAAAGCTGGTTGGTATTTATTAATCCCATTATTGAATATTTATCTTCTTGCTACCCCTGGAGATTCAGGAAGTAACAACTTTGGTAGCAAACCAGAAAAGTTTTAATTAATTAAAAACCTTGTAGAATAGTCTGATGGTCTTTAATTTAAGTCATAAAACGGCGCTAATTACTGGTGCCGGATCAGGCACTGGTATTGGTTTTGCTTCAGCAAAATTCTTAAG
>JGI25911J50253_10000280_pt1 | contig 16705 bp, 27 predicted proteins | sample LauGreSBDMM110SD_3_FD_50253 | JGI IMG/M metagenome (IMG submission 50253) | reverse complement strand
CAGTTGCAGAAGGTGATTTTTCAAGGAATATGCCTGGGGCAAAAAGTGGCACAGAATTTGGGGAATTATCTTTAGCTATTAATAAAATGATGCTGGCTTTACGACAATTTGTTTCAGATGCCTCGCATGAACTTAGAACTCCTCTTACCGTGATTCGGGGTTATTCCGAAATTTTGCAAAAAGACAATATTGATCAAGAACAGCGAGATAGGGCAGCTTCAAGAATTGAAACAGAAAGCTTAAGAATGGAAAGACTGGTTAAAGATTTGCTAACTTTAACCAAAGCAGATTCTGTGGCATCCCTTACCTACGAATCCTTAGATATCAGAGAAATTATTGAAGAATATTTTAAAGACTTAACTGCAAATAATTCAAATAGGAATGTGGTATTTAAAGGTGATGCTAAGGCATTAATCCGCTGTGACGAAGATTCAATGAGACAACTTTTTTCAAATATCTCACAAAATATTTTGCGCCATACCCCCGTTGATTCAAATGTTGAAGTGGTAATAAAACAAAGTGACAGCAACACAGTGATAATTATTGATGATGCTGGACCAGGAATACCACCTAGTGCCAGAAATCAAGTCTTTGAGAGATTTTCCCGACTAGATGAATCACGATCTAGAGATACCGGGGGATTTGGTTTAGGAATGAGCATCATTAAATCCGTTGTTGATAAACACAATGGCCAAATATTTTTAGAAGACTCTGTGTTTAACGGTCTTCGAATCAGACTAGTTTTTCCTAATTAAAAACATCTGTCGGTAAATCAAGTACTTCGTCCATCACACCACTTGGTTGTACTTTGTCATATTGAATTTCAACTTTGCTAAAAACACTTTTNCCAGATTTACCAGTGATAGGTGCAGTTAATTTAATTTCCACTGCCGAAACAACGTCGGTTCCTTCCNCACAAGTTGGTTCACAGTCATTAGTTGTGGAGGTTCCNACGCCGATAGCATTTGTTGATGCCCAGCTAGNCCATGAGATTTCATTCAATATTTGACCCGCATCGGCACAATAAAGAACTAATTCGACCGGCTTTTGCTCAAAAGTCACGCAATTGACTACATATATGTCTGCATTTGAGGCACTTTGAGTAGTTGGGGACACTTGATTACAAGCCGAAACTGTGAGGGAAAGAGTTAATAGCAACAGGACTCTCTTTAGCACAAATTGAGGCTAGCGCCTAGGAACCCGACCCCCGATGTCGGGCGTGCCGTGACCATTGCGTAAATTGGTGTCTCGCGTCTCAAGTGCAAAAGGGTTATTTGCCCCACGTATTTGATCGCTGACTTTCAGCTAGATCGAAAGAAATTTCAGTACTAAAGAGAAACTGGAGTAACTGCGTGCCTACGATTCAACAACTCGTACGCAAGGGTCGCCAAGAAAAATCGGCGAAGAGTAAAACACCAGCGCTTAAAGGTTCACCTCAGCGCCGTGGTGTTTGCACACGCGTTTATACAACAACTCCCAAAAAACCAAACTCTGCTTTAAGAAAAGTTGCACGTGTTCGTTTATCTTCCGGTATGGAAGTCACTGCATACATTCCAGGTGTTGGACATAACTTGCAAGAACATTCAATCGTTTTAGTTCGTGGCGGCCGTGTTAAAGATCTTCCAGGTGTTCGTTACAAAATTATTCGTGGTTCTCTAGATACACAAGGTGTAAAAGATCGTAAACAATCACGAAGCCGATATGGCGCAAAGAAAGAGAAAAGCTAATGCCACGTAAAGGTCCTGCGCTAAAGCGCCCATTAGTTTCAGATCCAGTTTATTCATCCCCACTAATTACTCAATTGGTAAATAAGATTTTATCTCGTGGTAAAAAATCAACGGCAGAATCAATTGTTTATGGTGCATTAAACGGAACCAAAGATAAAAGTGGCAACGATCCAATTATTACTTTGAAAAAAGCTTTAGAAAATATTAAACCAACTGTTGAAGTTAAATCACGTCGTGTTGGTGGTGCAACTTACCAAGTTCCAGTTGAAGTTAAACCTGCTCGCGCAACAGCATTAGCTCTGCGCTGGTTAGTAGATTTCTCACGCGAACGTAGAGAAAAGTCAATGATGGACAGATTGATGAATGAAATTTTAGATGCCTCAAATGGTTTAGGTGCATCTGTAAAGAAACGCGAAGACACCCACAAGATGGCTGAAGCAAATAAAGCATTTGCTCACTATCGCTGGTAGTTAAAGAAAAGGAAAAGAAGACAGTGGCAACAGATACGCAGCTTGATTTAGCTACGGTGCGCAATATCGGCATCATGGCTCATATTGATGCGGGCAAAACTACAACTACTGAACGAATTCTTTTCTACACAGGCGTTAATTACAAAATCGGTGAAGTTCATGATGGTGCCGCAACTATGGACTGGATGCCACAAGAACAAGAACGCGGTATCACTATTACTTCTGCAGCAACAACTTGTACTTGGGATGACCATTTAATTAACATCATTGACACACCAGGCCACGTAGATTTCACAGTTGAAGTTGAAAGATCACTTCGAGTGCTAGACGGTGCCGTTGCAGTGTTTGACGGTGTTGCTGGTGTTGAACCGCAATCAGAAACCGTATGGCGCCAAGCAGATCGTTACAAAGTTCCACGTATTGCCTTTATTAACAAATTAGATAGAACCGGTGCTGTTTATACCCGCACCTATGAAATGTTGATTGAAAGATTGCACGCACCAGTTGTGTTGTTACAACTTCCAATTGGAACCGAAGGTGAATTTGCTGGAATCGTAGATTTGATTGATATGAAAGCTTATGTTTGGGATCTTGAAGCAAATAAGGGTGACGAATTTGAAACCCAAGAAGTTCCTGCAAATATGTTAGCTGAAGCAAAAGTTAAGCGTGCTGAAATGATTGAAAAACTTGCTGACATTGATGAATCAATTATGGAATTATTCATGGAAGAAAAAGAACCATCCAGAGAGCAAATAATTGCCGCAATTCGTAAGGGCACAGTTAATTTCTCAGTAGTTCCAGTAATCATGGGTTCTGCATTTAAAAACAAAGGTGTACAACAAATGTTGGATGCAGTTGTTAGATATCTACCTAGCCCATTAGAAGTTGGAGCCATCAAAGGCTTTAAGCAAGGAGATCCTTCNGTTGAAATTGATAGAGCACCTTCAGAAAATGAACCATTCTCAGCACTAGCTTTTAAAATCATGAGTGATCCTCATCTTGGAAAATTAACTTANATTCGAATTTATTCTGGAAAATTAGAACCAGGAACATCTGTGTTGAATGCTACAAAAGATAGAAGAGAAAGAATTGGCAAGATTTATCAAATGCACGCCAACAAACGTGAAGAAAGAGATTCTGCAACTGCAGGTTTGATTGTGGCAGTTATGGGATTGAAAGACACCACTACAGGTGACACACTTTGTGATCAAGATAAACCAGTTGTTCTTGAATCAATGGACTTTCCGGATCCAGTTATTCACGTAGCAATCGAACCAAAGACCAAGAACGATCAAGACAAACTTGCCACAGCAATTCAAAGACTTGCTGAAGAAGACCCAACATTCCATGTTCGTGGAGATGAAGAAACTGGTCAAACAATTATCGGTGGAATGGGTGAACTTCACTTAGAAGTTCTGGTAGATCGCATGAAACGTGAATTTAAAGTTGAAGCAAACGTTGGTAAACCACAAGTTGCATATCGCGAAACTATTACTAAAAAAGTTGAAAAAGTTGATTACACCCACAAGAAACAATCTGGTGGTGCTGGACAATTTGCCCGCGTAATTGTTGATATTGAACCAAACACCACTGAAGGTGGCGGTTATGAATTCGTTAACAAAGTATCTGGTGGAAGAATTCCTAGAGAATATATTCCTTCAGTTGATGACGGTGCTCAAGAAGCAATGGTTAACGGGGTACTAGCCGGTTACCAAATGGTTGACATCAAAGTTACTTTGCAAGATGGCGCATACCACGATGTTGACTCTTCAGAATTAGCTTTCAAAATTGCTGGATCAATGGCATTTAAAGAAGCTGCTCGAAAAGCTAATCCAGTTTTGTTAGAACCAATGATGGATGTTGAAGTTGTAACACCTGAAGATTTCATGGGTGAAGTAATTGGAGATTTGAATTCCCGTCGTGGCCAAATTCAAGCTATGGACGAAAGAGCAGGCGCACGTGTTGTTAAAGCTCTTGTGCCCTTAAGCGAAATGTTTGGTTATGTAGGTGACTTGCGTTCCAAAACACAAGGACGAGCAAGTTACTCAATGCAATTTCATTCTTACGCGCAAGTACCCGCTGCAGTTTCGCAAGAAATTGTTGCCAAGGTTCGCGGCGAGTAAGAAAGAAAGAACCGCGCAATTAGCAAACTGCTAATTGTCGGGATAGAAAAACGCAGGTCAAAGGAGAAGCAAAGTGGCAAAAGCCAAGTTCGAGCGGACAAAACCGCACGTAAATATCGGCACCATCGGCCACATCGACCACGGCAAAACCACATTGACCGCGGCGATTACCAAGGTGCTACACGACAAATATCCGGATGTAAATCCATTTACTCCGTTCGACCAAATTGACAAAGCTCCTGAAGAGCGTCTACGCGGTATCACCATTTCGATTGCACACGTCGAATACCAAACTGAAGCACGTCATTATGCACACGTTGACTGCCCGGGCCACGCTGACTACATCAAAAACATGATTACTGGTGCAGCACAGATGGACGGCGCAATTCTTGTTGTTGCAGGAACTGACGGACCGATGCCACAAACAAAAGAACACGTTTTGTTGGCACGTCAAGTTGGTGTACCTGCAGTTGTTGTTGCATTGAATAAGTGCGACACAGCAGATCCAGATTTGTTAGAACTTGTAGAAGAAGAAATTAGAGAACTTCTAACCAAGTACGAATTCCCTGGAAAAGATACTCCAATTGTTCGCATCTCCGCTTTGAAAGCTCTAGAAGGCGATGCTAAATGGTCAGAATCAATCATGGAATTAATGACTGCGGTTGACACATTTATCCCAACTCCAGTACGCGAAATCGAGAAGCCATTCTTGATGCCAGTTGAAGACGTTTTCACGATCACAGGTCGTGGAACAGTTATTACTGGTCGTATTGAAAGAGGACAAGTAAAGGTTAACGAAGAAGTTGAAATCGTGGGAATCCGCGAAACTTCACAAAAAACTATCGTTACCGGTATCGAAATGTTCCGCAAACTTCTTGACGAAGGTCAAGCTGGCGAAAACGTTGGTTTGTTACTTCGTGGAACCAAGCGTGAAGATGTTGAACGCGGTATGTGCGTTGTTAAACCAGGAACTTCAACACCACACACCAACTTCGAAGCTCAGGTTTACATCTTGAGCAAAGACGAAGGTGGACGTCACACTCCATTCTTCAATAACTACCGTCCACAGTTCTACTTCCGTACAACTGACGTGACTGGTGTTTGTGAATTACCAAACGGTGTCGAAATGGTTATGCCAGGAGACAACACTGAAATGAAGGTCGAGTTAATTCAACCGATCGCCATGGAAGACGGTCTTCGCTTCGCAATTCGCGAAGGTGGACGCACTGTTGGTGCAGGACGTGTAACAAAGATTGTTAAGTAATTAACAATCACATTTGACTTTCAAGCGGGATGGGTAAAACCTGTTCCGCTTGAAACCAAAAAAGTAAGACCAACCGAAACTAGTAAGGAAGGTAGGCGAAACCGATGGCCGGACAAAAGATCCGTATCAGGCTAAAGGCTTACGACCATGAGGTCATTGACTCTTCTGCCAAGAAGATAGTCGAAACTGTGATCAAAACTGGTGCAAAAGTTGCTGGACCGGTGCCACTTCCAACTGAGAAAAATGTTTATGTGGTTATTCGTTCACCATTTAAATACAAAGATTCACGTGAGCATTTTGAAATGCGCACCCACAAAAGACTTATCGACATTTTGGATCCAACTCCAAAGACTGTTGATTCACTAATGCGTCTGGACCTTCCAGCCGGTGTAGATATTGAAATCAAGTTATAGAAGGTAGGTGACTAACAATGGACAGAAACGTTAAAGGTTTGCTTGGTGAAAAACTAGGCATGACACAAGTTTGGGATGAATCAAACAAGGTGGTACCAGTAACCGTTATTAAAGCTGGTCCAAATGTTGTCACNACTGTTAGAACCCCTGAAAAAGATGGTTACTCAGCTGTGCAATTAGCTTTTGGACAAATTGATCCTNGAAAAGTTAACAAACCTGAACAAGGTCATTTTGCTAAAGCTGGAGTTACCCCAAGACGACACCTTGTTGAATTAAGAACACTAGATGCCAACAACTACACAGTTGGTCAAGAATTAAATGCTGATGTATTTACTGCAGGTGATGCAGTTGATGTCACCGGAACTTCACGCGGACATGGTTTTGCTGGTGTTATGAAAAGACACGGTTTCCATGGACTGCGCGCCTCACACGGTGTGGAAAGAAAACACAGATCTCCAGGTTCTATCGGTGCATGTGCCACACCTGGTCGAGTTTTCAAAGGTATAAAAATGGCTGGACGTATGGGTTCAGATCGCATCACCACAATCAATATGACTGTGGCAAAAGTTGATGCCGAAAATGGTTTACTACTTATTAAAGGTGCTGTACCCGGACCAATTGGTTCATTAATTCTTGTTAGATCTGCTGCCAAAACACAAGTCAAGGCAGGTAAAAAATAATGACTTCAGTACAAATAACAACTCCTCAAGGTAGTGCTTCAGGCTCTGTTGATTTGCCTGCAGAAATTTTTGATGTTCAAGTTAATGTTCCTTTGATGCATCAAGTGGTAACTGCACAATTAGCTGCTGCTCGCCAAGGTTCACAAAAAACTAAATCACACAGCGAAGTTTCTGGTGGCGGTAAAAAACCTTACAAACAAAAAGGAACTGGTAACGCTCGTCAAGGTTCTATTCGTTCCCCACAATGGACTGGTGGTGGACACGTTCACTCCATCGTGCCTCGTGATTATTCCGAAAGAACCCCTAAGAAAATGAAAGCTGCAGCACTTCGCTCTGCTTTAAGTGACAGAGCTCGCGAAAATCATGTTCATGTTTTGAGTGCAATTGTGGAAGGCGACAAGCCATCTACCAAACAAGGTGTACAAGCAGTTAGAAATATTGCTAAAGGCAAAAAAGTTTTGGTAATTGTTTCACTTAATGAATTAATTGGTTGGTTTTCTTTGAGAAACGTTAACGATATGCACGTGGTCTCACCTGGTCAACTAAATACTTACGACGTTTTGGTAGCTGATGATTTCGTTTTCACAAAAACTGCTTTGGATGAATTCTTGAGTGGTCCGCGCACCGGTAAATCAGCAAGTGCTGTTGGTCGCGCTACCGATGCAGAGGTTGGTGCCTAAATGGATAAAAACTTATTGAGAGATGTTTTAATTGCCCCAGTTGTTTCTGAAAAGAGTTACTCACTTTTGGATGAAAACAAATACACATTTGTGGTTAAGAAAGATGCCAACAAAACCCAAATTAGACAAGCTGTTGAAGCATTATTCAACGTAAAAGTTTTGAGTGTTAACACACTTAATAGAAAAGGTAAAACTTACCGCACTCGTTTTGGTGAAGGNTCAAGATCAGACACCAAAAGAGCAATCGTATCCCTTGCGCAAGGCGATCGAATTGACATCTTCAATGCGCCAAGTGCTTAAAGGGGAGTTGAGATAACTAATGGGTATTAGAAAATTAAAGCCAACCACACCATCAAACCGTGGTGCCTCAGTTGCTGACTTCTCCGAAACAACACGTTCCACCCCAGAAAAATCTTTAGTTAGACCAGTTCATTCCAAAGGTGGCAGAAACAACCAAGGAAGAATTACTACTCGCCATCAAGGTGGCGGACACAAACGTGCTTATCGTCTAATTGATTTCAAACGTTTAGACAAAGACGGAGTACCGGCAACAGTTGCTCACATTGAATATGACCCAAATAGAACTGCACGTATTGCATTGCTTCACTTTGCTGATGGAGAAAAGCGCTACATTTTGGCACCAAACAAACTGAAACAAAATGATGCAGTTGAAACNGGTCCAAGTGCAGACATCAAACCAGGAAACAATNTGCCCCTAAGAAATATTCCAGTAGGAACTGTTATTCACGCCGTGGAATTAAAACCAGGTGGCGGAGCAAAAATGGCACGTTCAGCTGGAGCAAGTATTCAACTTGTTGCTAAAGAAGGTCAACTTGCACAACTAAGACTTCCATCAGGTGAAATTAGAAGCGTTGATGTGAGATGTCGTGCCACAGTTGGCGAAGTTGGTAACGCTGAACAATCAAATATCAACTGGGGTAAAGCAGGACGTATGCGTTGGAAAGGTGTTCGACCAACCGTTCGTGGTGTGGTTATGAACCCGGTCGACCATCCTCACGGTGGTGGAGAAGGAAAAACTTCCGGTGGACGCCATCCAGTTAACCCTTCCGGTAAACCAGAAGGTCGTACTCGTAGACCTAAGAAAGCTTCACAACAATTTATTGTTCGTCGTCGACCAGCAAATAAAGCTAGAGGTGGAAAATAATCGTGGGTAGAAGTTTAAAGAAGGGTCCATTTGTTGACACTCACTTGTTAAAAAAAGTGAATGATCAAAATGAAAAGAAATCTAAAAACGTTATCAAGACTTGGTCACGACGTTCCATGATCATTCCTGACATGTTAGGACACACCATCGCAGTTCATGATGGAAAAAAACATATTCCAGTTTTTGTGACAGAACAAATGGTCGGTCATAAACTTGGTGAATTTGCACCAACCAGAACTTTCCGTGGACACATTAAGGGTGACGATAAAAAAGTCACTAAGGGCGACTAAGGGATTATGACAATGGAATCAAGAGCATCAGCACGATTTGTTCGTGTGACACCAATGAAAGCAAGACGCGTAGTTGATTTAATTCGCGGACTTTCAGCGCGTGAAGCACAAGCAGTGTTGCGTTTTGCTGATCAAGCTGCATCAGAACCGATAGGCAAAGTTTTGAAATCTGCCATGGCTAATGCGCAAAATAATCAAAAGGTTGATCCCACAACTCTTTATGTAGCAGAAGCTTTTGTTGACGAAGGTCCAACTATGAAACGAATTCGTCCCCGTGCTCAAGGACGTGCGTATGCAATTCGTAAGAGAACTTCTCACATCACCTTAATTTTGGAACCAGTTGGTTCTGCTCCTAGAAGAAAACCAGGTCGCAGATCAAATAAGCCCAAGACTAAAGAAGTTGTTGTCAAAACAGTTAAAACTCAAGTTGTGGCAAAGACCACTGCTCCGGTTGCTAAAAAAGCTGCCCCAGCCAAAAAAGCTGCAGCGAAAAAAGCCACCACTAAAAAGACTGCTGCAAAGAAAACCACCAAAGGAGGCACTAAGTAATGGGACAAAAAGTTAACCCACATGGCTTCCGTTTGGGATATACCTCTGAATACACCAGTAAATGGTTTGCTGATTCAACCAAAAAAGGTGAGCGTTACCAAGATTACATTAAAGAAGATATTTTAATTCGTAAAATGTTAACTGCTGGCATGGAACGTGCTGGAATCTCACATGTTGACATTGAAAGAACCCGTGAAAGAGTTCGTATTGATATTCACACCGCCCGCCCCGGAATTGTTATTGGTCGTCGTGGTCAAGAAGCAGACCGAATTCGTATTGACTTAGAAAAATTGACTGGCAAACAAGTTCAGTTAAACATTTTAGAAGTTAAAAACCCTGAAGTTAATGCCCAATTAGTTGCCCAAGGTGTTGCCGAACAACTTGCATCACGTGTTTCTTTCCGTCGTGCGATGAGAAAAGGTATGCAATCAGCTCTTAAAGGTGGCGCTAAAGGAATTAGAGTTCAAGTTTCTGGTCGTTTAGGTGGAGCAGAAATGAGTCGTTCCGAGTTTTATCGTGAAGGACGCGTTCCATTGCACACACTTCGTGCCAACATCGAATACGGATTCCACGAAGCGTTAACAACTTTTGGACTTATTGGTTGCAAAGTTTGGATTTTCAAAGGTGATGCTCCTGTTACCAAAGCTGAAAAAGAAGCTCGTCAACAACAAGATCGCTTACAAGCTCAAGCTGCCCAAGCAGCCAAGCAAACCAGAGCTCCTAGAAAACCTAAGAAAGAAACAGCTGAAAAAGCAGCNGNNCCAACNGAAGGAGCAGCTGAATAATCATGTTGATTCCTAAAAGAGTTGCACACAGAAAACAACACCACCCTAGAAGAACTGGTAAAGCAAAAGGTGGCACAAAAGTTGAATTTGGCGATTACGGTTTACAAGCTTTGACTTCTGCCTATGTCACCAACAGACAAATTGAAGCTGCACGTATTGCCATGACTAGACATTTGAAACGTGGTGGAAAAGTTTGGATCAATATTTATCCAGATCGTCCCATCACCAAAAAACCTGCTGAAACTCGAATGGGTTCTGGTAAAGGATCACCTGAATGGTGGGTAGCAAATATCAAGCCAGGTCGCGTGATGTTTGAAGTTACTTTTCCTGACGACAAAGTGGCACGCCAAGCTTTGGAAAGAGCGATGCACAAACTACCTATGAAATGTCGAATCGTTACAAGAGATTTGGTGGAGGGATAAATGGCTAAAGCAGTTAAAACACAAGAATTTCGTGGTCAAACAAATGAAGACTTGGCAAAGAAATTGAAAGACGCCAAAGAAGAACTGTTTAACCTACGTTTCCAATCAGCAACCGGTCAATTAGAAAACCATGGTCGCTTGCGCACAGTTAAAACCGAAATTGCTCGCATTTACACAATCTTGCGTGAACGCGAACTGGGAATTACTCCTGTTGATACAGAAGGTGCTGCATGAGTAAAACTGTAGAAAGAAACGACCGTAAAACACGTGAAGGAATTGTGGTTTCCAACAAAATGGATAAAACCATTGTTGTGAAATTAGAAGAACAGTACACACATTCTCTTTATGGAAAAGTTGTGAACCGTTCNGTGAAATTTAAAGCACATGACGAAAAGAACGAAGCAGGAATTGGGGATCGTGTTTTGTTAATGGAAACAAGACCACTTTCTGCAACTAAACGTTGGCGCATGGTCAGCATCATAGAAAAAGCTAAGTAAAGGGCAGGCGAAAAAAAATGATTCAATCAGAGTCACGACTTCGAGTCGCTGACAACACCGGAGCCAAAGAGCTTCTGTGTATTCGCGTGCTGGGCGGTTCTCATCGACGTTACGCAAGTATTGGCGATGTCATCGTTTGCTCAGTTAAAGATGCCATTCCAGGTGGTGCCGTTAAAAAAGGTGAAGTTGTTAAAGCTGTTGTGGTGCGAATTGTTAAACAAGTTCGCCGACCAGATGGTTCATACATTCGCTTTGATGAAAACGCAGCTGTAATTTTGAAAGAAGATGGCGAACCACGTGGTACCCGTATTTTTGGTCCCGTTGGTCGCGAACTTCGTGACAAAAAGTTTATGAAAATTATTTCACTAGCACCGGAGGTGTTGTAAATGGCTTCCCTGCACATTAAAAAAGGTGATTTAGTTCAAGTTATTAGTGGTAAAGATCGTGGTACAACAGGTCGAGTATTAAAAGTTGACCCAATCCAAGGTCTGGTCACTGTTGAAGGAATTAACAGAGTAAAAAAACACACTAAAGCAGCACAATCAGAACGTGGCGCTGCTGTGGGTGGAATTTTAACAATTGAAGCACCACTTGATGCCAGTAACTTGATGGTGGTTGATCCAAGTGATAACAAGCCAACCAGAGTTAGACGTCGTAGAGACAAGATTGAAAAGAAGCGTGCCGATGGCACAACTTATGTTTCAACCCGACTTGTTCGCGTTTCGGCACGTACCGGAAAGGAAATCTAAATGACTACTACTCAAACAAAAACCACACCACGTTTGAAGCAACGCTATGCAGCAGAAATTGCTCCAGCGTTACAAAAAGAATTCGGTTTCACAAATGTTAACCAAGTTCCACGTCTGACAAAAATTGTGGTCAACATGGGTGTTGGTGAGGCTGCAAAAGATTCCAAACTTATTGAAGGTGCAGTAAGAGATTTAACAATCATCACCGGTCAAAAACCGGCAGTTGCTAAAGCGACTAAGTCAATTGCTAACTTCAAACTGCGCGAACACCAACCAATCGGAGCACACGTAACCATTCGTGGTGACCGTATGTGGGAATTCTTAGATCGTCTTTTAGCTGTGGGTTTGCCACGTATCAGAGATTTTCGTGGTCTTTCCCCAAAACAATTTGATGGCAGAGGAAACTACACATTTGGTTTAACCGAACAATCTGTGTTCATTGAAATTCCTCAAGATTCAATTGATCGCCCACGCGGTATGGACATCACAGTGGTAACACCGCAAACAACAACGAAGAAGGACGAGCTTTACTTAAATTGCTCGGCTTTCCTTTCAAGGAGGCATAACCAATGGCAAAAACTGCGATTGTGCAAAAGCAACAACGCACCCCAAAATTTAAAGTTAGGGCCTACACACGTTGTGGAGCTTGTGGAAGACAACGTGCAGTTTATAGAAAATTCAACTTGTGTCGTATTTGTTTCAGAAACAAAGCACACAAAGGTGAACTACCAGGTATTACCAAGAGCAGTTGGTAAGAAAAACAAGACGCTGAAGGTCTGATTCAACTGGAATCAGAAACCACATCGAGAAAGGCTTAAAAAGCCATGACAATGACAGATCCGATCGCTGACATGTTGGCACGTTTGCGTAACGCAAACACAGCACACCATGATTCTGTTGCGATGCCCTATTCCAAAATTAAGAAAAATATTGCTGAAATTTTGAAAGCAGAAGGCTACATTCAAAGTTGGAAAGCTGAACCTGCCAAAGTTGGACAAAGTTTAGTGTTAGATCTTAAATACGGCCCAAGTCGTGAAAGATCAATTTCTGGTTTGCGAAGAGTTTCTCGCCCAGGCTTACGCGTTTATGCCAAGAATGACACCTTGCCCAAAGTATTAGGTGGACTTGGTATCGCCATCATTTCTACTTCAACTGGTTTATTAACTGACAAACAAGCATCCAAGAAAGGCGTAGGCGGAGAAGTCCTTGCCTACGTTTGGTAAACAAAATGTCTAGAGTCGGTAAAAAACTAGTAACTGTGCCAAGTGGTGTAGAAATTAACATCAGCGGCACCAAAGTAGATGTTAAAGGACCAAAAGGTCAATTGAGTATTGATTTGCCTGATGCTATTTCTATTAAGAAAAACGAAGATGGCACCTACTCACTACACAGAGCAACTGAAGAAACCAAAAACAAAGCACTTCATGGTTTGTCTAGATCTTTAGTAGCCAACATGGTTAAAGGGGTAACCGACGGTTATTTCAAAACCTTAGAAATTGTGGGAACTGGTTACAAAGTGACAGCTAAAGGAAATGATTTAGAATTTGCACTTGGTTATTCACACCCAGTGATATTTCCTGCACCAGCAGGAATTACCTTCAAAGTTGAATCACCAACCAGATTTCAAATTCACGGTATTGACAAACAAGCCGTGGGAGAAACTGCCGCAAAGGTTCGAAAACTTCGCAAACAAGATCCTTACAAAGGTAAAGGTATCCGATTTGATAACGAAGTTATTAGACGTAAAGCTGGAAAGGCTGGTAAGTAACTAATGAGTAGATTCACCAGACCTGGCAAAAATTTAAGTAAAAAGTCAGCTTCGAGAAGAAGAAGACATATTCGAGTAAGAAAGAAAATTACTGGCACAACACTAAAGCCACGTTTAGTTGTGACTCGATCTTTAAGAAATGTCAGTGTCCAAGTAATTGATGACTTGAGTGGAAAAACTTTGGCATACGCATCTTCAATTGAAGAAGGTATCGCAGGAGATAAAACAGCACAAGCAAAAATTGTTGGTAAAAAAGTTGCAGAACGTGCAACTGCTGCTGGCATTAAAGATGTTGTGTTTGATCGCGCCGGACGCAAGTACCACGGACGAGTCGCTGCTTTAGCTGATGGTGCACGTGAAGGAGGTCTTACTTTCTAATGGCTGCAAAGACATCTAATCTAAACGGCACAGAAGAACGCCCAAATCGTCGCGAACGTCGCGAAAGAAATGAAGGCGGAGCTCGTGAAAAAGAAAAATCACAGTTCATTGAACGAGTGGTTTTCATTAACCGTGTAGCAAAAGTTGTGAAAGGTGGACGTCGTTTCGCATTCACAGCACTTGTAGTGGTGGGCGATGGCAATGGCATGGTTGGTATTGGTTATGGCAAAGCACGTGAAGTGCCACAAGCAATTCAAAAAGCTGTTGAAGAAGCTAAAAAATCTTTCTTTAAAGTTCCTCGAGTGCAAGGAACTATTCCTCATCCAATAACAGGTGAAGCAGCAGCAGGAATTGTGATGCTTCGTCCTGCCTCCCCAGGAACCGGTGTAATCGCTGGTGGACCTGTGCGTGCAGTTTTGGAAGCAGCCGGAATTCATGACGTATTAACAAAGTCTTTAGGTTCAGGAAATGCAATTAACGTGGTTCATGCCACAGTTGATGCGTTAAAGAAACTAGAAAGACCAGAACAAGTTGCCGCAAGACGTGGTCTACCAGTAGAACATGTCGTTCCAGCAGCAATCTTAAAAGCACAAGCTGCAGAAAAAGCTGGTGTTTAATATGTCATCATTCAAAATTAAACAAATCAAATCATCTATTGGTGGCACAAAAATCCAATTAGATACTTTGAAAACTTTAGGTTTGGGAAAAATTGGTTCTCAATCAGTTAAACCTGATCGCCCAGAGTTTCGTGGAATGCTGAGAAGCGTTGCCCACTTAGTAACCGTTGAGGAGGTTAAGTAACCATGTCAATAAAGGTTCATCATCTTCGTCCAGCACCTGGTGCTAAAAAGGACAAGAATCGTAAAGGTCGCGGTGAAGCAAGTAAGGGTAAAACCGCAGGACGTGGTACCAAAGGATCTGGTGCGCGTCGTAACTATTCTGCCGCTTTTGAAGGTGGCAGATGCCATTACATATGCGTTTACCAAAACTGCGCGGTTTCACCCCGCCAAACAAAATTACATATCAGGTAGTAAACGTTTCTGATATTTCAAGACTGTTTCCCCAAGGTGGCGAAGTTACTCCTGCATCTTTAGTTAAAGTTGGCGCAATTCGAAAAGGTCAACCAGTTAAAGTGTTAGGTTTTGGCGAAATTACTGTCAAAGTAACTGTGGTGGCTGACAAATTTAGTGAATCAGCTAGCAGCAAGATAGCCGCTGCAGGCGGATCAATTAAAGCTCTTTAGGAGTTAGTTTTGAACTTAAATTTTGCGTGGTTAACGGATGCTTTTCGCACTCCTGATTTACGACGCAAAATTTTGTTCACTCTGGGCATGATTGCTCTTTATCGTTTAGGTACCACAATTCCAACACCTGGAGTTGACTATCCTGCAATTCAACAGTGTGTGGAATTAGTAGAAGGTGACTCTCTTTATGGAGTTATTAACTTATTTTCTGGTGGAGCATTACTGCAACTAAGTGTTTTTGCCCTAGGAATTATGCCCTACATCACCGCTTCGATTATTATCCAGTTGTTGAACTGTTGTTATTCCACGTTTAGAAATGTTAAAAAAAGAAGGCCAATCAGGTCAAGCAATAATCACTCAATACACCCGTTATGTAACTATTGGTTTAGGTCTTTTGCAAGCTACTTCGATTTTAGCTTTAGCTAGAACTCCTGGACAATTATTAAGAGGTTGTCCCAACGACATTATTCCAAATCAAACTTTACCGGTGATGATTTCAATGGTGTTAACAATGACTGCTGGTACTGCACTGGTTATGTGGTTTGGTGAATTAATTAGCCAACGCGGTGTAGGTAATGGCATGTCATTATTAATTTTCGCCTCAATTATTTCCTCTGTACCAAGCCAATTTGCCGCAATATTAACCATCAACGGTCTTTTCACATTTATTGCCACAGTGGTTGTGGGAATCGCAATTATTGCTGGGGTAGTTTTTGTGGAACAAGCGCAAAGAAGAATTCCTGTTCAGTACGCCAAACGTATGGTGGGAAGAGCGTCCTACGGAGGAACTTCTACTTATATTCCATTAAAAGTTAATATGGCTGGAGTTATTCCAGTAATTTTTGCTTCCTCTTTACTTTACATTCCTTCACTTTTGGTACAACTCTCTAATTCTCAAAGTCCTTGGGCACAATGGATTTCACGTAATTTTCAAAATGGAACCGAAGCTCCTTACATAGTTACCTATGCGTTACTGATTGTTTTCTTTGCCTATTTTTATTCTTCAATCACTTTTGATCCCCAAGAAGTTGCCGAAAACATGAAAAAATATGGTGGATTCATACCTGGAATTCGTGCCGGAAATCCCACTGCAGAATATTTGAAATATGTGTTATCAAGACTGATGGCTGCAGGATCAACCTATTTGACAATTATTGCCGTAATTCCATTCATTGCATTTGGTGCACTGGGTGTGGGAGACAGATTCGTATTCGGTGGAATCAGTTTGTTAATCATGGTCGGTGTTGGTTTGGACACTGTGAAACAAATTGAAAGTCAGTTACAACAAAGAAGCTATGAAGGCTTCTTAAAGCAAAATCCAACAATTTAAATAAATGCGCCTATTAATAATGGGCCCACCTGGTGCGGGCAAAGGCACACAAGCAGTAAATATTTCAAAAACACTTAACATTCCTCACATCTCAACCGGAGATATTTTTCGCGAAAATATGAAAAATGAAACTGCTTTAGGACTTGAAGCAAAAGCTTTTTATGATAAAGGA
>JGI25911J50253_10000277_pt1 | contig 16773 bp, 15 predicted proteins | sample LauGreSBDMM110SD_3_FD_50253 | JGI IMG/M metagenome (IMG submission 50253) | reverse complement strand
ACCGTGCTTTGATTTTTTACCCTTAATTTTTCCCAAGAAAGTAAATCTATGGCATCGCTAATATGCGGCTCACTTGCGTTTGACACCATCATGGATTTTGAAGGGCGGTTTGCGGAGCAAATCTTGCCTGACCAACTGCATATCTTGAATGTGTCTTTTTTGGTGCCTGCTTTGCGTCGCGACTTCGGTGGTTGTGCTGGCAACATCGCCTACAGCCTAAAAATCTTGGGCGGCACGCCTTTGCCCATGGCAACGCTAGGTACCGATGGTGCTGACTATCTCGTGCGTTTGTCGCATTTGGGCATATCTAGTGAGTTTGTGCGGTCGGTCTCAGACACCTACACCGCACAAGCCATGATCATGACCGACAAAGACAACAACCAAATCACTGCGTTTCATCCAGGCGCGATGATGCAAGCGCACAAAACCAAAATCGAAAAGCGTGCAGATATCCAACTGGGCATTATTTCGCCGGATGGACGCGACGCCATGCTCGAGCATGCGGAGCAATTCAAACACGCCGATATTCCTTTTGTCTTCGATCCCGGTCAAGGCTTGCCTATGTTCGATGGCAATGAGTTGATGCATTTCATCAACCTCTCCACCTGGGTCACGGTGAACGACTACGAAGGCAAGATGTTGTGCGACCGCACGGGGCTCTCTAGCGCTGAACTCTCTCGCCATGTCAAAGGTTTGATCGTGACTTTGGGCGCAAATGGCTGCGAGGTTTGGGTAGATGGTCAAAAAACACTGGTGCCGCCGGTCAAAGCCAAAGAAGTGGTAGACCCCACAGGCTGTGGCGATGCATGGCGCGGTGCCTTGCTATTCGGTTTAGAAAAAGGCTGGTCGCTAGACAAGTGCGCAGCGCTTGGCAACGAAGTCGGAGCACGGAAGATTGCGCAACGCGGGCCACAAAACTACCAAATCAGCGATTTACACATCGGCTGATCTACTATTTTGTAGACCAAGAAAAAGCCCGAGGCCTTGCGGCGTCGGGCTTGAGTAAACGATAAATCCGTTATCTGATCGTTTGAGAATCAGGGTCTGCTTGCCGTTGGAAACGGCCATGCAGCTTGTGGATTTAAAGTGGTTTGCGCGTGAGCGACGGCAGCGGGTGCTTTCGCGGCTTTCTTGGGCGCAGGTTTTTTAGCGGCCTTTTTAGGGGCTGCTTTCTTGGCAGCAGGTTTTTTCGCGGCTTTCTTCGCAGCAGGCTTTTTCTTAGCTGCTACTTTTTTTGCAGGTTTTTTAGCTGCAACTTTCTTTTTTGCCACTTTCTTCGCAGCAGGCTTTTTCTTAGCTGCTACTTTTTTTGCCGCTGGCTTTTTGGCTGCAGCTTTTTTAGCTGCTGGCTTCCTCGCTGCGACCTTCTTGGCTGCCGGCTTTTTAGCGGCTACTTTTTTAGCGGCTGGCTTTTTAGCTGCCACTTTCTTTGCTGGGGCCTTCTTTTTAGCGGCCGATTTTTTTGCAGTTGCCATTTCTTTTCTCCTAGATCAATTTTTTAGATCGTTGAGTGAAAACACTTTGCACCGGTTGGTAGCATGCAAAGCGATTCATGGCGCTGGACCCGGGTCCAACCCCATGAACACGTTGAGTCCGTCACANCACCTCGTAAGTGGGTGTTTATGGAAGTGACGAACAAATTCAGGGACATATAGTTTTTAAAATCAGTCCCAAGACAAAGCCCCGCCTGATTGGTATTCAATCACGCGGGTTTCAAAGAAATTACGTTCTTTTTTCAAGTCAATCATCTCGCTCATCCAAGGGAAGGGGTTTTCCTCATTGGGGAACAACTGCTCGAGACCGATTTGGGTCGCGCGGCGGTTCGCGATATAGCGCAAATAGCCTTTGAACATCGATGCGTTCAAACCTAACACGCCACGTGGCATGGTGTCTTCGGCATATCGGTATTCGAGTTCAACCGCTTGCATGAACAAGTCTTTGATCTCTTCTTTGAAGGTCGCAGTCCACAGGTGTGGGTTTTCGAGTTTGATTTGGTTGATCAAATCAATGCCGAAGTTGCAGTGCATCGACTCGTCACGCAAGATGTACTGGTATTGCTCTGCAGCGCCCGTCATCTTGTTTTGGCGACCGAGCGCCAAGATTTGGGTAAAGCCAACGTAGAAGAACAGACCTTCCATCAAACAGGCAAACACAATCAGAGACTTCAACAAAGTTTGGTCGGTTTCGGGTGTACCCGTATGGAAGTGGGGATTCATGATGGCGTCGATGAACGGGATCAGGAATTCGTCTTTGTCACGGATAGATTTAACTTCGTGGTACGCGTTAAAAATCTCTGCTTCGTCGAGGCCGAGAGACTCGACGATGTATTGGTAAGCATGCGTATGAATGGCTTCTTCAAACGCTTGGCGCAATAAGAATTGGCGGCACTCAGGCGCTGTGATGTGGCGGTAGGTGCCCAACACAATGTTGTTGGCTGCCAAAGAGTCAGCAGTCACAAAGAATCCAAGGTTGCGCATGATCAAGCGGCGCTCGTCATCGGTTAGACCGTTGGGGTCTTTCCATAGGGCGATATCGCGCGTCATGTTGACTTCTTGCGGCATCCAGTGGTTGGCGCAAGTGGCCAGGTATTTCTCCCAAGCCCATTTGTATTTGAAAGGCACCAACTGGTTCACATCCGTGCTGCCATTGATGATGCGCTTGTCTGCAGCATTGACACGGCGAGCGCTAGTGGCGGTTGTCGACTCAGTCGAAATGGGGGCGGTGAGTGTAGGAATAACAGGAGCTTTTGCGCCGTCGTCCAAAGTACGCGTTGCAACGGGTGCTGGCGAACTATGAGAAGTTTTGGAGGGAGGGATATCCATCAGGCGGCTACTAATGCCGCTTGCAAAGGGGAGTGGTGCTGAAGTTTTAACTTCTTCGTCCCAGGTCAACATAGATTATTTTCCAATTCAATGATTATCGATGCAATGCACCCAAACGCAAAGCGTTGTGAAGGCACAGAACGTGTTTGTGTTGTACAAATACAAATACTTGTAGTTGCAAAATTACTGACAAGCTTCGCAAGTCGGATCGTCAACGCCGCAAAACTTGACATCGGTGGCGGCCACGGCACTCAACTGTTGTGCTTGTGCGGCCATCGCTGCAACTTCAAGCGCACTCAATCCACCTGTTGTGGGCGAGCCTGAAGACACGGAGTTGTGTGAGCCTGCTTGCACGGTAGATTTCTCGACTTGTTGTGCGCTGGATGTGCGGAGGTAGTAGGTGGTTTTTAAACCGCGTAACCAAGCCAACTTGTAGGTCTCGTCCAACTTCTTGCCGGATGCTCCCGCCATATAGATGTTGAGCGATTGCGCTTGGTCGATCCATTTTTGGCGACGCGATGCGGCTTCAACCAACCACTGAGGCTCCACCTCAAAGGCGGTGGCGTACAAAGCTTTGATCTCTTGTGGCACGCGATCAATAGGGCGCAATGAACCGTCAAAGTGTTTGAGGTCCATGACCATCACGTCGTCCCACAAACCCAGGCGCTTCAAGTCGCGCACCAAGTAGCTGTTGATCACCGTGAATTCGCCTGACAGGTTGGACTTGACCGACAAGTTGCCAAAGCAAGGCTCGATAGAAGCGTCAACACCAATGATGTTGGAGATGGTCGCGGTTGGCGCAATCGCCACGCAATTGGAATTGCGCATACCGTCTTTGGCAATCTTGTGGCGCAACGATTCCCAATCCAAGGTGGTGGATCGGTCTACATCTAAATAGCCACCGCGTGCAGAAGCGAGAAGGTCTAAAGAGTCCAAAGGCAAAACACCTTTGTCCCACAAGGAGCCTTTGTAGCTTGCATATTGGCCACGCTCTTTGGCAAGTTCGGTTGAAGCCCAGTAAGCGTAGTAGCAAACAGCTTCCATCGAGCGGTCAGCAAACTCTACGGCTGCTTGTGAGGCGTAGGGAATACGCATCTCGTACAAGCTGTCTTGGAACGACATGATGCCCAAGCCGACAGGGCGGTGACGCAGATTCGAGTCACGCGCTTTTTTAACGGCGTAGTAGTTGATATCGATCACGTTGTCGAGCATACGCATCGCGGTAGAGATGGTGCGCTTGAGTTTGTCGTGGTCGAGTTCTTGGCCGTTGGCGCCTTCGATCAAATGCTGTGACAGATTGACCGAGCCGAGGTTACAGACCGCGGTTTCGGTGTCGCTGGTGTTTAAGGTGATTTCAGTGCACAGGTTNGATGANTGCACCACNCCCACGTGNTGCTGAGGCGAGCGCACATTGCATGGGTCTTTGAAAGTGATCCAAGGGTGGCCAGTTTCAAACAGCATGGTCAGCATCTTGCGCCACATATCGGTCGCTTGCACAGTTTTGCTGGGTTTGATCTCGCCGCTCTTGGCTTTGGCTTCGGCCGCCACATAGGCTTTCTCGAATTCCGCGCCATAGAGGTCGTGCAAATCAGGTACGTCGGAAGGAGAGAACAAAGTCCACTCGCCTTTCTCCATCACGCGGCGCATGAACAAGTCTGGAATCCAGTTGGCTGTGTTCATATCGTGGGTGCGTCGGCGGTCGTCGCCCGTGTTTTTGCGCAACTCTAAGAATTCTTCGACATCTAAGTGCCAAGTCTCTAAGTAAGTGCAAACAGCGCCTTTGCGCTTGCCACCTTGGTTGACTGCGACAGCAGTGTCGTTGACAACTTTCAAGAATGGCACCACGCCTTGTGACTCGCCATTGGTGCCCTTGATGTGGCTACCCAATGCGCGCACGCGGGTCCAGTCGTTACCCAAACCGCCAGCGAATTTAGAGAGCAAGGCGTTTTCTTTGATCAGCTCATAAATGCCATCTAGGTCGTCAGGGACGGTAGAAAGGTAACAACTAGAGAGTTGTGAACGCAAGGTGCCGCTGTTGAATAAAGTTGGAGTGCTCGACATGAAGTCAAAGGAGGACAGAATTTCGTAGAACTCAATCGCACGCGCTTCGCGGTCGATTTCTTTCAGGGCCAAGCCCATCGCGACGCGCATGAAAAACGCTTGTGGCAATTCGATGCGTTGTTTGCGTACATGCAAAAAGTAGCGGTCATATAGGGTTTGCAGGCCGAGGTAGTCAAACTTCAAATCGCGACCGGCTTTGAGGGCAGATCCCAAGCGCTGCAAGTCAAACTGCAACATTTGTGGGTCGAGCAATTCGTTGTCGACGCCTTTTTTGATGAACTGTGGGAAGTACTGCGCATAGTGCTGGCCCATGTCAGCGTGCAGGACTTCTTTGCCCAGCACTTCTTTGGCGATGGTGTGCATCAGCAAACGGGCGGTGGCGTAGGTGTAGTCGGGGTCTTTTTCGATCAAGGTGCGGGTGGCCAAGATCGCGGCTTTGTACACCTCGTCCATCGGTACGCCGTCGTAGAGGTTGCGCATGGTCTCGGCCATGATGGGCTCAGGACGCACATCAGCGCCCAAACCGGCGCAGGCATCGTTGATCAAGCGTTGCAGGTGCTGCAGGTCCAATGGCACGCGTTGGCCACCTTCGAGCACGTGCATGGTGGGTGCTACCGGTGCGGCTTGTTCTTTGGTGTGGGCGCGCTCTTGGGTGCGACGCTCGCGGTAGAGCACGTAGGCACGGGCAATTTCGTGGTGGCCACCGCGCATCAAACCGAGTTCGGCTTGGTCTTGTACGTCTTCAATGTGGAAGGTGCCGCCTCCAGGACGTGAGCGCATCAAGGCGCGCACCACGGCTTGGGTCAAAACGTCCACGGTTTCACGCACGCTGGCAGACGCTGCGCCATGGGTGCCATGCACGGCCAAAAACGCCTTCATCATGGCCACAGCAATCTTGGCGGGCTCGAACGGGACTACTGCGCCATTGCGGCGAATAATTTGGTAGTGGGCCAACAAGGTCGGGCTGTCGGCGCTGATGCGGTCTTGGGGGGGTGCGGGGAAAGGTGTTGGATTAATTTTTGTAGTGGATTCAACAAGTTGCATGTCGTTTTTCTTCCTGTTATTGAAGTCGTGTGAACGGGAGGCTTGCAACTTGAAAGACGAACTTTTAAAAAGTGAAGCATCGCGTCCCCACACTATATCTGGTGTCCGTGACTCCATCAAGGCACTAGGGGTAGTGTTTTCGAGGATCTGCGGCTTTTTTCTTCCACATGGCAAAACCGTCATCAAATTTTTTCTAATACGACCTGTGGATCAAACCTTGTAGAGACTGGTCTTTATCGGTAAAAGCTTTATTTCACGGGTGTTTTAAAGGGATTTGCTTCGCTAACGCCCGAAAAATTTGGCACGCACCTGCCTTGGACAAAATCGGCAGAAGCAATCTATAGAGGTAAAGCCGTTAAATAATTTTTTTGGTTAATTTTTTGCCTAAGCGCGCGGGCGGGAAAAATGAATTTGAAAGTATTAATTTTTCTTGGAGTAGTTGCCAATCAAAGCCCGCACCAGGGTCCAANTTGCGTCCTGGTGCAATGTCTTCGTGGCCTGCGATATGTGCAATCGGATAGTTGTTCACAAGTTCTGTGCACAAAACAAACAGCGTGTCATATTGCGCAGACTCAAACAATTCGCCTTCTAAGCCTTCAAGTTCAATACCAATCGAGTCGTCATTGCAGTTGTCGCGTCCGCGGTAATGTGATGCGCCTGCATGCCATGCGCGCTTATCGCAACTGACGAACTGCAACAGACCGCCATCTCTGCGAATCACAAAATGCGACGAGACTTGCATGTCGCGAATTTGCGCGAAATAGGGGTGGGCACCCCATTCAAGTTGGTTGGTGAATAACGCTTCTATCTCGGGACCGCCATAGACGCCTGGCGGCAAACTGATGGAATGAATGACAAGTAAGTCAATCTGCGCATGGATGGGTCGCTCACCAAAGTTGGGGGAGTCAATGCGCAGTGCGCGCGACCACCAACCGGCCTGCCAGCACGAAACCGCAAGGTTCACGCACCTTCCTCGTGCTGATGCAAATGTTGTTGGCTGCAGTAAGCCGTTTGCGTGCCGTTGGATTTTGCTGGGCCTAGCACGGCCTCAGACTCAGGAATATGCAAGCCACAGTGCGCACAGGGCAGCATGACGTTCGAGCCTTTGTTTTTTTTATTCAAAGGTGAGTTGGCGCCACTGCGTTGCTGACGAATCCACCACAAACCGGCAAAGATGATCGCCACCCAAATCACATACTTCATGGTGTGCGGTCCAAGATCACTTCCAGAACAAAGCGTGAGCCCACGTATCCAAGTAGCAACAAACCGGAGCCGGCATACAAAAACCGAATGGCGGTGCGTCCGCGCCAGCCCAAACGCTGGCGACCGATCAGCAAGACCGCAAAGGTCACCCAAGACAGCACAGAGAACACCGTCTTGTGGTCCCAACGCCAAGCCGTGTTGGCGCCATACAAGCTGTCGCCAAACAGCCATCCCGCTAACAGTGTGGCGGTCAATAAGACAAATCCCGCCCAGACAAAGCGAAATGTCAAACGCTCCAAAGTGAGGATAGGCACATCAACCGAGGCATCCACCGCCATGCGCATATTTTTTTCTGCTTGCGACAAAATAGTGGCGTGCACCAAGGCGGCAGCAAAAAGCCCATAGGACGCAATGCCTAAAGCCCAATGCAATGGAAGCAAGGGCGATGCATTGGTATGCATGGGCTTGCCGGGGAAGACAGCAGCGATCAACACCACCGAGGCGCCTAAAGCCATCAAGGCCCAGCGGGTCTGCAGTCGCGGAAACCAATGCTGTTCCAACACATAAAAGGTCAGCATCAACCACACGGTGACCGACAAAGCAGGCGCAAAACCAAAGCGCATCACGCCATCTTGCGAGCCAAACAATGCAAAGGCCAACCCTGAAGCATGGAGTAACCAAGGAACCACCAACCAGCGGTGGCCATATCCGGGGCCTAGGCGAGGGCCCATCCACCCGGTGAGTGCGTAGGCGAAAGCGGTGGGTATTCCTAACAAAAGGTTGGGAGAGATGTCACTGGCTAAAATCATGTGGCAAGTTTAGCGTTTTGCTCGACGCATCCAATGAACCCCCTACGGGGATAAATATGGCTTCAGCCCTTACCGACAAACTCTCCCGCCTCGTCAAACAAATCAGCGGTCAGGCTCGCATCACGGAAAGCAATGTGGCCGATATGTTGCGCGAAGTGCGCATGGCCTTGTTAGAGGCCGATGTGGCATTGCCTGTCGTGCGCGACTTTATCGCCCGCGTCAAAGACAAAGCTTTGGGCCAAGAAGTCGTCGGTTCTTTGCAACCGGGCCAAGCTTTGGTCGGTATCGTCAACCAAGAACTTGCCGCCACCATGGGCGATGGGGTCAGCGATCTCAATTTGGCAGCGCAACCCCCTGCAGTGATTTTGATGGCGGGTTTGCAAGGTGCCGGTAAGACCACCACCACCGCCAAACTCGCGCGCTGGTTAATCCAGCAACGCAAAAAGAAAGTGTTGACGGTGTCGGGCGACGTCTACCGCCCAGCAGCGATCGAGCAACTGAAAACCGTTACCGCTCAAGTCGGTGCCGAATGGTTCCCCAGCAGCGCCGACCAAAAACCGCAAGACATTGCGCGTGATGCGTTGGACTACGCGCGCAAGCATTACTTTGATGTGTTGCTGGTGGACACCGCCGGCCGCTTAGGCATTGACGAAGCCTTGATGCAAGAAATTCAAGGCTTGCATAACGTTTTAAACCCCGTCGAAACCCTGTTCGTGGTCGACGCCATGCAAGGCCAAGACGCNATCAACACTGCNAAAGCATTTAAAGACGCATTGCCACTCACTGGCATTGTGTTGACCAAGCTCGACGGCGATTCACGCGGTGGTGCGGCCTTGTCAGTGCGCCAAATTACCGGCGTGCCGATCAAGTTCGCNGGTACCAGCGAAAAAATGGACGGCTTGGAATTGTTCGACGCCAACCGNCACGCGCAGCGCGTGTTGGGCATGGGCGACATATTGGCCTTGGTCGAACAAGTCACAGCGGGCGTTGATATGGCGGCCGCCCAAAAATTGGCCGACAAAGTCAAGCGTGGCGACAACTTTGACTTGAACGACTTCTTGTCGCAAATTCAGCAAATGCGCTCGATGGGCGGGTTGTCGAATTTGATGGACAAACTACCGACCCAAATGGCTGCAAAGGCCAAAGACGTGGATATGGGCAAGGCTGAAAAAGACATTGGCCGCAAGCAAGGCATCATCCACAGCATGACCGCCTTAGAGCGTCGCAAACCCGAACTTATCAAAGCCACACGCAAACGCCGCATTGCTACGGGGGCCGGCGTTCAGGTGCAAGACGTGAACCGTTTGCTCAAAGAGTTCGAGCAAATGCAAGACATGATGAAAAAAATGCGCGGTGGCGGTNTGATGAAGATGATGAAGCGNATGGGCGGCATGAAAGGCATGCCNGGGATGGGTGGCGGCGGTTTTCCTGGNATGCGCTGATAGCGTTAAGCGCAAAAGATTCACGCACACTACATTTGCACGAGCGCATTCAAGCGCATCAGTAGTTCTTAAACCACGGTCTCTGACAACACCACTTCACCGCGCAATGAGTGCGGATTAGCTTCTGTAATCCGCACATCTATCAATTTGTGCATCAAGCGCTCTGATAGCGGACCGGCTTGAAAATTCACCACCCTATTGCATTCGGTGCGGCCACGCAACTCGTTGGTGTCCTTACGCGAAATGCCATCGACCAATATCTTTTGNACGGTGCCCACACGTTGCTCATTGATAGCACGCATGTTGTCGTCGATGATTTTTTGCACCTCTTGCAAACGGCGTAATTTCACGCTGTGCGCAGTGTCGTCAGGCAAATTAGCAGCCGGTGTGCCGGGGCGGGGGCTGAAGATAAAACTAAATGAATTGTCAAAGTAGATGTCNTGCATCAGCTTGATCAATTTTTGGTGGTCNTCTTCNGTCTCACCCGGAAAGCCAACNATAAAGTCTGAACTCATNGCCATGTCAGGACGAATGGCGCGCAGTTTCTTCACCGTGCTTTTGTATTCCATCGCGGTGTAGCCACGTTTCATCGCCATCAAAATACGATCGCTTCCGTGTTGTACTGGCAAATGCAAGTGGTTCACCAACTTGGGCACTTTGGCGTAAACATCAATCAAGCGTTGGGTGAATTCGTTGGGGTGGCTGGTGGTGTATCGGATGCGCGCAATCCCAGGAATATCTGCCACCAATTCAATCAGCAAGGCGAAGTCTGCGATATCAGCGGTATGGCCCATCACGCCACGGTAGGCGTTCACGTTTTGCCCAAGCAAAGTGACTTCTTTCACACCTTGTGTGGCCAAGCTAGCGACTTCTTTCATCACATCGTCCAAGGGACGGCTGAATTCTTCGCCACGGGTGTAAGGCACCACGCAATAGCTGCAGTATTTGCTGCAACCTTCCATGATGCTCACGAACGCGCTGGCGCCTTCGACGCGCGCTGGGGGCAGGTGGTCGAATTTTTCAATTTCAGGAAAACTGATGTCAACTTGCGGACGCTTGAGCGCTTTGCGTTGGTCGAGTAGTTCGGGTAAGCGGTGCAACGTCTGCGGGCCAAACACCACGTCAACATAAGGCGCGCGGGCAATGATGGCTTCGCCCTCTTGGCTGGCCACGCAACCACCGACGGCGATCTTGACGCCCTTGGCTTTGAGGTGCCGCACTCGACCTAAATCGGAGAAGACTTTTTCTTGCGCTCTCTCGCGCACTGAGCAGGTATTGAAGACGATCAGGTCGGCTTCGTTGACATTGCTGGTTTTTTCGTAGCCTTGGGCTTGCCCCAAAACGTCTGCCATCTTGTCCGAGTCGTACTCGTTCATTTGGCAACCGAAGGTTTTAATAAATACTTTTGGGCTCATGCGGGAAAACTCCCGTGAGTGGCGCAGCGGTTCATGGTTTAGATCCAGAGGCTGTTGAAGAGTTAACATTGTAGGTGCTAAAGGTCGACCAACTATGTGCCGATAGGTACGCAAACCATCACAGTGAACGGCTATGAAAAAATATTTACGTCTGATACTTGAAATCCTCATGGGCTTGCTTTTGGCAGGCGCAGTCACGGTGGCTTACTGGAGTTACTCCGGCAAGAGCCACGTCATGGGTGAATTGACCGAAGCCAGCGAAGGTATGGAAGAAGCCCAACAAGAGTTGGACAAAACCGCCAAAGAGTTGAAAGAAGCGCAAGAAAAAGTGGCCGAGTACGAGCCCGCAGCCAAGCAAATGGCAGCTATGAAAGAAGCTTTCTCGAATGGCGTAGTTTTGCAAGACTACGAAGCCTTCATCAAGGCGCAAAAAAGCCCCATCATCAGCGAGCGCCAACTAGGTTTGGGCGCTTTACGGTTGATGACGAAAGGACCAGACGATCCAGATACCGTCAGCGCATTTGAAAAAGCCCTCGAAATGGCAGAGTGGACCTCGCGACTCAAGTCCATTTGTGCTGCGCAAAATGCGCTCGCTGCCGCTGGCCAAAAAGTCAAGGTCTTGGCTGATTGCGCGCTCGAGGGCAACAAAGGTGCAAAAGCCCATGCTGTGCATTGGGACTATGCTGGCGAAATGGGCCCAGACAAATGGGGCAATGAATTCCCCACCTGCGCCAAAGGCACCAAGCAATCGCCTTTGAACATTGCCGGGCCTTTCGAGAAGTCTAAAGACGTATTGGCCGTGTCTTATAAAGAAGGCGCGCTGAAAATTTTGAACAATGGCCACACCATCCAAGTCAATGTGGAGCCTGGCAGCACGTTAAAGATCAACAAAGACGTTTACAACCTGTTGCAATTCCACTTCCACCGTCCTAGCGAAGAGCAGATCGACGGTAAACCCATGGCGATGGTGGCGCACTTTGTACATAAGAGTGCTGAAGGTAAATTGGCGGTACTCGGTGTATTGCTCAATGAAGGCAAAGACAACGACGCCATCAAAACCATCTGGGAAAAAGCCCCTAAATCAGAAGGCCCAGAGCTTGTGGTCGAAGGCGTGAAATTCAACCCTGCTGTGTTGGTGCCAGCGGCCCTCACACACTACAGCTATGAAGGTTCACTCACCACGCCCCCTTGCACCGAAGGCGTGAACTTCTACATCTTGAAAACCACCATGGACATAGGTAAAAAACAAGTGGCGGACTTTCCGTTCAAGAAAAATGCACGGCCTGTGCAGGCTTTGAATGGCCGCAAGATCAGCGCAAACTAATTGTTGATAGGCTGCACCGTGACGGTGTGGTCTAAATTGCTTTGGCTGGGAATCGCAAAGAGTAATGGCATAGCTACTGCCACTAGCAGAAACGCAAGCACCAAAAATATAAGCAGCATTTTGAAGAACTCAGGCGAGTCTGGGTATTTGGGCCTGGCGGGTTTTCCGCGCGGGGCTTGGTAGGAAACAGCCATGCCCATTTGCGAAGCTTTGGCTTTGCTGCTGTAAAACACATTGGCCACAGGCAGACCGTTGTCTTGCACGCCGCTCAAGATAGACGCCACTTTGAGCGCCGCTTGGATTTTGAATTCAACTGAACTAAAAGCGCTGACGCCACCCTCTTCGAGTTGGGTGATTTGTTGAATGCTCAAATCGGCCATACGAGCCAAACGCGCACGCTCTAATTTGCACATCTTGCGCAAATTCGTAATCGCGTGACGGTCGACCAGATCTACTGTCATCTCTTGTGCCAAACGCTCAATTTGCTTCTAAAGCAAACATATGGGCGAAAGGCTTAGACCAGTTTCAAGCGCTCGGATGAAGGCACTACGCGCGTCAAACGCACACCGTAGCGGTCGTTGACCAATACGATTTCACCTTGTGCGACAACTGAGTTGTTGACCAGCAAGTCGAGTGGTTCGCCCGCAATGCGGTCGAGTTCCACCACGCTGCCTTGTGTCAAACGCATCAGGTCTTTGATTTTGATTTCTGCACGACCGACTTCGATCGACAAATTCACCACAATGTTTTGCAACACCTCGGGGTTGATATTGCCTGGCATCGTCGGCTTGAAGTCTTCGAGCGTCGGCTCGTGCTCTTCGTGCTCCACGTGTTCGGCAGGCACTTGTGCTTCTTCGGCTTCTGTTTCAGTGTTTTCGGTGTTTTCACTCATGGTGTTTTCCTAACTCAAAGTTTTCCATGGATATGTTCATGGTCGATTTGCACAGCAACTTGCGAGCCGCGCGATCCCACATTGACGTGGAAAGCGGGAACGCCATTGGCACTCATCAGCGCTGTGTCGTCTTTTTTGAAGAACAACAAATCGCCCTCTTGCAAGTTGTTCAAGTGGTGCAAAGTTGTTTTCACTTCACCCATCGTGACCTGCAATTCCAATTTCGCATCGCCCACAGCAGCAGCCAATTCGGAGCGCCACTTGCGGTCAGATTCCTCGTTGCCTTCACCGCTCGATACGCGGCTGCTGAGCAACTCGCGCACCGGCTTCAAGGTGGCGTAGGGATATACCAAATCGATAAACCCGCGTCCACCGCTGGCCGTTGCATCGGCTTCAAAGCGGCTCAAAACGACCAAGTCGTTTTCGTCGGCAATTTGGGCGAAATGGGGGTTGATCTCAGAGCTGATGTGTTCGCACTCGATGGGCATCAAAGGCGCCCATGCTTCTTTGAGCGACCTAAAGAACACTTCCAAAATGATTTTGATGATGCGCGACTCTGTTGGCGTAAACAAACGCCCAGGCGGCAAATCTGCAACGCCTTTGCCAAAGCCACCAAAAAAGCTGTCGAGCGAACTAAACACCACATTGGGGTCGATGATGATGACTGAGTTGCCACGCAGTGGCCCCATGCGAATCATGTTGACAGCCAATGGCGGCTTCAAATCTTGCAGGTACTCGCTGTACTTCATGATGCGCACACGCGTCGGATTGACGCGCGGGCTGGTGCGCAACACTTCGAGCAAACCCATTCTGAACATACGGATGAAGCGCTCGTTGATCATGTCGATCGACGAGACATTGACCCCTAAGCTACTGTCTTCGCTGGCGAGGTCGTGTTTGCGCACCCGCACCTTGGTGTTAAACCCGGTGTCGGTCTCGATCGAACCGTCGCGCACTCCTTCAGAGAGGGCGGCGAGTTCTTCATCCGAGAGTAGATTGGCTTTCATTGGGCTTGCGTCTTTGTTGTCTTGTCGTGTGGATTTACTGCATCACAAACGATGTGAAGAAAACGTCTTCAATGCCGCCGAAGTCTTCGTACTTCTTGAGCATATCGTTCATCACAACTTTTATTTTGGCGGCGAGTTCACTACGAAAATCTGGGCGTGCTGCCTCAGCTTCTGTGGTTTGGCGCATCACATCCAAAATACCTGAGCGAATTGCAAACTCATGCTTCTTGACGTTGTCAAATACGCGGTTGTCGTAGTGCGTCATCACGGCAATTTGCACCACCATCACTTTTTTGCTGCCAGTGAGGTTGGTCATGAATTCTTTGTCGATTTGCAGATAAGTGTTCTCAAAGCGCGTGTTTACGCTGTCTTTTGTCACCTTATCGGGGCCGCCAGGTGTGGCCTTGGCTGCTCCGGCTTCTTTGTCGAGTTCGTCAACCTTTTCATGCGCGGCTGCCTCGCTCTTGTGCTCGAAATAACCCGAGAAATAAAGGGTGGTGAAAATCACCACGACCAACAAGAGGATCGTAGAAATGGCGATCAAGGCGATCAGAAGAATCGGCTTCTTCTTTTTCGGTTCGCCTTCGACGACTTCTGCTGCTGCTGGTGCTTCTGCGGTTGCCATAGTGTTTTCTCCTAAGGGTCAGATTGTGGTCTGTTAGTTTTAAGCGTACAAGTCAAGCAAAGACGAACTGTCTTTGCCACGGGTTGCAACGACTTGGGCTTGAGTGTCGCTGGTGTTGGTGCTCAAGTTGGAATTGTCCCTAACTTGGGGTTGGGGTGATGAATTTCCGGATGCATTTTGTTGGCTTTGTCCGCCGTTTTGTCCCACTTGGACGAAACCAGCATTAATACCAAAGTTTTGAAGTGCATCACGCAAACGTTGCGTGCTGTTTTGTAACAGATCGCGCGTCATAGCGTTTTCTGCACGAAATACGGCGTCGAGTTTGCCGTCTTTCATTTCAAGTTGAATTTCCACGCCACCCAAGTGGGCAGGGCGAAGACCAAACTTCATCTTCCATTGTCCATCGCTCAATTGCTTGTGTATGCGCGCGGCCATTTCGGTCGAAAGTTTGTCGCTCAACTGGTCGTAAACCTCACTCATCGGTGTGGTAGCGGCAGTGGCAACTTCTTTGCTGGCTAGAGGGCGGTTATCGCTGGCGCTAGACTGGGCCAGGGCTTGTGCAAACCCGGAAGACGATTGGCCCGATGTGTCAGATCCGCTTGCGTCGTTTTGCTCCCCCGCATCTTCGGAAAAGCTAGATGACAAACTGGCAATATCTTGTTCTTGCAGATTACCACCGAGCAATGACAGCACTGAGGCCGTGCTCGGCGTGTTGAAAGCTTGGGCGATATTGCCGCTTTGGACCGGCAATACGGCCGGAGGTAATACGGTCATCTGAATCTGTTGGATCGACGCCATCTCTGCTTGGCTCAGACCATTGGCAGGCAAACCGCTGATTCCGAAATTCAAAGGCGCAGCAGCAGCGCTTTGCAANAAGTTAGCGTTTGCGGCAGGGGACTGCACGCTAGAAGACAAGGCTTGCGTCATCGCTTGGTTAAAAGCGGGGNCATCTGCTTGAGAAATGTTGAGCTTGTCAGCGCCACCATTCAAGGCGGCGCCTAGCAGGGCGCTGATATTTAATCCAGCAGAGCCGCTTGCTGCGCCATTGGGCATACCATTTGCGCCNGTAGTTGGCAGACCATTGGTGACAGAAGCGCTTACTTTGGAAGTATCCGAGCCCATCAAATTTTGAATCGTTGCGTCATCCAAACCCATGGACTTGGCAAACGCGGCCAAACTCTCGGGGCTGGGTGCTTGGCGCGGGTCGGTGATGATGTGTACTTTAGAACTCAGTGCATACATCTGCAATTTGCTTGCAGTTGGATCAGATGACTGGGCGAGCTCTTGCGTAGCTAAGTTAGCAGCAGTGCGCACCGCTTGTATGCCTGCCGCTGGGTTGGTCAGCGCGTTGGCTACGGTACCAGCAGCCGAAGTGGCCAAAGCCAAAACATGGGGCAAATCATTTTGCCAAGGTGTTGCGGCCGCAGAATCGCTGTCTGTGTCGTTAGCAACCGCAGATGCCTTTTTGTTGCGCTGCGAGCCGCTAGAAGATGACTTTGTGCTTGATTCTTGCTTGTCATCTGCATGTCCAGGCGCTTCCTGAGACACGCGGGAATTATTCTTGGGGGCTGGCTTATCTTGGGTGTTTGTTTGCGAGGCAGCATCTTTATTAGCCAAAAGTGCCGCATGCTCAGACGCTTGTGCGTTGTTCGCATGGATGGCATCGCTGGTAGCGGCAAAACTTTGCCGTTGTGTAGCAGGTAATTGCTGTAATTGCCTTGCCATGATTTGGGCAAAGTCGAGCCCCAGGCTCTGACCGGCGACAGCATCCGCCCCGCTGGCGGGACCTTGTACAGGGCTGTTTGCGGGTGGTGTGGCAGCACGAGGCGCCGTTGGCAGTGGAAGGTAACTGTTGAGGTTCATGGTGTTTCAAAACAAGTTGACGCAGTAACCAAGCAAGAACCGTGACAGGTCACACCTTGCCGTTTACTTTGCCATGTGCGCAGCTGTCAGTTTGGGTTGGCACATCGATTGCTTGGTGTACTTGGCCGTGACATGGTGTTACGGCAAAAAAGCAATCTAAACGTTCCAATTTCAACTGGATTTCACTGATGAGCACACTCACTCTGTCAACGATTCGACAGAACTTGTCGAAATTTGACCTCACCGGACTTAGTATTCCGGTGGTG
>JGI25911J50253_10000270_pt1 | contig 16876 bp, 20 predicted proteins | sample LauGreSBDMM110SD_3_FD_50253 | JGI IMG/M metagenome (IMG submission 50253) | reverse complement strand
GAGCGGTTTAACAAAACAAAAAATGCTAACCTGCCTTTATGGGCAAAGCATTAATAACAGGGGCAACATCTGGCATTGGTTTAGAATTTGCGCATCAATTAGCAAATAAAGGCTATGACTTAATACTTGTTTCCAGAAACACTAAACGCCTCGACGAAACCGCTTTGCTGCTGGTTACAAAATACTCTGTAGACGTAAAAGTGCTAACAGCTGATTTAGGAACAGATGCAGGAATTAATTTGACTTGTGGGGTAATAAATGAAGCAGGTAGCGAAATTGAAATCATTGTTAATAACGCAGGACTAGGAATAAATAAACCTTTTCACTCAGCAGATCTAGTTGAAGAAATTAATTTACTTAATGTTTTAGTAAAAGCTCCTTTAGAAATTTGTCATACCGCAATAAACCAAATGAAAAAAAATAAAAAAGGCTTTATTGTTAATGTTGGATCCATGGCCGCCTGGACCACCAGTGGAACCTATTCGGCAGCAAAAGTTTGGTTAACTTCATTTAGTGAATCATTAAATACTAATTATCGGGATTCAGGAATAAACGTAACTGTGGTGGCACCAGGTTTCACGAGAACCGAATTTCACCAACGAGCCAACATGTCAACAGCGACAATTCCTAACTGGATGTGGATGCCAACCAATTTGGTTGTGAAGGATTCACTTAAAGCAGTTTTTAAAGGCCAAGCGGTAGTAATCCCTCATTTGAAATACAAATTGCTATATTTGATCCTTCGAATATTGCCAAGAAATATTGTGCGAAAGTTTTCTAACTCTTATCAGTCTCGCCGGCAATAAGCTTTACAGCTATAGGCAAAGCAGAATCAATTTCCTCAACAAGTAATTTCCATCCTCTAACTTTTACTTGCTCTACCCAAATAGCTGAATCTTCTCTGGTTTGGATGTAAACCACAGGCGCATTAGGCCAATCTTCAGTTAGCGGTACCGAGTCAAAATAATGTTCTAACCATTGTGAATTTGGTGTAGCAACTTGGTTGGGAACAGGCAAAGTCCCATCAATAAAAACATATCCAGCGAGTTTACGAAAACTTGCTCGTAACCCACTACCAATTCCTGGTAAAAGAGTTCCTGATCTTTCTTGGGCCACCAAGATAATTGGGGTGGTGTTAGTAACTTGCATACAAATATTGAAAACAGCTCCAGCTATATCTTCACGAGCTGATTTAGCACTCGATGTCCTTATGACTACATCAAATAGGGATTCTGCTAACGGATTTTTTTCAAAAGGATCCGTTATAAATACAGTCACTGGTTTAGTAGGAATTGCGAAGGGATCCACACCAATAGTCTGCTCTATGGCTATTATCGAAACTATGACCCATATGACTTCACTTCTGCCTACCTCACCACTTAGTTTTTTAAATCCTGAAACTTTATTAACAGCTGCTGGGCAATGGGCTTTTGTTGTTGTTTTGGTTATTGTTTTTGCTGAATGTGGACTATTAATAGGTTTCTTTTTACCGGGTGATTCACTACTTTTTGCTACCGGATTGTTTATTGCAACAGGTTTAATTGATGTGCCATTGTGGTTAGCATTAATACTCATTCCTATTGCAGCAATTATGGGAAACCTGGTTGGTTATTGGATTGGTTATCGGGTTGGTCCAACATTATTTAGAAAAGAAGATTCGCGAATATTTAAAAAAGAATATGTGGAAAAAACTTCAGAATTTTTTAATGAATATGGTAAACGTGCCATAATCATGGCTCGTTTTGTGCCCATCGTGAGAACATTTATCACAGCCATGGCAGGGGTAGCCAAAATGAACTACCGCGATTACGCCTTGTATTCAGTAGTCGGGGGAATTATTTGGGGAACAGGTTTAACTTGGTTAGGTGCACTACTAGGTAAAATTGAATTTGTGGCAAACAATATTGAACTAATGGCAATTGCGATAATTATTATTTCGTTTATTCCAGTTTTTATGGAGCGAAGAAAAATGAAAAAGAAAGCTTAAGCTAAACCCAATTCTGATAAAGAAATCACGGCAACATATTTCAAACCAGCATCTGTAATTTTTTGACCAGCACCTCGATCTACGACAACAGCAACACCAACCACAATTGCTCCTGCTTCAGTTAATGCTGCAACGGCAGTTAAAACTGAACTTCCAGTGGTGGAGGTATCTTCCACAGCTAAAACTCTTTTGCCTTTGACATCTGATCCTTCAATTCTTTTTTGTAAACCGTGAGCTTTACCTTCTTTTCTCACCACAAATGAATTTAAAATTCGACCGTTTTGTTTGGCCACATGCATCATTGCTGTAGCCACGGGATCTGCACCCAGGGTTAAGCCACCAACTGCTTCATAATCAAAATCTTTAGTTGCATCTAACATTGCTTGCCCAACTAAAGGAGCAGCTACTGCATCAAGGGTGACACGTCTTAAATCAACGTAGTAATCAGCTTCTTTGCCACTGGAAAGTGTGACTTTGCCATGCACCACGGCTTTTTGTTTGATCTGTTCAATTAATTCCGACTTCACACTCATAAGAATTACCTTAATCGCTAAGTCGTAGAAACACTTGCACCTGGATGTGGAATACTTGGAAACAAGAGCAACTAATTATTTCACTTACTTGAAAAGGGATTAACTTGAACACTGAGCAATTAGAAAAAATGAAAACCGGTAAAGGTTTTATTGCAGCCCTAGATCAAAGTGGTGGGAGTACCCCTAAAGCCTTGAAGCTTTATGGCATCGAAGAATCTGCTTATGCAGGTGAAGAAGAAATGTTTGATTTGGTTCACGAAATGAGAACCAGAATTATTAAGAGCCCCTCATTAAATGCTGAAAGAACTTTGGGTGCCATCCTTTTTGATATGACCATGGAAAGAAACATTGACGGCAAAGGCACAGCCGAATATTTGTGGGAAAATAAGAAAATTGTGCCATTTTTGAAAATTGATAACGGTTTGGCAGCAGAAGAAAACGGCGTTCAAGTTATGAAATCCATTCCAGAACTTGATGATCGCCTAGCCAGAGCAAACGGTCACAAAGTATTTGGAACCAAAATGCGTTCAGTTATTAAATTAGCTAACCGTAAAGGAATTCAACAAATTGTTAATCAACAATTCGAAATTGGTAAAAAGATTTTGGCAGCAGGACTTGTCCCAATTATTGAGCCAGAAGTTGATATCAATTCTCACGAAAAAGAACAAGCTGAAGGAATTCTTAAATTAGAAATTCTTGATCAATTAAATAAATTAAGAGATAACCAAAACGTGATGTTGAAATTAACCCTGCCATCACAAGTTAATTTCTATTCAGATCTAGTTGCTCACCCACGGGTAATTAGAGTGGTTGCCTTATCTGGTGGATATGCCAGAGATGAAGCAAACAAAATGTTGGCAAAAAATAACGGTGTTATCGCAAGTTTTTCTCGTGCGCTAACTGAAGGTTTATCTGCTCAACAAAGTGATAAAGAATTTGATGACGCCTTGGACAAAGCTGTGCAAGGTATTTATGAAGCTTCCAACACCTGATTTAAATTAAGTAAAACGTGCCAGCAAAAGTCGCAGTAATTGGCTCTGGCATTTCAGGTATAGCTGCAGCACATAAATTAGTTGAAAACAATTGTGTTGTCACAATCTTTGACCAAGGCAAAAACCCTGGTGGAAGATTAGGTTTAAGATCTTTGAGAAACATTCCTTATGTAAATAGACCAGTTGATGTTGGTGCTGCATATTTCACAATTTCTGATCCAATATTTGAAAGTAAAGTAAATAACTGGACAGAACTTGGCTTAGTTCATAACTGGACTGACACATTCCATGTTTTTGATGATTACGAAATAACCACAACAACTGGGCCTATGCGTTATGCCACCAAGAATGGTTTAAGAAGTTTAGCAATTCATGAATTAAGTGAATTAACAAAAAAAGGTGTCACAGTTTTACAAGAAAGAAAAATAGCAAAAGTAAGTGTTAATACTAATAATATAAAAGTAGATAATGAAAAATTTGATGCAGTGGTGTTAGCGATGCCTGGAATTCAAGCAGCCAGAATTATTGAAAATGATGACATTGCTAATGAATTAAATAAGCAAAATTGGGCAGCAGCTTTATCTGCCTGGTTTGTGATTGATGCCGATTGCCCAAAATTTGATGCCATGTTTGTGAATAATCATGAAGTAGTTTCTTTGATTGTGAATGATGGGAAAAGACGGGGAGATAACGCCCCAGTAATTAATGTTTTAACTACTCATGAATATGCCCAACCCAGATTAGAAAACTTCGCAAGCTATGTAACTGAAGTAGTTGATCATGCTTTAGAAATTTGGAATATTAAAAGTGAAGTGGTCGAAAAAGGAATTACCCGCTGGTCCATAGCTCAACCCAGTCCAAGTTCACGCCCAGAAATGCCTCAACGTATGGCCATTGTCGGGGATGCTTACAGTGAAAAGCCCAGAATTGAATCAGCCTGGCTAGATGGTGTTGCGGTGTTAAATCAACTCGGCAGTCTCAACTAGATTCGTCCAGGCAAGTTTTTAAAAGATAAGGAAAATAAATGCCCGCCATCGTTTTACTTGGAGCACAATGGGGCGATGAAGGCAAAGGTAAAGCCACAGATTTATTAGGACATCGAGTTCAATATGTGGTTCGCTACCAAGGTGGAAATAACGCCGGGCACACCGTAGTAATTCCAACCAAAAATGGTCCAGAAAAATTTGCGCTACATCTTCTTCCTTCCGGAATTCTTACTCCCGCAGTTGTTCCAGTAATTGGTAACGGAGTGGTAATTGATCCGGCAGTTTTATTAGCTGAAATCAAAGGACTAAACGAAAGAGGAATTGATACCTCTAAATTAAAGATTTCTGCAGATGCACACATTATTACTAGTTATCACGTCATGTTGGATAAAACTATTGAAAGATTTTTAGGTAAGTCAAAAATTGGTACCACTGGTCGAGGAATTGGTCCGGCTTATGGTGACAAAGTAAGCAGAGTTGGCATTAGAGTACAAGATTTATATGATGAATCAATTTTAAGAAAAAAAGTTGAAGGATCTCTTGCTTCAAAAAATCAAACTTTAGTAAAAGTCTATAACAGACGAGCAGTTGATGTTGAACAAATAGTTACAGAGTTATTAAGTTATGCCGATAAATTAAAACCTTATTTAGCTAACACTTCACTTTTACTTCATGAAGCATTAGAACGTGGTGACAATGTTTTACTTGAAGGTGGTCAAGGAACATTACTTGATGTTGATCATGGCACTTACCCATTTGTTACTTCCTCAAATCCAACGGCAGGAGGGGCTGCAACTGGTTCAGGAATTGGGCCTACCAAAATAACTAGAGTTATTGGAATTGTTAAGGCTTACACCACTCGAGTAGGGGAAGGACCATTTCCAACTGAACTGTTGGATGAAAACGGTGAACGCTTAAGACAAATTGGTGGTGAAGTTGGAACCACAACTGGTCGACCTCGAAGATGTGGTTGGTATGACGCTGTGGTTGCTCGTTATGCCACCCGAATTAATGGTTTAACAGATTTCTTTTTAACAAAACTAGATGTGCTCAGTGGTTTTAAAGAAATACCAGTTTGTGTTGCTTATGAAATTGATGGGAAAAGATATGACGAAATGCCTATGACCCAAACACAATTTCATCACGCCAAACCAATTTATGAAATGATGCCAGGTTGGGCAGAAGACATTTCTGAAGCCAGAAAATTTGAAGACCTGCCTACTAATGCTCAAAAATATGTGGAGTTTTTGGAAAAGATTTCTGGGGCCCCGATGAGTGCCATAGGCGTGGGACAACACCGCGATGCCACAATCTCTCGACGCGACCTGATTAACTAATACCTATGTCAAACGAATTCATACCTAACCCTGAAGAGGGTAAAAGAGTTTACGATCTTGATCGTGCCCATGTTTTTCATTCCTGGAGTGCCCAAGGCGCAATTAAGCCTTTAGCGGTTGCTGGCGCCCAAGGATCTTATCTTTGGGATTATGACGGAAAGCAATATTTAGATTTTTCTTCACAACTTGTTAACACAAATATTGGTCATCAACATCCAAAAGTTATTAAAGCAATTCAAGATCAAGCAGCAAAATTAATTACCATTGCCCCACAACACGCAAATGATGTGCGCGGAGTTGCAGCTAAAAAATTAGCCGATCTTGCACCTGATGGTTTCAATCATGTTTTCTTTACTAACGGTGGTGCTGATGCAATTGAAAACGCTGTTCGTATGGCAAGAATTCACACTAGACGCCACAAAATATTAAGTTTTTATCGTTCATATCACGGCAACACTGGAACTGCTATTGCAATGACGGGGGATCCAAGACGTTGGCCTAACGAATTTGCCTACGGTGTAATTCATTTCTTTGGCCCGTATCCTTATCGTTCCCAATTTTGGTCAAATTCACCAGAGCAAGAAACCGAAAGAGCTTTGAATCATCTTGAATCTGTAATTAAATTTGAAGGACCAGCAACAATTGCAGCTATTTGTATTGAAACAATTGTGGGAACACCTGGAATTTTAGTACCAACACCTGGCTATTTAGAAGGTTTGAGAAAAATTTGTGACAAGTACGGAATCTTATGGATTGCTGATGAAGTTATGGCCGGTTTTGGTAGAGCAGGTGAATGGTTTGCCTTTAATCAAGCTAAGGCAAGACCTGATCTAATTGTGTTTGCTAAAGGTTCAAACTCTGGTTACATCCCAGCTGGTGGAGTAATTATTGATCAACCAATTTATGACACTTTTGTTGACAAAGTATTTCCAGGTGGGCTTACCTATTCAGGACATCCTTTAGCTGCTGCTTCAATTGTGGCCACATTAGATGTTATGAAAGAAGAAAAAATAGTAGAAAATGCCCGCGAAATTGGTAAAAATATTATTGGTCCAGCATTAAACAAAATGAAAGAAAAACATTCTTCAATTGGTGATGTGCGCGGNATGGGNGTTTTCTGGGCAATTGATTTAGTTAAGGACAAGAAAACAAAAGAAGAAATAGTTCCTTACAACGCTTCCGGAAAAGATGCTGCCCCAATGGCTGAACTTGGTGCTGAATGCAAAAAACTTGGACTCATGCCATTTATCAATATGAACCGTTTACATGTCGTTCCTCCTTGCAATATCTCTGAAAGTGATGCAAAAAAAGGATTAGAGATTTTAGATCAGGCATTTGCCGTTACCGATAAGTACGCCAGCGCCTAACAAAGCAAGTCTTGTGAAACAATAGGGATGTGGCAATGATCCCGGATGTTTTAGCTTCCCGGTACGCCTCTAACCAAATGTCAGATATTTGGTCTCAAGTAAACAAAATAATTTTAGAACGAAAACTGTGGATTGCAGTTATGAAAGCCCAAGCTGAACTTGGTTTAAACATTAGTGCTGCAACTATTTCTGATTATGAGAAAGTTATCGAAAAAGTCGATTTAGAATCAATAAGAAAACGTGAAGAAAAAACACGTCATGATGTAAAAGCCAGAATTGAAGAATTTAACTCCTTAGCAGGCCATGAAGATATTCACAAAGGTTTAACCAGTAGAGATTTAACAGAAAATATTGAACAGCTACAGATCAAAGAATCACTAAATTTAATACACGATAAAACTGTGGCAACTTTGTCACAATTAGCAAAACTAGCAACCCAATATTCAGATCTAGTAATTACTGGCCGAAGCCATAACGTTGCTGCTCAAAGTACAACTTTGGGTAAAAGATTTGCTTCAGCTGCCGAAGAAATTTTGCAGGCATATTCAAAGTTAAATAATTTAATTGAAAATTATCCTTTGCGGGGGATTAAAGGACCAGTTGGTACTTCGCAAGATATGTTAGATCTTTTTGAAAATGATGAGAAAAAAGTTCAAAAACTTGAACAAATTGTGGCGAAGCATTTGGGTTTTGAAAACGTGTTAACAAGCGTGGGCCAAATTTATCCGCGTTCACTTGATTTTGATGTTGTCTCAACACTATTTATGGTTGCCGCAGGTCCGTCTTCTTTAGCAACCACAATTCGTTTAATGGCAGGACATGATTTAGTGACAGAAGGTTTCCAAGCAGGTCAAGTTGGTTCATCTGCCATGCCTCACAAAATGAATACCAGATCTTGCGAAAGAATAAATGGTTTGAATGTGGTGTTACGTGGTTACCTGAACATGGCAAGTGAATTATCTGGAACACAATGGAATGAAGGAGATGTTTCCTGTTCTGTTGTTAGAAGAGTGGCATTACCGGGAAGTTTTTTTGCCCTTGATGGTTTGTTAGAAACCATGTTGACAGTCCTACAAGAATTTGGTGTCTTTAAAGGTGCAATCAACGCNGAGTTGGAAAAGTATTTACCGTTTCTTGCTACCACAAAAATATTAATGGCTGCAGTAAAAAAAGGTGTGGGTAGAGAAGTTGCCCACGAAGCAATTAANAAGCANGCAATTGCTGCTGCTCTAAATATGCGTGAAGGAAAACCTCAAGATTTAATTTCACGATTAGCAANTGAAAAAGTATTGAACTTATCAGCAGCAGAATTAAATGATCTAATAACAGAGCCTTTAAGTTTTGTGGGATTAGCTCAACAACAAGTAAGTGATATTGCCCAAAAAGTTGCAGTAATTGTGAAGAAATATCCGCAAACAGCAAGCTATTTACCCAAACCAATCATCTAAATTTGGATCACAAGTGAGTACATGGCTGGTGACTGGTGGTGCTGGCTATATCGGGGCACATGTTGTTGAGTCATTTTTAGAAAACGATTTCAAAGTTGTGGTGGTGGATGATTTATCCACAGGACTTGAACGAAAAATCTCAGAGCAAGCAATCTTTGAAAAACAAAATATTTCAGACACTAAAAAATTGGCAGAAATAATGAAGAAACACAACGTAACTGGGGTCGTTCATCTAGCGGCAAAAAAAGCTGTAGGCGAATCAATGACAAATCCCAGTCTTTATTATCAAGAAAATATAGGGGGAATAATTTCACTGCTGGAAGCAATGAGCCAAGCAAATGTGAAGAAAATTGTTTACTCCTCAAGTGCTGCAGTTTATGGTGACCCGGTGGAAGAAAAAGTGCATGAGAATTCANAAACACATCCTCAGTCTCCNTACGGTGAAACAAAATTAGTTGGTGAATGGTTATTGAAAGCTGATGAAAAAGCTCGTGATATTGAATGGATTGCTTTGAGATATTTCAATGTTGTTGGTGCAACCCATCCGGAATTAGGCGACACNGGNGTNAACAATTTAGTGCCAATGATTTTTAGAGCTTTGGATAATAAACAAAGNCCACAAGTATTTGGGGATAAATACGCAACAACTGATGGTAGCTGCATCAGGGATTACATTCANGTATCAGATCTTGCACACGCACATGTGTTAGCAGCACAGAAATTAATTACAGAAAAATATTGCGGGATTATCAATGTTGGNACTGGTCAAGGGTTTAGCGTCAAACAAGTTATGAACACAGTGTCAAAAGTAATTGGTAAAGATGTTAATTTTGAAATTTCTCAACCTAGACCAGGAGATCCTGCCCAAACAGTGGCNGATGTTAAAAAGGCGGCTAGTGACTTAAAGTGGCAGGCCACCAACGATNTGGAATCAATGGTTACTTCTGCCTGGCAAGCTTGGCAAAAAATGCCACCTGCCAATAACTGATGTCTCCTAAACAAGGAGTCAGAAATCCACCCAGTCACCAACAGGGTTTAGCAGCACTTATCGAAACAATAAATTGTTATGAATTTGAGTTGGAAATAAATATTCAAACCGAACAAACCGCAGTTAAATATTGTTTGCAACTTCTGCATGAAAAAGCTCCCGGAAACAGTGTGGAAGTAAGAATCCCCCCTTATGCAGCAGTGCAAGTTATTCCAGGAATAAAACACACCAGAGGAACTCCTCCAGCGGTAGTAGAAATGAACGCTCGCATTTGGATTGAATTAGCGGTGGGAAAAATAGTTTGGCAAACAGCAATTAGTAGTGGCACCATTTCTGCTTCAGGGCAAAGAGCCGATTTGAGCGCATTTTTACCATTAATCAGTGCTCAGGATTTAGCAAGATAGTTATTCCCAGTAAGGTTTTTTGAGTGAAGACGAATCGGATGATTAAATTTTTATTGGCTTCCACCTTGCTCCTGGCAGGTTGTGGTGCTGCTGAAAACAATGCGAATCAGCGAAGTAATAACACCGATCCCAATAACGGAATGTATGCCGGTCCTGTGGGGGATGGTGAAAAAAATTTAAATGTCTTAGTTTGGCCAGGTTATGCCGAAGATGGATCCATCGATCCGTTAATTGACTGGGTGTCCCCTTTTGAAAAAAGCTCTGGTTGTGATGTTTCTGTCAAAACGTTTAACACCCCGCAAGAGGCTACTAATTTGATGCGAGCCGGTGGCTATGACGTAATTTCAGCACCAAGTGAAATAACTTTTAACTTAATAGAAAACAACACCGTGCAACCCATAAATACTTATTTGTTAGAAAACTATTCGGACCTATTTGATGATCTTAAAGAGAGAAGCTGGAATAAAGTTGAAGAAAATATTTATGGGGTAGCCCAAGGCCGAGGAGCTAATCTACTCAGTTACAACATAAATAAACTGAGTAACCAGGTCATAAATTGGGATCAAACATTTAATTCATCCAGTAAATTCGCCGGGAGAATTTCGGTGCAAGACACCCCCATGTCAATTGCCATCGCAGCTCTATATCTGATGAAAACAAATCCTGACTTAGAAATCACTAACCCTTACGCTTTAGATCTAAATCAATTTAATGCTGTGATGGAACTTGTAGTGAAACAAAAAAGTATGGTGGCCAATTATTGGACCGATTATCTTTCTGATTTGAATGCTATAAAAAATAGTCAAGTTGATATTGGATTGAGTTGGATATCAACTATTAATGCTGCTAACACTGAACAAAAATTGGTGGGTGGGATTAAACCAATTGAAGGTACCACTGGTTGGGTAAATAGTTGGATGATTTCCAATGTCACAAATAGTATTAATTGTTCATATAAGTGGATTGATTGGATGACCAGTCCTCAAACCAATGCTCTAACCGCTGAATGGTTTGGAGAAGCCCCAGCTAATAAAAATGCTTGCACACTAACTGCTGATAAGACTCATTGTTCACTGTTTAATGCACTGGATGACAAATTTTGGTCAGATATTTACTATTGGGAATATCCCCGCACTCAGTGTTTAGATGGTAGAACAGAGATTCAATGCGTGGCCTATGAAGACTGGTTCCTGAGTTGGACAAATTTTAGAAATTCTTAAGTTTAGCTTTATTGGCTAAGTAAAAGAATTGGTAAGTCCAGTAAACATTTGTTGTTTATTTGTGACACAATAGTGACATGGCCCAACTAAAAGAACAACTTAAAAAAGACTTAACTGATGCTATAAAATCGCATAATCAAGTAGTTTCAGGAACAATTCGTATGGCACTTTCTGCTATTACCAACGAAGAGGTTGCGGGCAAAGAGTCCCGAGAATTATCAGATCCTGAAGTGTTGTCAGTTTTAACTAAAGAAGCTAAAAAGCGTCGCGAATCCGTTGAGGCCTATTTGCAGGCTAATAGAAAAGATTTAGCTGATAAAGAATCTGCTGAGTTAGCTGTTTTGGAAAAGTATTTACCTTCAGCGTTAACTGAACCAGAATTGGAAGGCATAATTGCCCAAGCCATCACTGAAGCAAACACTCAAGGGGCCACCGGCATGAAAGCTATGGGCATAGTGATGAAAATTATTCAACCGCTAACAGTGGGCCGGGTCGATGGGACCCTTTTGGCTAATAAGGTCAAAGAAAAACTGCTTTAATCCCTAATATTGCCGAGCTTCGGCGAGTAGTTGCTCGACCTCAATTGCTAGGTAGCGACGGTGGCCACCAAGAGTTTTTATGCAGCGAAGTTTCCCCATTTCGCTCCATCTGGACACAGTTTTGGGATCGACTCGGAAAAGTTTGGCTACTTCTCCAGGTTTGAGCATCCGGTTAGGCATGAGCAGAGCTCCTTTCACCTTGAGTCAATAATCCTCCCGAATAGTCCGATTTACAACAAAGATTCCTTTTTGACCGGTCACAAATGAGGTCATACAAACCTATAATTAAGGTAACCAAAGTCGGCCTAAAAGTACCCAAAATCAATTTTCCGGGGGTAGCGAAATGAAAGATATGGAAATAATTAAAGACTTTGTTAATTTTTTAAAACATGACGGAATNACTTATAAAGAAATTTGCCAATTTTTGGTCACAGTAAGTTTGAAAGATCACGGATTTTATTGCTCAGTTTTTGCAGAAATTCAAAAAAATGGCACTGTAAAAGTGACTGCCGGTTTTGGCACAGAACAAAAAAAGATTGATCCTTGGCAAGATATGCCAATCGAAACTAAAACACCAGTTAACGATTGTTTAAGAGAAAATAGAATTGTGTGGATCAANACTTTGCCCAAATACCCTCAAGATTACGAATTGCTNAATTCATTACCCACAGATGAGTATCTAAAAACATTAATCGCATTACCAATTAAAGATATTGGTAACCCAGTAGGAGCGCTGGCTTTATTAAGCACTGAGAAACTAGAAATAGATAAGGATTTAGAGTTATTGATAACTAATCTAGCAAATCTTTCAGTAATGAGATTTAACACAGATTCAGTGCATGAAAGTTTGATCAAATTAGTAAAAGACCAAAAAACCCCTGTAGATACGGCTCTTTTGAGTGATTTAACTCCTCGACAAAGAAAAATTTTCAAATTGATGATCGAAAAGAAAACAAATAAAGAGATTGCAACTCAAATTGGTTATAGTACTTCAACCATTAAGCAGGAAACCATTTCAATTTATAATATTTTAGGACTTAAGGGCCGCGAAGATTCCTATTTATTTAACGAAAAATTATAGGGTTTATTTAAACTGATTATCTTAATAAAAAATAACTAAATTATTTATTCTTCTTTTTCAAGTTGTTCCCAGGCCGCTTCCATCTCTTCTTCTTTGGAGCGACTAGCTTTCAATTCTTGGGCCAATGCAGATAAATCAGTTTCCCCGTTGCCATATTTTAAATCGCGAGCAACTTTAGTTTGTTTGGCTTTCGCGCGTCCTCTACCCATGTTGATTTATCAACACCTTTCATTCAGTAACGATCTTGATCAAGCAGGTTAAACCTGCGCCTTGATTTTAGTTCCTATCAAAATGTGGTGACGAGTTAAGCAAAATATTTGAGCAACCACCAACTTAAGCCTACAACTTGTCTGCCCTTCCTCAAGACAGCAAACTGAACCTAAATGTTCGATTTGTCTAGAAACTCCATTTTTTAGTGTGTCGAGCCTAATTCAGGGTAAGTCTTATGTGTCGGGATTGGTAGTTTTTAATATAAATTATCAGCGCCAACAGGGAGGTTTAAATATGCCTAACGAGGCAAATGAAAGCCCTAATTTACTTTCCCCTGGGGAAGTAGCTGAGATGTTTCGAGTAGATCCCAAAACTGTGACACGTTGGGCCAAAGCAGGTAAGCTTTCTGCGGTTAAAACCTTAGGTGGGCATAGGCGCTATCACGCTCATGAAGTGCACGAACTGTTACGCAAAATTCAAGATAAATAATAACCTCTGGCATTGAGGCCGGGGTGCTCTTTTGACCTATATGGCGTATCCTTAAATCCATCTAACCTACGCTTCGGTAAGTTACCAACCCGAAGGTTAGTGGCCCTTTAATTTAAGGATTAAATCCATGTCGGCTCTTGGTCTTCCCCCAATTATTCAAGGTGGCATGGGCGCAGCTGTTTCTTCATGGGGTTTAGCAAAAGAAGTTGCCAAGTGTGGTCACCTCGGAGTTGTTTCAGGTACCGCTTTGGAATCAGTGGTAGCCAGACGTTTGCAAGATGGTGACACTGGCGGACATATGAGAGAAGCTTTAAAACATTTTCCTTACCCTGCCATAGCAGATCACATTTTAGAAAAATGGTTTTTACCCGAAGGTAGAAACGGTCAACCGTATAGACCGATGAGACGAATTAGTTTGAATGCTCACACCGAACACGATCAATTAGTGGTGGCAGCAAACTTTGTGGAAGTTTGGTTAGCCAAGCAAGCAAAAAATGGCAAAGTTGGCATCAACTTTTTGGAAAAATTACAAACCGCAACCCCAGCAGCACTTTATGGGGCCATGCTCGCAGGAGTGGATGCAGTATTAATGGGTGCAGGAATTCCTAGAGAAATCCCACAAATAATCAGAGACTTCGCTGATGGCAAAGCAGGAACACTAAGTGTTGATAGTGAAAGACCAAGTGGCATGGATGCGCCAACTTTAACTTTTGATCCGCAAGAATCTTTTGGGGTTGCACCAAAATTGGAACGCCCAATGTTTTTGGCAATTATTACCGCCGAAGTTTTAGCTTCTTATTTAGCAAGAAATGATGTAACTAGACCTGATGGTTTCATTGTGGAGCATTGGAAAGCTGGTGGACACAATGCGCCACCAAGAAGAAAAGTTGAAACCGAATCAGGCTTTGGTCCATTAGATGAAGTTAATTTTGAAAAAATGAAAGCAGTTGGTTTACCATTTTGGTTAGCAGGCGGAAGATCAACACCTGGTTCAGTTAAAGAAGCATTTGCTTTAGGTGCCCAAGGTGTGCAAGTTGGAACATTGTTTGCGTTAAGTAATGATTCAGGATTGTTACCAAAATATCGGGAACAAATGTTAGATGCAGCTCGTAAAGGAACTCTTAAAGTTAGAACCGATCACAGATCATCTCCTACTGGTTTTCCTTTTAAAGTTGTGGAATTACCCGGAACTGTTGGGGAAGATGCTGTTTATAAAGCCCGACCAAGATTATGTGATTTAGGTTATTTAAGAAATTCCAAATTAGATGAAACCGGTAAAGCAACTTACACTTGTGCAGCTGAACCTGATGTTGCATTCTTAAAAAAACGTGGTGAAGAAAAAGAATTAGTGGGCAGAATGTGTTTGTGTAATGGTTTGTTGGCAGCAGTTGGTTTAGGCCAAGAAAGACCAGATGGTTACAAGGAAGCACCACTATTAACTTTAGGTTCCACTACTACTGATGTGGAAGATATGTTAAAAACTCATCCGCAAGGATGGTCTGCTAAAGAAGTTGTGGATCGCCTGTTAACTGGAGTTCCCCAAAACATTTAGTTCTATATTTGTGCTCAAAAGGAAAGTGTGTGATGAAAAATAGACGAAACATTTTAAAAGTTGGTATTTTAGGTCTTTTCTCAGTTGTGATAACTGCTTGCACTAAAGCAATGACTGGTGCTTCTTCCCCAACAGCTACTGACGCTGCAACAAACACGCCCTCAAATTCAGTAACAGGAAGTTCCACAAAGGGTGCCGCTATTGCTCAGCTTTCGAGTTTAAAAGTTGGAGAAGGTTTTAACTTCACTGCCAATGATGGAAGTAGTGCAATTTTATTTAAAACTAAAGATGAAAAGGTTTATGCTCTTTCAAGAATCTGTACCCATCAAGGTTGTGCAGTGGATTTTGATTTAGCGCAGAATAAACTAATTTGTCCATGTCATGGGGCAATTTATGAAACTGTTAGTGGAAATGTAATCAGTGGACCAACCATGAAAAATTTGAAGAAAATAAATGTAAAAATTGATGGCGATAATATTATGGAAGTTATTTAAGACAACAAAAATGTGGCCAGGACCGGGATCGAACCGGTGACCTACCGCTTTTCAGGCGGTCGCTCGTACCGACTGAGCTACCTGGCCTTAAACGCAGCAAATAAATTAAAAATAATTTGCCGAATTTAAGCGACCCAGACGGGACTTGAACCCGCGACCTCCGCCGTGACAGGGCGGCGCGCTAACCAACTGCGCTACTGGGCCTTGCTATTTCCTTATTGCTTTTTAGAGCAACGTACCCCCGACGGGATTCGAACCCGCGTTACCGCCGTGAAAGGGCGGCGTCCTAGGCCACTGGACGACAGGGGCCTGATCTAATTAGGCCGCGTTTTCACTTAAAAATATTTTTAGGTGAGCACTTAAGTGTACGCAAACCCATTCCCACTAATCACAAGTGCATCTAGTAACCAGGCCTAGCTAGGTGATATGTTGATATATCTAGTCGATATATCGGTAAAGGATTAGTAAAAACAAATGGGCAAGAAAAATACTTCCATGGAAGTAGTGGTGTTGGGACTTTTATCCCAAGGACCAATGCATGGTTATGAATTGCGTAAAAGAGTATCGCTGACTCTTGGACCTCTTTCTGCTATTTCTTATGGCTCTTTATATCCAGAATTACGACGACTGCAATCCCTTGGTTTTATTGATGAAGATGCGCAAGAAGCTGAAATTGGTTTAACTAGAAGAGCTCGAATTGCTTACAAGATTACAAAAAGTGGTAAAGATAAATTTGCAACTCTATTGAAAGAAGCAGGACCTGCCTCTTGGGATGATGAAAACTTTTTAACCTATTTTGCATTTTTTGCTAAAACTGCATCAGGGGTGAGACTACAAATTTTGCAAGGCAGAAGAGCTCGTTTGCAAGAACGTGTTTCATTAATTGAATCACAAATAGAAAAAACAGAAAAACAGATGGATCAATACACAATAAAACTACAAAANCATAATTTGGATGCTGTGGAAAGTGAATTGAAATGGATTGACGAATTAATATCTAGTGAGAGGAAGCAAGCATGAGTAAAGTAAAAGTAGCAATAGTAGGTTTAGGAAATTGTGCTAATTCATTAATTCAAGGTGTTGAGTATTACAAAAACGCCGATAAGAATCAAGAAGTACCAGGTTTAATGCACGTACAACTTGGTGANTATCACATTAGTGATATTGAATTTGTAGCTGCATTTGATGTGGATGGTAAAAAAGTTGGTTTAGATTTAGCAGATGCAATGTGGGCAAGTGAAAATAATAC